>Ga0182027_10007275_pt1 | contig 16357 bp, 17 predicted proteins | sample 712E1DmetaG_FD_121300 | JGI IMG/M metagenome (GOLD analysis project Ga0182027, IMG submission 121300) | Permafrost microbial communities from Stordalen Mire, Sweden - 712E1D metaG (Illumina Assembly) | ecosystem: Environmental > Terrestrial > Soil > Wetlands > Permafrost | place: Sweden... | reverse complement strand
GCGGTGGGAACCGAGGCCCCCGACCTTATCGATGCCGACATTGGCAAGACGCGCGAGGAACTGATCAAGGCCCAGACCGAGCATGACGAGGCGGAGGCGCGGTTCAGCGCCATGGGCGCCGGCAAAGGGGAGTCCTCCACCGCCATCGATGCCGAAGCGGACGATATGGTTGCGGCCGATGCGGGACTGACCAGCATGAAGTCGTCGTTGAATTCGCGGCGCGCGTTGCTGATTACACAAATGTCGAACCTGACGCCCAATAACCCTGAGTACAAACAGGACGCGGCGGAGCTGGCGAAGATCAACGCCGGTCTCGACGGAATGATGAAGGAACTGCGCACCAAGGCAGCCGCGCGTATCCAGCAGAAGTTGCGCATGGACCTGGAGCGGACCGCGGGGGTTGAGTCGCGGTTGAACGGGCAACTGCGTCAATTGGCCGGAACCGCGGCCAGTGCCACGCCCAAGCTGCAACGAGCCAGCGACCTGGCTACCAACATCTCGCGGCTGCGAACCCGCTATACAAACGTGGACGATCAGTTGCACAACCTGATGCTTGAGACTAGCGCCCCCGGTGCGGTGCACTTGTCAGTGGCAGCGGTGCCTCCGCTGCATCCCGCGATTGCGGGGATTCTGAAGAAGGCGTTGCCATTGGCGTTGGGCGGTTTGCTCTTCGGGCTGCTGGCGGCGTCGATAGCGAATCATCTGGACCCCAGGATTTACATCGGAGCGGATATCGAACAGGTGCTCGGCTTTGCACCGATGGCCGTGCTCCCGGATTTCGACGAGGTTTCGGACGAGGTATCGGCGGAACACCTGCTGCGCCTCTCCTCGGCGATCGAGCATGCCCGTAAGCAGGGCGACCTGAACAACTGCATCTTCACCGGGACCTCTTCCGGAGTCGGTGTAACGACTTTGGCGATCCGCGTCCAGGACATTCTCAAGGCCATGGGCAGGCCGACGGTATTGCTTGACTCTTCAGGAACGCCGCCGCCGGCCCCTCGCTCAGGCAGCCGCGACGGTGCAGCGGGGCAACCCGCAACCGAGCCGGCAACGCAGCGGGGGAGCCGCTCGACTGCGCTGTTGAAGCGGGTGGCCGCGGAGACCGAAATGGAAGAGGATATCCTGGTGCTGACCGACACGGCGCCGCTCCTGATTTCGGCGGAGACGGAATACCTGGCGCGCTTTGTCGATTGCGCCATCGTGGTCGCCGAGTCTGGCGTAACCACACGCGCGCAACTGCTGGCTGCGGTAGATACCCTGCAACGTCTCAATGTTGCGGCTATGGGATTTGTTCTAAACCGCGTTAAACTGGCAATGGCCGACCCGGCATTCCGTCATTCTGTGCGCGAGATTGAAAATCATCGTCGCGCCCAGAGCGTATCCACCCCCAGGCGGACGGAAAGGACAAGCCAAATGGCAGACGACCTGATGCCAGAAGCGAAAGAACTTCCCAGCGAATCCGGTGTCAAGGCAAGTTCGTCGCCGTCGGCTTCGGAATCCGCTTCAGGACCCGTTGCCCGTCGCTCTTCTTCCGCCCTGTCTCAATGGTCCACGGCGCCGCCGGTCAAACCATGGTTGCCGCAGCAGACGCGATCTTCTGAGAAGCCTGGAAGTGGCCAGCCTGGAAGCGATGCTGTTGACGCGGACACTCCATGGTGGCTGTCCGATGGGCATTCAAAGCCCCCGGCGTCGTCCACGCAAACGGAGGACCCGCGTACTTCCGCGCCTTCCGCTTCGCCTGAGCCTGAGTTGCAAGCGCAGACCTTTCCTTTGCAGTCCTGGGAGACGCCTCCAGACCGGCCAGGCGAATTCGAGTTCCAGAGCGTTGAGGAAGCGGCCCCAATAGCAGCGGAGAAGATCGTCACGGGGTCCACTGAAAAGGCCTCTCCGATTGCTGCGGAGGAAGCCAGGCCGATCGTCGTCGAGAAGGTCGCTCCCATCGCGGTTGCGGAGATGACGCCGATAGCCGCCGCGGAATCCGCTCTGGACGAGGCACGGCATTCTGACCGGGAAGAGAAGTCATATGAGTCGGCGTCGCGGCTGAACGGACTACGAAGCCTGATCTTTTCGATCGGACTGAAGAATCTTGCCAAGGGAGGGGAGTTGACGCCGCTGCGGGACGAGTCTCCTTCGATCCCAGCGAACGAATCCGAATCCGAGCCCGGGCACACGGTTGCAGCCCGCGCCTTCACGCAGATCGCCGAGCCGGTTCCGGTTGCACCGCCTCCGGCCGAAATCAAAGCAGCGAGTAGTCCTGCGAGAGAGGTAACGGCGCTGCCCGAATTCCTTCCACCGAAGGAGTTCACACCGATGAGGGAGGGGGAGAGCACACGGGAAACCAGATCTCCTTCTCGCAGCGATCGGGGAGACGCCTTCGACGAGTTGCAGATCCTCCCATCCAGGCGCGGCCAATATAAAAGAAGGGGTTGATGCCACTGCTCCGGCTTAGCCGCCGTTTAATCGTTTTGAAATCTTCGCAGCGCCCCTGTCTGGGGCGCGTTTCTTTTCCGGAAAACATTCCTGCTGTTTCGCGTTGTTGGAATTATCTGGGGGCCTGGGCAAGCCTGTGACTCGGGTCACGGGTTGGCTTCAGATATCGAGACTAAGATGGTTATCCGAAAGGCCCCACTACTTGTGAGACCGCGCTTTCCTGGCGGGCTCGCTGGCATCTGGGACCAGAACACTCATCAGAGGTGGAGAGAATGACTGGTTTTGTTCCGGTAATGTGGTTGATATGGGGTTTGTTAGTTGTGTTGCTTGCCGTCATTAACCTATATGCATCCAGGCTGGCTCGCGACGAGGAAGATCAGATTTTTCTAGGAGAAGGATTCACTGAGGAGCGGTCGGCACAGGCCGCCATTGCTGAGAAGGTTAACAAGGTACAACCCTTCAAACGGACGGCCCTGTGGTTGGTGGGAGCGATGACGGTCTTCGTCATTGGCTACTACATATTCGACATCGTGAGGCAATTTAAATAGGCGATAAAGGCAAGCTGTAATTGCAGGGGGCAGTCATCCCTCAACCTCGGTGGCAGCACTTTACCGCCGAGGCGGGAACACTACGTGGAGTCGACATACCCCGCGGAGCCCTCAGCCATCCAAGCCTTAGCGGATGACGTTGAGTTGCAGCAAAATGTCGTAGATGTAGTAGAGGATGACAACGATCGTCATGGCCAAAGCCAGCCACTTGGCCACCCGTAGCGCCGGCTCGACCTTCTGGACTTTCGCAACGATCGCCATCTGGGCAGCCTTTTCGTGTTCGAATGAGTCGTCGAGAAAGATCTGGTCGTCTTCGTTCTTCTCCAGGCTGGACCGATAAATATGGAGCGAGAGCATCAGAACAACCACCGCTCCCCACACCGACCACATAACTGGGACAAACGTCATAATCCACCTCCCATCGGCTTGCTGACCCCTGAAACGGGCGGGTCCGTGACGGAATAGCGGGCTCGAGAGTCGAGGGGCCTTACGGTTGACCATGATAGCCCCGAAATGGTCCTGTTGTGTTGAATAATTTTTGGAAGGATCGACTTTAGCCCGATTCGCGCTCAGGCCGTTCCCTAGGCCATACTGATTCTTCTGGGTTTATGCCGAGGTTGAAACCCTGGGCTTAACAGTCCCGGCTTGCCGGCCGGCCGGGTTTTGCCGCTGTCTCGGGCGCCGAACCATTTCTGCGACTTACGTTCGCAACCCTGCATCTATATGGGTGACCGCGGTAAATCGGGCTTGAAACCCCGCCTGCGGGACGGTACAGTTATAAAGAACGGGAAACAATTCATCATCCCCTGGAGAGACCATGGCCACAGCGACCTCAACACCCGCACAGGAAACCGAAAAGAAAGTCCCATTGATCCTGACCCCACAGGCCATCGCAAAAGTGCGCGAGATTATGGCTACCCAGGATCCTCTTCCCGCAGGGCTGCGCGTCGGCGTCGTCGGAGGTGGCTGCTCGGGTTTCCAGTACTCGATGGCCTTTGAGAATCAGGCCGGGATGATGGACAAGGTATTTAGCTTCGAAGACCTGAAGGTCTTTGTGGATGCAACCTCGCTGATGTACCTGAATGGCTGTACGGTGGACTACGTCGAGACGCTGGAAGCGGCTGGATTCAAGTTCGATAATCCTCAGGTGAAATCGACTTGCGGCTGCGGCTCCTCCTTCAGCGTGTAACGACCGCGTTCCTGATTGGTTCTTTTGCACAAAATGCCCGTCCCCCTCAGGGACGGGCATTCTGTTGTAGCTGGCGCTCACTCAGAGATCGGGAAGACGAGCCGCGTGGTTGACTCGCATTTCTCACAGTTCGCCGAAAATCGTAGCGCCGGTCTCCAGACCGGCTGGCCCGAGGGCCTCCCGGCCCTCGGCAATCGCATGAATCCATTTTGTTGACCAGATTGGTTCTGATTTCTATCGCGCCAGAGGCGCAAAGGTTGTTAGCCCCGCGCTTAAGCGTGGGGAAGTGGGTCAGCATGAGCCTCTCAGCCCCGGCGGGGCGGCGCAAACGGCGAAATTATCATCAAGATACCGCTCATGCGATTGCCCCGCCTCCCGGCCCTCGGAGACTCCGCAAGACGCTGAATTTTGGTTTGACGCGACGCCGGTGAGAAATGCGCGTTGACCATCTATTATTGGGGTGAATTCGGAGTTGTGGTGCCGGAACCCGAGCTTGGTGTGATGCTGGTGCCAGAACCAATGCCCGATCCGCCAATGGGTGTGCTGGTGCTGCTGGCAGGTTGACCGATGTTTCCGGTGTTGCCTGAAACTGTCCGCATATCGGTAAGCGGGTCGTAGACGAACTCCCACTCGTTGTAGTGGTTCTTCTTCTTGTAAACCATAATGGACTGTTTTGTGCCGGCGGGCGAGAAGCCGATGATGCCTGCTCCGCCGAAGGTCTGTCCGCTGAGCCCGGTATCGGGGCTTGAACTGCTGCCCGACCCTATGCCGGTGCCTGTTGCGGGGCCGGGCGCACTTCCAGGGGTGGCTGTGGACGAACCGGAACCGGTTCCAGAGTTGGTGGGGCTGAAGAGCGAACCGCCGCCAATGGAGGAGCCAGACGCGCCGAATGCCGAACCGCCGTTGAGTCCGTTTCCTCCGCTCGGGCCGGTGCCGGCAATTGTTGAGGCGGAGCCGGCGAGGGGCTGCCCGAAGAAGCCCATTGCTGTTGGAACCTTGTTCTGGCCAAAGCGAATCGGCTTCCAGTCGTCCTTGCCAGTGGTGGGATCAACATACTTTTTCCGCAGGAAGCGAATCTCGTTGGTCTTGACCAGCGCGTCCTGGTTCGGCGGATAGGCGTGGAACTTCCTGTAGTAGAGCTGCACGGCGCGGGTGTATTGCTTGCCGCGCGCCATGGTTTCCCGCTCGCGGTCGAGCTGGATTTCCTTGGCCATTCTGGGCACGGCAACGGACATCGCAATGGTGAACAACGCCAGCAGGAGGATGACCCAGATCAGGATGTATCCCTCTTCAGTGGGGCGAGGACGGCGGGTTGGATTAGGTCCGATCATGGTTGCCGCCGGCTCAGAAGGCCGCCAGGCCCAGGGTTTGCGTGTTGTTGTATGCCATGTCTGTAATTTGCACGCTGCCTGGCTTGATGGCGCCCACCTTATAGCGATGGTCGACAATTTCGCCGGTCCGTGCCATGAAGATGTCGTCTCCATGCGTGAAGAAGGCCTGCAGAGTCTTGTCCGGGGCCTGAGAGTAGCCAAAGTACTTGAGGTCGATGGCCGGAGGACGGGGCGGTGCAGGGGCTCCCGTAGCCACGGTCACAGCCGGCGCGCCGGCGCGAGCGCTTTTGATGGGCGCTTCAATCGCAATTGGCGCTGATTCGGCGGAGAAGATGTTCCGTCCGGTCCCGGCGTAGTGCACATCTTCGCTCTGGATGAGCTTGTCAAAGTGCATTGTTGGATCGATGCCGGCGTTGGTAAGCTTTTCCGCATTCGGTCCGGCGGACGCCGACGCTGTTCCAGTTGCCGGACGGCTGGCGGTTTGGGTTGCGACAGGGCGAAGCGGCGGCGTCGAGGAGCTGGTGAACGACTGGTACAGCTTCCAGCCGCCGTAGATGAAGATGCAGGTGAACAGCACAACAACCAGGTAGACCTGGCGCTTGTTTTCGGTTCCGAGTCGCATCGCCATGGCTACTGGCCCTCCTTGCCGGCCGCGGCGGCGGCGCCCGGCTCAGGAGTGGCGGGCAACCCGCTGGCCTCCGCATCGGCCCGGCGCAGCCACGTGGAGACCCGCAGCCGCAGGTTGACCAGTCCGCCTTGTTGTCCCGTCAGAGCCATAGCGCGGATCACAAAAAAGGTCTGGTCGCGTTCCAGGCTGTTGACGAAGCGCATGATCTGGGAATATTCGCCGCTAATGCCCGCTTCCATCGTGATTTCGGTCAGATCGGGACCGGGCTGCCCTTGCGTGTACTGGACACGCGTGAGCCGTACCCCGGAGGCTACCTCGAGATCGCCGATGCGCGCGGAGATGGTGGAGTAGTTAGCCGGGATTCGCTTGTCATAGAAGGCAAGCATCTGCGACCGCGATTGATCCACACGCTTGTCGAGACCGCGAAGAGGCGCGGTTTGAAGATCCATCGCCTTCAACTGAACTTGTTTGCCCGCGAGAGCGTCGGAAGATCGGTCGTTGGTGGCAGCCCAGTCGAAGCCCAGGCGGACGGAGAGTCCAATCACCAGCAGAAGCAGAACCGCGAACGCGGCATAGTGCCAGGTCAGCGGTGAAGCCAGACGCTCGCGCCACAGAAAGGAGGGACGGCCGTCGCTCATCGTGGTCCTCCCTTGGTCGGATTCGGCTTAGCTGCCGGTCCGGTGTACGGAGGCCGGACGTGCGGTTGGGTGAACCCGGAAGTATGGGAAGAATTTGACGGTGTGGTTTCGGCGTCTTCTTCTTCCACGGCCTTCTTGGAGCTTGCGGCAGATCTGGTTTCCGCCGGCGTGGGTGGATTGTACTCGGCCAGCAGATCGAAGCTGAAGCGATTGGAGGCGCTCACTGGCTCCAGCCGCTGGTTGGCGCCGGTGCCGGTTTCGGCGGAGCTTTCACCTACGATGCGGGGCTCGAAAAAGCGGCGCGAGTGCTCGAGATTGCGAACCAGGTCAACCCCACGGTCGCGGGGGCCATCGACGCGCAGATGGAGCGTGATGTGTCCGTCTTTGGCGCGAACGGGCTCCAGGGTCGAGACCTGAACACCGCCGGGCAAGACCGTTTCGAGATTCTCCATTGCCAAAGTCCAGGAGAATGCTTTCTCGTCGAAGAGCTTGTTGAGTGCGTCGGCCTGTTTGAGCAACTGCGCGTTGTCGGGGCGCTGCATCAGGGCCTGATAGTTTTGGCGCTCCTGTGAGATGCTGGCGATTTGGGCGTCGAGCGCGTATTCGCGAGCGCGGGCTTGCTCGGCTTTCTGGTGCACTGCGCGCAGGCCGAGGCCAAGAACGATTGCCAGCAGAGCCAGAATACCGATGCCGATGCGCAGGCGCTTCAGTGCCGGTCCAAGATCGGCGAAGGGGCGGGTGGCGAGATTGAGGGTGACGCGCATTGGTTAGCTTGCTCCCGCCAGTGCGCCTGCGGCGCCGGCAACGCTTGCGTGGCCGAGTGTGGTCGTTAGTCCGGTTTCAGGGCGCGGTGCGAGATCGACGACAGCGAGGTCGGGGTTGTCGATCCAACTCGCGAACTCGGCGGTTTCGTAGCAGCCGGCGTAATGGAGTGTGCGCGCGGGGGCCTGGAGCTTGTCTTCAAAATAGGCCGCGGCGACGGCGATGCCGCGCTGAATTTCAGAGAGTCGCAGCGCCGGATTTTCCGGCAAGTCGAGTGTGCGATGGAGCAGCAGGTCGCTCCCGTTGGTGATTGACGTAGTCAGCGAGAGCGGGCTCAGGTTGGCCGTCAGTATAGCCTCCATGGAATCGATCGCTTCAAGAGCTGCGAGGCTCGAGGGCAAAACGGCGCCCGGTTCGTATCCGGCAGCGCGAACCGCGGCTTCGTATTCGGCGAGGATGGGGCCGGGAAGAACCGCGGTGAGCACTTTCCATTCGGTCTTGCTTTGGGAGAGCACCTGGTAGCTGACACCGGCGTGCTCAACCTCGAAGGGAACCATCTTGCGCAGGCGAAAACGCAGGACGGGCACGGCCTCGGAAGCGCGGACGGGCAGAGAATCGAAGTCAAGCATAAAGACGCGGACAGCGGTGTCAGGCAGAATCAGCGTCACCGAGCGGGTGCGCGGCGAAACCTGGCTGAGTGCCGAGCGAATGGCTTCCGAGACAGCTTCAGCGGCGCGAATATTGGGCTCGCCGATGCCGGGGATCAAGGCGCCGGTCGGCAAAGGAGCGAATGCGTAGACCGGGGCATCGCCCGATCCGGGCAGTGCGGCCGCCAGCACGCCCTCGGGCGACAGCTCGACCGCGACGGGCGGACGGCCGCATGTGCTCATCTCCGATTTGTTGAAGATTGATTTCAATGGTGCCTTTCGGTAGAGCAGCTTCTAGCTTTCAGCAGATGATTGCGTGAACGCGATTCGATGAATCAATTTCCCTCAGGGGCAAAACAGGCAGCGGAAAAACTCATCCTCGGCACAAAACCTCAAAGCTTTGTATCAGGGCATGACTTTAGTCGTGCCGCAAATGTCGCAAAATCAACGTGGGCTTTAGCCCCTGCAAAAGTCCACTTCGCACCAGAATCAAATCCAGCCCTTTTTCCGCAGCCTCTAAAGCCCCAGTCCATTTTAGTTCCCCACCGGCGTTGCCGACCCACCGGGAATGAAACTGTGCCCCATCCATCGGACGTCTTTGTTTTTGTCCGATGGGTGGGAGTCCGTAGAACTCCATGACCACGCGCTGTTTCGTTGAACTTGCATTTTTGTTTCTTACTAAGCCTCTTGCGCCACGGCTGAAGCCGTGCCCTTTCAAAACAATGCGGTGAAACAGCGGCTTGGAGCTGAAAGCTAGAAGCTGTATTATCGTGAAGCCTCGATGAATGTTACCTTGTTGATCTCCTTCAGCGTTGTGAGCCCGCGCCGCACGCGCTCAAGCGCCGACTCGCGGAGAAAACTCATGCCTTCTTTCTGGGCCAGCTTGCGCACTTCGGAGGTGGGCTTCTTATCCAGAATCAACTCGCGGATGGGGTCGGTCAAATCGAGCAGCTCGTGAATGGCGGTACGGCCGCGGTAGCCGGTTCCTCCGCATTCCATGCACCCTGCGCCCTCGCGGAATCCAAAGCCGTGCCACTGGCTGGGGTCGAGCCCGCTGGTGATCAACGATTCGTCGTCGTAGTAGACGATGCGGGCGCAGTGTTCGCAGATGGTGCGAACCAGCCGCTGAGCAAGGATGCAGTTGAGCGCGGAGACGAAGTTGTAGGCCTCGACGCCCATGTTGAGGAAGCGGCCGAGGACGTCGACCACGTTGTTGGCGTGGACAGTGGTGAAGACGAGGTGTCCGGTGAGCGCGGAGTTGATGGCGATCTGCGCGGTCTCCTGGTCGCGGATCTCGCCGACGAGAATCTTGTCCGGGTCGTGGCGCAGAATCGAGCGCAGGCCGCGGGCAAAGGTGAGGCCCTTCTTCTCGTTCACGGGAATCTGGGTGATGCCGCGAATCTGGTATTCGACCGGATCCTCAATAGTGATGATCTTGTCTTCGTCGCTCTTGATCTCGTTAAGTGCCGCGTAGAGAGTGGTGGTTTTGCCGGAGCCGGTGGGCCCGGTGACCAGCACCATGCCATATGGCTCGCGAATGTAGCGGCGGAAGCGTCGTAGATCCTCATCGGCAAAGCCGACCACGTCGAGCGTAAGGTGGCGGAACTTCTCGCTCATCGACTCCTTGTCGAGCACGCGGAGTACGGCGTTCTCGCCATGAATAGTGGGCATGATCGAAACGCGGAAGTCGATCAGCCGGTTCTTGTAGCGGACACGGAAGCGGCCATCCTGGGGCACGCGGCGCTCGGCAATGTCGAGTTCGCTCATGATCTTGATGCGGGAGAGAATGGTGGCATGATGTTCGCGCGCGATGGGCGCCATGGCCGCCTGCAATACGCCGTCGATGCGGTATTTGACTACGACTGAATCGTCGTTGGTCTCGATATGGATGTCGGAGGCGCGGCGTTCGAGTGCGGTGAAGATGGTGGTGTCCACCAGACGAATGATGGGGCTGATGTCTTCTTCGCTCGTCAGCTTCTCGATGGAGATGTTCTCGTCCTGGCTGTCGTCGCCGGTGAGCACGTCGAAGGTGAGGCCCTCGCTGGCTTCATCGAGAACCCGCTGCGATTGCTCGGTCTTTTTCAGCAGGTCGGTGATCTGCGAGAGCGTGGCCACGCGGGCAATGATCCGATGACTGAGCAGGCCGGCGATTTCGTCCAGGACCATCAGCCGGGAAGGGTCGCTCACGGCGATGACCAGCGCGTCCTGCTGCTGCTCGATAGGCACGAAATTGTAGCGGAACATCAGCTCGACGGGGACGGTGCGCAGCAGTTCGTGCTGAATCTTGAAGTTTTTCAGATCGACAAATTCGGCGTGATAGCGGTGCGCAAGAGCCTCGGCCTCGGACCGTTCGTCGGGACTGGTGGGCACTGGGAGTGTAATCACGGTTGGATCGGCCATATCGGATTACCCCTATCCCCCGCTCGCCTGGCCCAGCGAGAAGATGGGCAGGTACAGCGAGATGAGAATGAAGACAACGACCACGCCCATGATGATGAGGATGGCCGGTTCAATGAGCGCCAGAGCCGCGGCCAGCGCGGTAGCAACGTCTTCCTCGAAGAACTCGGCGACCGAGTTGAGCATTTGAGGAAGGGCACCGGTTTGTTCGCCGACCGTGATCATCTCCGAAGCCAGGTCGGGAAAGACGCCGGTGTTTTCCAATGATGCGGCCAGGCTCTTGCCTTCGCGCACCGTTTCGATGGAAGAGAAGACGGCCTTTGAAACCCGGCGGGATGAGATGGCGCGGGCGGCGGTTTCAAGCGATGGGACCAGCGGCAATCCGCCGGTGAGCAGCGTGGAAAGCGTGCGCGCGAAGAGCGCTACCTGGTACTTGAGCCAGATTTTTCCGAAGATTGGCAGCCCGACACGGACACCGTCGACGAAATCGCGGCCGCGCTCGGTGATGGAAAAACGATAGACGGCGGCGGCAATCGCCAGCGCGATGAGAAGCAGCCAGATGAAGTTGTGGTGCAGCCACTTGCCGAAGCTGAGCAGGCCAAGGGTCATTGCCGGCAGCTTGGAGCCCATCTGGTCATAGAGCACGGCAAACTGCGGCACCACGACGGCGAGCAGGAAGATCATCAGCCCGATGACCAGGGTCATCAGCAGGCATGGATAGATGAGCGACGTAATGAGCTTCTTGCGGAACGCGAGCGAGATTTTCTGGAAGCTGACGTAGCGCTCGAGCACCTCCTGCAGATTGCCGGAGCGCTCGCCGGCCAGCAGTGTGGTGGTGTACATGATCGGGAAACCGCTTTGTGCCTCGAAGGCGGACGAGAGCGATTCGCCGGTTTTGACGCGGTTTGAGACGTCTTCCAACTGCGCGGCGAACTGGGCATTCTTCTGGATCTTGCCCAGCATATTGAGTGAGCCCAGGATTGGCAGTCCGGCGCGGATAAGGGTGAGGAACTGCTGATTGAAGATGAGGAAGGGCTCGAGCTTTACCTTGCGCTTCGAGAGCCCGCCAAAACCGCCTTTGGCGCGGACCGAGAAGACATGGTAGCCGGCATGGATGAAGCGGTTGCGCAGCTCTTCAGCGGTGGCCGCCGTCTGCACCTGCTCCTGCACCCGCCCACGCTCATCGGCCAACTTGATAACGAACTCTGCCATAGGTGTGATTGCCGGACCGGGTCAGCCGGTTTTTCCGGGGAGTTGATCCTTGAATTCAGGGTACCAGCTTTTGCTTGCTGCTCTTGTAAAGGATAGACGCGGTTGGGGGTGGGGGCGCTCGGGAAAGGGCGGCAGGATTCCTGTTCGCCGGAACCCATGCTCGTTTACCATGCTGGAATGCCATGGGTTGCGGATCATCTTCGGCTGGTTTTGGGCATCGGCGCGGATTGCCTGACTTTTGGCGGGGCCCTGCTGCTGGCGCGAGACGGCTTTCAGCGGCTGAACGAGGTGAATGCCAGCAGGATCAACGAGCGCTTTCAAAAGGCGCTCCCGAATCTGAACCTGGTCGACGATCAAGCCGCTCGGGCCGGTATGTCGGAGCGATGGGCGTGGAGAGGACTGGGGCTGCTGGCCGTGGGATTTGTCCTGCAGATCGCGGTGCGGTTTCTGGAGAGCTAGTTTGGCGGATTGGCGGAAATTCCTCCAAGCCGCTATACTGATTTCGAGGTGCTGTTATGGCCATTGCGAGATTCAAGCTGCCCATCGGGGCCAAATGCCAGGTCACCATTCCCAAACGATGCATGGGGCTGCTTTCGCTCGCCGTGGGCGATGACCTGCTGTTGGAAGTGAAAGAGGACCATGCGGTCCTCCACCCCATGATCAGCGTTCCACGCCATGAATTGCCAGAGGAACTTTGGAAGAAGTTCGCGGCGCGGCGCGGAGCCAGGCCCACGGATATTCCATTGAAGACTCTGCTGGATGAGGTCGGATATCGAGCGCCGAAGGCGCCGAAGCGGATTGTGCAGGTGGCCGGGGAGAGCGTGCGACGGGGCGGCTCAACGAGCACGGTGGTTGGAAAGGGGCGTGCTGCCGGCGATAGGCAGACGGCGGTCTCTCGAATGGATGCGAAGGCTTGACGGGGAGGTTTAAGTCATGCCGCAACGTTTTCCCGTGCTAGGATGAACCGCATGTCCCGCAAGTTGTGCAGGGTTGATGCCAGCACGGAGGTGAAGCAGGAGATTCTCGATTGCAGCGGCCAGGTGTTCCAGGAGGTTGGCGCGTTTCTTGAGAGTCTGCAATCGGATCCGCTGCCGGAGGGACGTCAGGAAAGAGGCAGAGGCGCGTTCGGTATTAAGTTGCACTGCGGAATCTTCGTGGCATGGGAGATCGTTGGCGATCTCTTGCATCTGACGCTCGAAGGCCCCGATGAAACAATTCTGGTGCGCATTCTTGGCGTCGGCTGGGGCGATTGAAGTAGTGAACTGAAGCATTGAGCGGCCACGGCTCGATGGATAGAGCGGGCTTGTCCCGCAGCAAGGAAGGGGACGGCCCGGGTGAACGATTGGACGATCCAAGGCGGCAAGTTGGGATTGAGGGCGAGGCTTATCGCTTTTCTCTGCAAGAGCCAGCGACCGGTCATCGACCTGCTTGCTGTTGGTGCAATCGGCGCTATCCTGCTTGCGGGCTTCCGGTCCATTCCTGTCGCGGCGGTCGTTGTTCCCTATCCGCACGATCTTGGGCAGGTGAGTTTTGCCGTGGCGGGCGACGTGATTCCGCACCAGGCCGTGCGCGAGGCGGCTGCGGCTGGCGGAGCGGACGAGCCGGGCTGGCAGGCGCTCTTCAGCGATGTGAGCGATGTATTTCAGAAGGCCGATTTCGGCTTCGTCAACATGGAGACGCCGGTGGCTCCGGCCCACTCGAAGGGTTCGAAGCCGTTCATGTTCGATGCGCCGTTGGCGCTGCCCCAGGCGCTGAAGGCAAGCGGCGTCAAGATCGTTTCTTTCGCCAACAACCACGTGATGGATCAAGGCTGGGAGGGTTTTGCAGAGACGCGCGACCATTTGCGTGAGGTAGGCCTTCTGTTTGCGGGCTCTGGCGACACGGCGCAACAGGGCTGGCAGCCGGTGATCACCGAGGCCAACGGCATCAAGGTGGGCTGGCTGGGCATGACGCGGTGGCTGAACGGAAATCGCAATCCAGATAAGGACGACCAGCCGCATGTGAACTTCTTCCCGTATCCGGGAGAGGCCGGTGGCGCGCCCGGAATGGACGAGGCCGGCGTGATTGAAGCTGTGAAGGCGGCGCGCGCGCAGTGCGATCTGCTGGTGGTTTCAGTTCACTGGGGCATTGAGTATGCGACCGCTCCGCGGCCCGAAGATATCGAAGTGGCGCACAAGATGCTGGATGCCGGCGCTTCGGTGATTGTGGGACATCATCCGCATGTGTTGCAGCCCGTCGAGACTTACAAGACCGAGGATGGGCGCAACACGGTCATCTTCTATTCGCTGGGCAATTTCCTGTCGAATCAGTCTCGGACTTATGTCGATCGACTGATGCCGGGCAAGGACGGCGATCCGCGCGACTCGATGATTGGGCTGTTCTCCGCGGTGCGCAAGGACTACGGACCCGGCGGAGTGAGCGTGGAACTGGGGCATGTCGGGATTCTGCCCGCCTGGGGCGAGAACAACCGCAACGAGTTGGCCAGCGGGCGTACGAAGACGCCTGTGATTCATCCGGTGCTGATTGATCGCGAGATGCCGCGGTTGCAGGCGCGGCTCGACGAACTCAACAAGATTGCGGTCGCAAACAAGGCTGATGCGAGCGCGCTGGCGCTGACTGCCGATGAGAAGAAAGAGTTCATCGCGGTGACGAATCAGTTGAAGGTGCTCGACGACCGGCGCCAGCAGATTCTGGCGCGCACGGGTGATGAGTATGTAGTCGATCCGCCGAAGGTTGCGTCAAAGCCGTAAGTTTCCGAGAGTTGAAGAGTGTCTCTACGTCAGCAGCGGCACGCCGGCGGCCTCGGCCGCGGACGCAAGGGCCTTGTCGAGGGTAGCCAGCGGCAACCGCTCGCGTACGGCAAGAGCCAGGTACGCGGCGTCGTAGACCGTGAGCCCGTGTTGCCGCGAGAGGTTCAGGACCCGCTCATCGTTGCGGGGAAAATCGATCTCGATCGAGAGTTGCTGAAGATCGCGGAGAAACTGAGCCGAATCTTCGCAAGCAATTCGGCCTCGGCGCTCATTCAGCACCAGGATGTCTCTGATTTCGTACCACCAGATCCCGGGAACGATTGCCGAGCCGGACTGAAGCTCAAGGAAGGCAAGGTCGGCGAGCGGCTGATCTTCGTCGCGCATGGCCCACGTGATGGTCACGGATGCATCGAGGACGAAACGCATTGTCACTCGCGTCCTTCATCGCGCATTGCAAGGATCTCCTCGATTGAGACTGGCTTGGTGCGTTTCCGAATCTCTCGGATGCTCTGCATGGCCCGCTCGACGCGCTCCCGGTCGACCTCCGCTTCGGGGACAATGCGCGCCACGGGCTTGCCGTGCCGCGTGACGATCACGCTCGCACCGCGCTCAACGTCGTCGAGTATCTTGAGAAAGTGTGTTTTCGCATTCGAGGCTTGAATTGTCTGCATAAATTGACCAGTCGAAACGACTAGTCAAAGTATAGCAGAATTGACCGGCCGCAGCCCGTCCGAATCAATATCCGCTGGCGACCAGCCACGCTTCAGTGAGGTCGAATTCGGACTTCTTTTTGGCCTGCATTTCGGAGTAGGCCAGCTTTACCAGCACATCGGCCTCTACATTTACGGGCGCGCCTGCGGCGAGCGTGTGGAGATTGGTGCGCCAGTAGGTGAGCGGCAAAATCGCAATCGTGATGGTCTCGCCGTCGAAGTCGGCGATGGTCAGGCTGATGCCTTCCACCGCGACCGAGCCTTTCAAGACCATCCATGGGCGGACGTTCTCGGGGACGCGGACTTTGAGGGTCCAGTCGGTGGTCTGGATGTCGAAACTCGGGCTCGATTCTGGGATGACAGGGTCGATTGCGGTCATGGTGCCGCAGCCGTCCACGTGGCCCTGCACGATGTGGCCACCCAGCGGGCTTCCGGCGGCGGTGGGCAGTTCGAGATTGATCTTGGCGCCGGGAGCGAGCGCGCCGAGCGAGGTCTTGTCCAGCGTTTCCTGGGCGAGGTCGGCGTGGAAGAGCGTTGGATCGACGTCGAGAGCGGTGAGGCAGACGCCAGAGACACCGAGCGAGTCGCCCTCGCGCAGACGGCCGGCCAGGCCTGGAGCTTCGACGGTGAGACGGCGGACGCCCCCTGTGTCTTTGAGGCTGACAATGGTGCCTGTCTGCTCGATGATGCCGGTGAACATGGTTCTATTTTAAGGGGTCAGGGCTGCCGGCTTAGTGGCCTGCTTCTTCCAGCGCGGGCTGCAATGGCGGCTCGGCACTCGTCAACGCGCGGTAGGAGAAGTAGAGGCTGGCGCGCCAGCGCAAGATCATCCCAAAGGCCAATACGAAGAACAGGCCGCCGGTTTGTTCGAGGGTGAGGACGGAGTCGAAGTAGCCGCGGGCGAAGTAACGGACAGCGGCGAGCACAATCACCACCGCGAAGAAGACGCCCGAGCGCTTCATCATGATGGTGTCGCCTTCGCGGCGGAGGCTTGAAGTGAGCAGCAGTGGCCACGCCAGCACAATGGCGCCGGTGAGAAATGCGCCGATGGCCCAAGTGAGCGGAAAGCGAAAGGCATGGACAAAGAACATGCAGAAACCCGTCGCCATGCCCAT
>Ga0182027_10007274_pt1 | contig 16359 bp, 17 predicted proteins | sample 712E1DmetaG_FD_121300 | JGI IMG/M metagenome (GOLD analysis project Ga0182027, IMG submission 121300) | Permafrost microbial communities from Stordalen Mire, Sweden - 712E1D metaG (Illumina Assembly) | ecosystem: Environmental > Terrestrial > Soil > Wetlands > Permafrost | place: Sweden... | reverse complement strand
GGCTTCACCTGAAACCAAGCTGAATTTAGCCGCCCGCGAACACCGGGTGAAAGTTCGCCTCGGTCAGGATGCGCGCGACCTCCGCGCGTTGGTCGCCCTGAATCTCGATCTGGCCGTCCTTGACCGTGCCGCCGGTGCCGCCGGCGCGCTGCATTGCCCTGGCCAGTTGCTCCTTTTCCGGCAGACCGATGCCGACAAAGTTTTTTACCACCGTCACCGTCTTGCCGCCGCGCCCGGCCTTCTGCCGGAGGATGTCCACGCGCCCGCGATTTTTCTTCGCCGGTTTCGTTGCATTGGGTGGGGCGAGGCTACTGACGAGCCGGCTCCGCTCCGCTTCGCCGCGCCGAGGCCGGCTCGCGGGGACGCTCGCCCCACCGGGATTTGCCGGCGGCGAATTTTCGGGTGCGGGTGGGAGCCCTTCGCTGGACAGCACATCAAAGGGATTGTGACCGAAACTCGCTCCGCCGTCGGTGAAAATGTGTTTGGAGATTGCCATGGGCTATGCCGCCGGTGGAAAATTGGCGCAGAAACCTTTCAGCGCCTCTGAAATTTTTGATTTCAAAACTGCCTCGGGAACCAGAAATGGCTTTTCGGTAATGGTGACCTCGGCTTTTCCAGTCATAAATACGAAGGTCCCGGCTAGTTTCCCGAGCACGTGGCTGGTAAAATCGCCATGGATGTCGCCGTTCGGCTCAAAGGTATAATTGCCTTTTACCCTGGGTTGCTCCGGGTCGGGATGACAGCAGTCTCCGGCCAGTTCGTTGCCGTTGATCTGGACATCATGCTGTCTGGCCAGCTCTTGAAGTTCGGGGAAAGTCGGGGGTCTTCCCAGTGGATGCGTTACAGTGAAAGACATGATGGCAAGATGTTAAAGACTAAATGCTAAAGTACTGAAAACTCAAAACTGGCTTCTGACTCCTGGCTTCTGGCTTCTCGATTTAGCCTTTAGCCTTCGCTTCTGCTATGGTTTTTCCAGCATGATGGCTGCCGCCGCCCTGGTGCGGATGAAGACTTTCGCGCCGGGTTTCACCAGCGTGAGATCCACGTCCTTGCGAACCTTGAACGTGCCACTCCGGCCATCGGAAATGTGCAGGGTCGCTTCATGTTTCGGCAAATCAACGGACTCCACCTTCGCGGTGAGTTCCACCGTGTCAGCCATCAATACTCCGGGCCGGACGCCCGGCGTCGCGCGGACCATTGCCGCCGGGCTGGTCGTGGCCGGCACGTCATTGGGGTTCAGGTACACCACCAGCTCCCTGGCCACGGTGACTTTCACTTCGTCGCCCACCTTGATCTGATCGAGGACCACTTTCGGTCCTGCCTTGAAGGTGTTTTGGTTGCCGTCCGGGGCGACGAGTGTCACCTGCCGGGTGGCGGGGTCAATGGCCGTGACCGTGGCAGTTGTTTGGTAGGTTTGCGCCAGGACTCCGCCGGGCACACCCTCCTTGAAGGCGGTGGTCGTGGTTTTGTCCACTTTGGTTGTGGCGGAGCAGCCGGTCAGGATGAGCCATGCCACCGGCAGCAGCGCCAGCGTTGAAAGCTTGATGAGGTCGGGTTTCATGTTCGGATTCAGGTGGGTTGAGATCGGTTCCGGAGGCTAGAGCACGCGCTGGCACAGTCAACACGAAAGCCGCGTGAGGCTGAAGCCTTTTACGTGGCCGGTCCCACCCTTTTGGCAAAAATCGCGAATCGTCAACTGTGCGGCGAGAAATGTCACAATTCCAGGAACCTTTCCCTTTCCTGACCCTTTCCGGGGGAATTGGAGATTGAAGATGGAAGATAGAAGATGGAAGATGGCCGCAATTGGAAATGAATTTAAATACGGCCGATCAATGGTTGCTCGCTTGGGTGACCGTCACCAGCGCCTGGGCTTTTCTCCTGTTCGGGTACGATAAGTGGCGTGCCGGACGGACCGGCTGTCGCCGCATCGCGGAGTCCTCCCTGTGGCTGGTCAGCGCGCTGGGCGGCTGGCCGGGCGGATTGCTCGGCATCGTCGTTTTCCGGCACAAGTCCAGCAAGCCGTCCTTCCGGTTCAAGTTCACCCTCGCCCTGGTCGTCTGGGCCACGCTCGTCGCCGGAGCGTGGAAGCTGACTAAAGGCTAAAGTTTATGAGAAGACGGGAAATCGGATTTCAACGCTTGGCGATCTCGTTTCAGCATTTAGCCTTTATCCTGAGTCAACACGCAGTCTTGCTTCTTCAACCCATTTCCCTTGAATCCTTCGTGGCGGGCGGGCAACTTGCGCCGCCATGAGTCGTATGCCCGCGTTGCTGATTGCGTTTTGCCTGGCGTTTTGCCTGACGCCGGCACCTGCGGCCATGATCAACGGCCAAAACTACGTGCCGCTCGCGGATTGGGCGCGCGCGAACGGCTTGCGTTGTTTCTGGCTCAAACGCGGCGACGAAATCGTGGCCACCAACCGCACGACGCGGCTGGTTTTTGACAAGTATTCACGCATGGCGGAGGTCAACGGGACCGATGTGGCGCTGTCCTTCCCGGTGGCCGCGGACCGGGGCACGCTGCTCATCGCCCAAATGGATCTCAACACGGCCATCCGGCCGCTGTTGTTTCCGCCCCGGTTCACCGACACCAAACGCATTACAACCATCTGCCTCGACCCGGGGCACGGCGGCAAGGACACGGGCAACCACACGTTCTGGCGCAGCGAGAAGACCTACACGCTGGCGCTGGCGCTGGAATTGCGCGACCAGCTCCAAAAGGCCGGGTTCAATGTCATCCTGACGCGCAGCAAGGACACGTATGTCGAATTGCCCGACCGGCCGGCGCTGGCGAACCGGCGCGGGGCGGATTTGTTCGTGAGCCTGCATTTCAACGCGACGCCAACCGGGAAAAACGAGGTCGAAGGGCCGCAGACGTATTGCATCACACCCGTCGGCGCCAGTTCCACCGACGCGCAGGGCGAGGGCGCAAATTTCGGCGCGACGGCCGCAAATCGCGTCGAGCAAAGGAGTTTGCTCTTTGCGTATCAGGTCCAGAAATCACTGGTAAGAAATCTCAGTGCGAAAGACCGCGGCGTGCGCCGGGCGCGTTACTGGGTTTTGCGTGACGCCACGATGCCGGCGATTTTGGTTGAAGGCGGTTACATGACGCATCCGGTTGAAAGCAAAAAGATTTACAACGCGGCGTACCGCCGCCAGATGGCGCAGGCAATCGTGATCGGCATTCTGACCTGTCAAAAATTGGTTTCACCGCCTCCTCCGGCATTGCCACCCGCCAATCGGCCGGCGGTGAGAATTCAACCGTCAACGAACTGGCCCAAATAAAGTTTCAACGCAGAATCAGACGCGGTAAGTTTTCGAGGACGAGGACGATTTAAAAACCGAATGAGCATTGCGACCAAAACCGGTGATGACGGCACGACGGCGTTGATGTATGGCCGGCGCGTCCCGAAAACCCATCCGCGCATCGAGGCGTGCGGCGCGGTGGACGAGTTGAACGCCACGCTCGGAGTGGCGCGCGCGTCGGCGGAACCCGATTTTCTGCGCGACAACCTGCTCGCGATTCAGAAGGACCTGATTGTGCTGATGGGCGAGGTGTGTGTGGCGACGGAGGATTTGCCGCGTTACACGAAAGACGGCCATTCGCTGGTCACGCCAGCGATGACGGCGAAGCTTGATGCGCTGGTGCGTGAAATCGAGGCGCAGAACGTGGGTTCAAAGGGCTGGGCGACCCCGGGGGCGACTGCGGCCAGCGCGGCATTGGACCTGGCGCGGACGATTTGCCGCCGGGCGGAACGGCGCGTGTGCGCGCTGAAGGAAACCGGCGAGTTAAAAAACGCGGAGATTGTGATTTATCTCAATCGGCTGGGAGATTTGCTGTGGCTGTTCGCGCGCCGGGTGGAAACGAAGGCCGGCGCGTTTGAAAAATAGAACACGCGCAGGGTTTTATCCTGCGCGTGTGGTGAAAAAGAGGGTTCAGGATTTACGGTTGCGGCGGTGAAAGCTCCCCAGGCCGGCCAGACCCAGGCCAAAGAGCGCCCAGGCGGAAGGTTCAGGCACAGGTTGTGGCGAGAAGTCCAAACCCCGAAAAGCTTCGTTGGCACCCGCCGTATCAAGAGTAGTTGCGGCGGAACCCGAGCCAGTATCGGTGATTTCAATGAGATTTTTTCCATCCTCTGTGGTGGCGTAAATTAACGGATCGGTGCCGCTGAAATTCACAGCCACTCCGTTCATGCCGGTGCCGCTATCAAGCGTGTAGCTTAATACGCCATTGTCATAGCGTTGGATGCCTCCGGCGGTGTTGGCGACATAGGCAATCGTCATGTTTGCGTTGAACGTGAAGTCGGAGGGAGCTGCGTTGGCCAGAACCAGTGTCGGGGTGACTATGCCACTGGTCGGTGTGCCGGCAAATTTATAAATGCCCGTCGTGCCTTTGGCGGTGCTGTAAAAAAGATTGCCGCCGATGTCTTGGACCGCAAGGCTGTTGGTGGCAAAAATTTGAGCGGGTGTTCCGGTTCCCAAATAAACCGTGCCACCGGTGGCTGCAGGTCCAGCACCCCAAAAGTTGCCGTTGCCGTCGCTGGTGCCTCCGCGAATGTTGTTGCCGCTATAAAAACTGGCGGTTGTGGTCGCCAGCGTATAATTCCCGCTGGCATCCACCGTGGCGATGCCGCGGGGAACGGCGCTGGAGGCTGAACTGGCGACCCCGGCGGTGCCGGCGGCCACATTGTAACCCGCGAAGACCAGATATTGACCATTGGCTGAAAGACTCAACTGCCCTTCGGATGCAGCCGTGCCGCTGTTAACCAAGGCGGGAGAACCGGTGGTGGGAATCGCCTGACTGTTCACAAAGGCGCCGCTGGTGGTGTATTGATCCAGAAAAATGGCGGTGCCGGCGCTTGAGAGCGCCCCGCTGCCGGTGCCGTCCCGCAGGACGACGAGATCGCCGGGGCTAAATTGGGCTTGGGCAACAGCAGCCAACAAAAACAACGCGGCGGTTGCGGTCAGGGTTCGGATTTCGGTTTTCATAAGTGTTTCTTTTTTGATTTTTAGTTCGGATTTTTTGTGGTTTGTGCGGTGGCAATTTCAGCCTTCAACTTCAGCGAAATCGTGACGGAAGCCGGGGTCGGCTTTCAACTCGCGAATGATGACCTGAGGCTTGACACGCCGCACGGCCGCTATCGCGGCCAATTTTATGCAGGTAATTTCGAGGATGATGTCGCACCTGTCAAGTTATTGTCCGTGGGCAGCCAATGCAGAAAGTCGCGGGTCTGAAAACGTCGCAAAACAGGATGGGTGAAAGCCCGTCCGTCTTCCTTTATCGTTCAACCGGGTTAAAATTGGCAATATTTGCGTTCAGCCCTGGTGATGAGCCGGTTACAGCCATTGAAGCCGCCTTGTGAATAACCTGGGCTTTACTCACCTTTGCTTCACCTGCCGGAACACGGCAAAAACCTCGTTTCCGATGCGTTTGAAGGATTTGATTTGAAGGGGCAGGGCTTCCGCCAATCGCTGGAACCCTTTGCCATCAACGATGGTGGGTGCATTACGCCCGCCAAACACTTTCGGGCAAATCGTCAGATGCAGTTCATCCACCAAACCGGCGCGGAACAAGGCATCGTTCAGGCCGCCGCCGCCTTCGCAGAGGAGGCGTTGGACACCCCATTTCCCGCGCAACCAGCAAAAGGCCTCGCGGAAATTGATTTCCTGCCGGCCGCAAACCTTTACTTCGTCCGCCACAGCCCGCAGTTGACGCAGCTTCGCCTGCGATGCACGTCCGGTGGTGAGAACGATGATGGGCGAAAAACGGTGTTGAAAAACCTCCGCGCCGGGATCGAGTGAACCGCTGCCGCTGACAATGACGCGCAAATTGTACTCCGCCAGCCCATTTTTCAGCCGCTGGCGCCGGAATCGGGCCGGACCCGGCCCCAGGTTGATGGCCGCCGAATCCACCGTGCGCGCCCCGGCCATCACCGCGTCCGCCGTCGCGCGCAACTCCAGCAAATGCTCGTGGTCGCGCGCGCTGCCGAACGACGATACCGCGCGATTCGCCGTCGCGATTTTGCCGTCCGCCGTCATCGCCATGTTCACCCAAACGAACGGCAATCGCGGCTTGGGACTCCGGACTTTGGGCTTTGGACTCATAACAACAGCATGGCATCGCCGTAACTGAAGAAGCGGTAACGTTTGCGGATCGCTTCGGCGTAGGTGGCCAGGACCATTTCGCGTCCGCGCATTTCACCCGGCGCGGCAAACGCGCTCACCAGCATCAACAGCGTGGAACCGGGCAGGTGAAAGTTCGTCAGCAGCGCGTCCACGATTTGGAAAGAAAACGGCGGGTGGATGAAAATGCCCGTTTTTCCTGTGTTTTTTGCAAGTTTTCCAACGTTTTGCCCGGCGACACTTTCCAGCACGCGCACGGCGGTGGTGCCGACGGCGATGACGCGGCGGCCGGTGCTTTTGGCTGCGTTCACTGCTTGTACGGTTTCTTCGCCAAGTTCAAACCGCTCCTCATGCATTTTGTGCGCGCCCAGCGTTTCAGTTTTCACCGGCTGAAACGTGCCGGGGCCGATGTGCAGCGTGACAAAGCAGATGGTCACGCCGCGCGCGCGAATTTCATCCAGCAATGGCTGCGTGAAATGCAAACCGGCGGTCGGGGCTGCGACCGAACCGTCGGTCCTGGCATAAATGGTTTGATAACGCATTTTGTCTTCACCCATTTCATCCGGATTGGCGCGGGTGATGTAGGGTGGCAGCGGGACTTCGCCCAGCCAGTCCAATTCGCGGCGGATGTCCGGCGTACCGGAAAATTGCAGTCGCCGGTGCCCTTCATCATTCACTTCCACGACCGTGGCGCGAATCCGGGTGGTCTGGCGGTTTCCCTGAAAAACAATTTGGGTTCCGACGCGGGCATTCTTGCCGGGGCGCAGCATCACCCACCAATCGTTTATCACTTTTTCTTCCAGCAAAAGAATTTCAAATTTGCCGACGGTCCGGGCATTCGCGCCCCGAAGCCGGGCGGGAATCACGCGGGAATTGTTGAGCACGAGCACATCGCCCGCGCGGAAGAAGCCCGGCAAATCCCGGAATTGGCGGTGTTCGACGCTGCCCTTGGTGCGATGCAGGACCAGGAGCCGCGATGCATCGCGCTGTGGCGCGGGATGTTGCGCAATCAGCTCCGGCGGCAGATCAAAATTGAAATCGGCGGTTCGCACACCGTGAGTTTCAAGTTTCGGATTTCAACTTTCAAGCTGTCATACCATAAGATTTCATTTCGGAGCTTTTAACCACGCCTTTTGGGGTTGTGAATAACTTCGGAATAAACCGCAAAAATTATAACAATTTTTTGTTGACATGGAGTGGGGTAAAGTGGATATAAGTGGAGCGTCGTGGGGAATTAGGCCGTCCGGGGTCCGGATGGTGGATAACTGGGTGTTACCGTGAATAAAGAGCCGACTTATTACAATTCACTCTATCGGCATGGAGTGGACGAGAAGCGACGCGTCCAAATCCCGTCCAAGTGGCGGCCCGAAAAGCCGGGCACGGAACTGACCTTGATGCTGTGGCCGAAGGCGAAAGAAGGTCCGTGTCTGCGGGTGTTGCCGCCCGGGGAAATGGCGAAGCTGGTGAAGTCCATTGAAGCCATGTCCAACGGCGACTCGAACAAAGTGGTTTTGAAACGTTTCATCGGCAGCGAATCGGTGCAGGTGGGCGTGGACAAGGCGGGCCGGATTTGTTTGCCGGAGGAAATGGCCCGGACTGCGGGCATCAAGAACGAAGCGGTGCTGGTGGGATTGCTGGACCGTTTTGAAATCTGGAATCCGCCGAGTTACGAAAAAGTCAAGGCCTCCGACGCCGTGTTGGCGCACGAAGCCTTCAAACTGATGGAGTAAAATTTTATGAACCTTGCAAAATTATTGGTGGCCGGAAAAAGCATCATCAACGGACGCGAGGAAATTTCGTATCGCGCCAACAAACACGTTTATCTGCCGAAATTCGGCCCGGCGCAAAACCCATTCCAGTCCCCCGCCGGGGCGGAAGCGGCGGAACCCGGGCTGGACGCCATCGCCGCGCCGGTCAAAAAAGTGGCCCCGCCCGTCGCCGCCAAAACGCAAAAACTGCCGCCCTGGCCGCCCGGCCCGACGCGCGCCACCTCCTGGGCGAGCAAGTTGAACCCGATGGCGATCTGGCGCGATACGCCGGCCACGGCGGAAGGCGCGCGGCAGCCGGTGCAATCCGAGCTTTCGCTGGACGGGGTGAAAGTCATTCACAACGACCTCCGTGATGCCGACGTGGAAGTGGTGCCGATGAAATCGCGCACTGCGGCCGAAATGGCCGTCCCGGAGCTGCCACCGCCCACCCGGCCCTGGGAATTTCTGGCGGAACGCATGTTTCGGGCAACGGTCGATTAAACCAACGGCCAACCAATGCGCAGTGTCGGATTTCGTTCACAAAACAGTGATGGCGGCGGAGGTGCTGGACGCGCTAAAGCCGAGGCCGGGCGGACGGTACGCCGACGGGACGCTCGGTGGGGCTGGACACGCAGCGGGCATCCTGAGCGCGAGTTCGCCGACTGGATGGCTGTTTGGGTGCGATCGCGATGGCGCCGCGATTGAAGCGGCGAAAAGACGGCTCGCGGAACAATTTCCCGGCCGGTTTGAAGTCCGCCACGGAAATTTTGCGGAAATGGCCGGGTGGATCCCGGCGGCGGATTGCGATGGCGTGCTGCTGGACCTGGGCGTGAGTTCGCCGCAACTGGATTCGCCGGAGCGGGGATTCAGTTTCCAGCACGATGGCCCGCTGGACATGCGGATGGACCCGCGGCAGACGCTGACGGCGGCGGAGCTGGTAAATGGCGCCAGCGCGGAAGAGCTGGCCGGGATTTTTTGGGAATTGGGCGGTGAGCGCGAGTCGCGCCGGTTCGCCCGGGCGGTGGTGCATGACCGCGGGCGGCTAAGATTTAAAACGACGCGGCAACTGGCGGAATTGATCGAGCGGCTCAGTCCGCGCCGCGGGAAAAAGGCGCATCCGGCCACGAAGATTTTTCAGGCCTTGCGGATTGCGGTGAACGACGAAATGGGTTCCTTGAAACACGGGCTGGCCGCGGCAGTGACCATTTTGAAACCCGGCGGACGGCTGGCGGTCATCACGTTTCATTCGCTGGAGGACCGGGTGGTGAAGGAATTTGGCCGGGAACGGACGCGCGCTTACACGTTCACCGGCGGGGTGGACGTGCCGGAATTGCGCCGGCCGCGCGCGCCGGAATTGAAATGGGTGACGCGCAAGGCCATCAAGCCCGGGTCGGATGAGTTGAACGAAAATCCGCGCAGCCGCAGCGCGCAATTGCGGGTGCTGGAGAAAATTTAAATGGCAAAAAATCGAAAAAATCAGTCGGCGGCAATCCGGTTTGGGCCGGCGCTGAAGGCGTTGTGCCTGTGCCTGCTGATTGCCGGTTCGGCGGTGGGTTACGTCTGGCAAAAGAGCCAGATTTACCAGCTCGGCCAGCAGATCCGGCAGCGCGAAATCCGCCTGAAACGGCTGCAAAACGACGGCCAGAAACTCAGCGACCAGCTTTCCATCCTGCGGTCGCCGACGATGCTGGACCGCCGGGCCCGCGAGTTGAATCTCGGCCTGGCGCCCGCGCAACCGATGCAGGTGTTGCGGCTGGCGGAACCCGCGTCCGCGCCGCCGGGGAACAAAAATTTGACACGCCAGTTGGCGGAACGAACCGCCGGCGCGATGACCCAATAACATGAACCTTTTGGCCGCCGCTCGTGACGCCGTCGGGTGAGGAACCGATCGCCACGGGCGGCTGGCCGTTTTTTGCGATGACAAAGCGGGTGCAATTGAAGCGGGTGCTGCTGCTGCTGGGGCTGCTCGGCCTGGCGTTCGCCGGCCTGGGTTACCGGCTGTTGGATTTGCAGGTGCTGCGGCACGACGAACTGGCCGCCAAGGCGCAACTCAACACCCAGCGCGAATTCTGGCAGGCGCCCCGCCGCGGCAACATCCTCGACGCCCGCGGCAATCTGCTGGCGACCAGCATCTTTGTGAAGACCGTCTGCGCCGACCCGCTCCTGATGGGCGGCAAGCCGGCGGTGGTTGCCCGCGCCCTCGCCCCGCTGTTGCAGATGAGCGAAGCCGATTTGTATCAGCGACTGCTTCCGCGCCTGGCGAAAAATCAAAAGGGGGAAACGGTCACGAACCGCTACGTCGTGCTCCAGCACAAGGTGGCGGACGAAACGTGGCAGAAAATCCAGATGACGATGACCAACCTTGCCTTCGGCGGGGACGAGAAAAAATTATCCCGGTCCGACCGCGCCTTTTTCCGGGATTTGCGCGCGAGCGCGATTTTCACCGACCCGGTGGACGATCAGTTGCGGGTGTACCCGGGCGGTTCGCTGGCGGCGCACGTGCTCGGTTTCACGGGCACGGAAAACGGCAGCAACCGGGTGGCGCAAACGGTCGGGCGCGACGGCGTGGAATTGACCATGAATTCCGCGTTGAGCGGCGCGGCGGGCTGGCGCGTGACCCAAACGGACCGGCAGAAGCGCGAGCTGGTCGCGTTGCGCGATGAAGATGTGCGGGCGCGCGATGGCATGAATGTGGTCCTCACCCTGGACGCCGCAATTCAGCACATCGTGGAGACGGCCCTGGCCGACGCGCTGCAAAAACACACGCCCCTCAGCATCACGGCCGTTGTCATGCGTCCGCGCACGGGCGAAATCCTGGCGATGGCGACGCTGCCGAATTTCGATCCGAACAACCCCGGCGACTCGCCCGCCGACGCGCGCCGCAACCGCCTGATCAGCGATCTGATGGAACCCGGCTCGACGTTCAAAATCGTCGTCGTTTCCGGGGCGTTGAACGAGGGCGCCGTGCATCTGGCCGACACCTTTGATTGCGAGCGGGGGCATTTTGCCTTTGCCGGCCGGGTTTTGCACGACCATGAACCCTTTGGCGTGCTGACGGCCGAGAGCATCATTACCAAATCATCGAACATCGGCGCGGCCAAAATCGGCATCCGCCTCGGCGAGAACCGGCTTTACGATTACGCCTGGGATTTTGGTTTTGGCCAGCGCACGGGCATTCCGCTGCCGGGCGAAGCGAAGGGACTTTTGTATCCGGTGAAAAAATGGAGCAAGGTGTCCATCGCGCAAATTCCGATGGGGCAGGGCGTGGCGGTGACGCGGTTGCAAATGGTCCTGGCCATGAGCGCGCTGGCGAATGACGGCTGGCTCATGCGGCCGATGCTGGTGAGCCGCCTCGAAGACCGCAATGGCAACGTGGTGCAGCAATACTCGCCCGAACGCGTGCGGCAGGTCATCAGCGAATCCGCGGACAAATTGATGGTGGAGGCCCTCAAAACCGTGGTGACGCCGGACGGGACGGCGCCGGGCGCGGCGATGAAGGATTACACTGTTGCGGGCAAGACCGGCACGGCGCAAAAAGTTGAGAACGGCGCCTATGCCGAACATAAATTCACATCCTCGTTCATCGGATTTTTCCCGGCGGACGACCCGCAGCTTTGCATTTCGGTGGTGATGGACGAGCCGAAGGAAGGCTACTACGGCGGCCAGGTTTGCGGGCCGGTCTTCAAGGACATCGCCGGGCGCTGCGCCAGTTATTTGAACATTGCGCCGGACAAAAATCTGGAACCCACCGCCTTGCCGCCGCCGCTCGTGGCGGCGGGTGGCTTGCGAATGCCGGCGAACGCCCAAAACCCGTGATCGACCGTTGAAATTTTACCGTGGAAACGCGTTCTTTGAAATTTGTGGCTGAAGCCGGCGGGGCGGAAATCCGGCGCGGGGCGGGGGAAACCCCGGTCAAAAATGTCTGCACCGATTCGCGCTCGGCGCAGGCGGGCGACGTGTTTTTTGCCATCCCGGGCGAACGCTTCGACGGCCACGACTTTTTGAACGAAGTCGCGGCCAAAGGCGCCGCCGCCGTGGTGGTGGCACAAAAAAAAGTCCCCGCGCCACTGCCGGCCTGCGCGGTGCTGGTGGTGAACGACGTGCGCGCCGCGCTGGGGCGGCTGGCGGCGGCGTACCGGCGGGATTTTGATTTGCCGGTGATCGCCGTTGGCGGCTCCAACGGCAAGACGACGGCGAAGGAATTGATTGCGTCGGTGTTGCGCCAAAAACTGGCAACGCTTTGGAGCGAGGCGAGTTTCAACAACGACATCGGCGTGCCGCTGACGTTGTTGCGTCTGGAAAAGTCGCACCGGGCCGCGGTGCTCGAAGCGGGCACCAACCATCCGGGCGAACTCGCGCCGCTGGTGAAAATGATCCGGCCGAAATACGGTGTGCTGACCAACATCGGCCGCGAGCATCTGGAATTTTTTGGCGATCTGGCGGGCGTGGCGCAGGAAGAAGGCTGGCTGGCGGAATTGCTGCCGGCGGACGGAAAGCTATTTGTCAATGGAGACAACGAATGGACGGAGCAAATTGTCCGGCGCACACCCGCAACGGTCGTGCGCGTCGGGCTGGGTGAAAAAAACGACTGGCGGGCGCGTTCCATTCGTCTGGACAAGAATGGCGTGACCTTTCGGGTGGACGCACCGAAGGCTGAATTCAGCGGCGAGTATCGGATCAATTTGCTGGGGCGGCATCAGGTGACCAACGCCTTGCTTGCGGTTGCGGTCAGTGAGGAACTGGGCTTGGGCCGTTCCGCGGTGCGGGACGGCCTGGCCGAATGCCAGCCGGCAAAGATGCGTCTGCAATTTTGGGAGGCGGGCGGCGTGCGCGTGCTTGACGACGCCTACAACGCGAATGCAGACTCGACGCTGGCGGCGCTGGAAACGCTCTGCGATCTGCCGTTGCAGGGCCGGCGCGTGGCGGTGCTGGGCGACATGAACGAACTGGGCGTACACAGCGAGGCGGCGCACGCGGAAGTCGGACGCCGCGCGGCGGAACTCGGCATCGGCCAGTTGTTCGCCGTGGGCAAAATGGCGCCAGTCACGGCGCGCGCGGCCCGCGCCGCCGGGTTGAACCGGGTGATTGAATTCGCGGACGTGGAAGCGGCGGTGAAGGCGGTGAAAATTTTTTTGAAGGCGGGGGATGTGGTTTTGTTGAAGGCGTCCCGGGCGTCGCGTTTGGAACGGATCGCCGGGACGTTGAAGTCGGAAAAGTCGTGAACCAAGACAATGCTTTACTATTTGACCCAGCAGTTGCTCGATTGGTCGAAGGGAACGCCCTGGGCGGACTACTTCTCGGCCTTGCGGCTGTTTCACTACATCACCGTGCGGTGCGCGGGCGCGGCGGTCACGGCGCTGATGTTGAGCTGGTGGCTCGGTCCGAAAATCATTCACTGGTTGAAGGGTTTGAAATTCGGCCAGGACTATGCGGACAAGGCCGAGGAAGCCGGCGGCCTGGTGGCGCGGGTTTTGAGCAAAAAGGGAACGCCGACGATGGGCGGCATTTTGATTGTGGCCGTGCTGTTTTTTTCGACCGTGTTGTGGACGCAATTGGACAGCAAACTGGTGCTTTTGACGCTGCTCTCGGTGCTGGTGCTGGCGGGGCTGGGATTTTACGACGATTACGCAAAAATCATCCAGCAGGCCGGCGGGGGCACCCCGCCGCGCGTCAAGCTGGTGGCGCAATTCGCGCTGGCAACCTTTATCGGCGTCTATTTGTGGATGACACCCTCGACGGGCAAACTGGTCTCGGAGATCATGGTGCCGTTTTGCAAACATCCGGTGGTGGTGAACGCGGGCGGGATCGGTTTGCTGATTGTGGTGCTGGCGATTGTCGGCAGCTCGAATGCGGTGAATCTGACGGACGGTCTCGACGGGCTGGCGATTGGCTGCACGTTGATTGTCGGATTCGTCTTCCTGGTGTTCACTTATGTCGCGGGCAACATCAAGGCGGCGGGCTACCTGCAAATTCCCTATGTGCCCGGCGCGGGCGAATTGACGGTGTTCTGCGCGGCGATGATCGGCGCGGGGCTGGGATTTTTGTGGTTCAACTGTCATCCGGCGCAGGTGTTCATGGGCGACACCGGGTCGCTCGCGCTCGGCGGCGCGTTCGGCATCATCGCGGTGTTGATTCATCAGCCGTTTGTGCTGGTGATTGCGGGCGGCGTGTTCGTGCTGGAGGCGGTTTCGGTGATTCTCCAGACCGGCTGGTTTCGCTTCACGCGGAAATATTACGGCACCGGGCGGCGGCTGTTTTTGATGGCGCCACTGCACCATCATTTCGAGAAAAAAGGCTGGTACGAGTCGCAGGTGGTGATGCGGTTTTACATCTTGTGCGTGTTGTTCGCAGTCGTCGCCCTGGCCACCTTGAAACTCAGATGAAAGCAGCACCGGCATTGAAATTTGCGCTTTGCCCCTTGCACAAAGGGCCTCCGGCTGTTAATAACTTTGCCGGCAGCGGCCAGGCGGGCAGGAGCCGGCGAAGTATTCGTTTCACCGGCCGGTTTGAAATGATGCGATGACTTACGCCCGATGCCAATGAACAAAATGAATTTAACGCGCCGCGAAATTTGCCGAGGGAAAATTTCGCTGCAAAAAAAATCAACTCACCTCGAAGAAAGGACGCCATCAGCGCCAAATCAATGAACAATCCGAACCCATTCGTACCCCAGGGCTCCCTGTTGGAGCAGCAGAGCAAACGCCGTTCCCACATGAAACTCGGCGTGCTTTGCGTGCTCGTGGTCGGAATCGCCGGCCTGACCGCCATGCTCATCCAGGGCTGCAAACGCGAGCAGATCAGCGAAGAGAACCCGCCGGCCGTTGACACCAACGCGGTGGTCATGGATACGAATCCGCCGCCAATGGTTGCCTCCAATCCGCCGGTCGTGGTGCAGCCGCCGCCCGTGGTGGAAAACCCCGGAACGGAATACGTCGTCGTCCATGGCGACACCCTCGGGAAAATCGCGAAGAAGAATGGCGTGACGCTCAGTGCGCTCAAAGCGGCCAACCCCGGCGTTGAGCCGGCCAAATTGAAAATTGGACAGAAACTCACCATTCCCGGTGGCGGCCCGGCGGCGCCGGCAATGACGGGCGGCCCGGCGGCAATTGGTTCGGGCGTGGCTGGAGAAACTTACACGGTGAAATCCGGCGATTCGCTGACGAAGATTGCGAAGGCGCACGGCACAACCGTCAAGGCGATCAGGGCCGAAAACAATCTGACCACGGACCACATCAAGGTCGGCCAGAAGCTGAAGATTCCGGCGCGGGCTGAAGCTGCGGCTCCGGTTGCGCCTCCGCCACCGCCGTACACGGCGCCCGCGCCCGCCGGCACGCCGTCCGGCCGATAAACGTTGGATTGATAGCGGCTGGTCCCGCGCGGCGGGATTTTGAGGCATTGAAATGAAAGTCGCCGTCACAACCCTGGCGTTTTGCGTTGCCGCCCTGCTGGCGCTGGGGCTGGTGATGCTTTACAGCTCGAGTGTGACGCAGGTCGGTACGCATTACCTGATGATGCAACTCATCTGGTGCGCGTTCGGCTTCGTCCTTTGCGTGACGGCGACCGCCCTCGATTATCAATGGCTCAAAAAATTCGCCTGGCCGATTTTCATCCTCGCCGTGGTTTTGCTCCTGCTCGTGCTCGCCCCGCACATCGGCAGAAAAATCAACGGCGCGCGCCGCTGGTTCGATTTCCACGGCGTGCGCTTTCAACCGTCCGAGCTCGGAAAAATCGCGCTCATCATCCTGCTCGCGTGGCATGGCGACCGTTACCAGCGGCAGATGCAGACCTGGAAACGCGGCATCCTTTTCCCCGGCGCGCTCGTCGCCCTGGTGCTCGGTTTGATCTTCGTCGAACCGGATCGCGGCACCACCATCCTGCTCGCCGCCGTCAGCGGCACGGTGCTGCTCATTGCCGGTGTCCGCTGGAAATATATTGTTCCGCCCGTTTTGCTCGGCGTCGTCGGACTGGCGGTTTCCATTTTGCACGACCCGATGCGTCTCCGGCGCATTTTCAGCTGGTGGGACATGGAACAGCACAAGGAAGGCGTCGGTTATCAGGCATACCAGGCCATGATTGCGCTCGGCGCCGGCGGCTGGAACGGCCTTGGCCTCGGCAACGGTCGCCAGAAACTCGGCTTCGTCCCGGAAGACCACACCGATTTCATATTTTCCATCATCGGCGAGGAACTCGGTTTGATCGCGACGCTGCTCGTCGTTCTCGCGTTCGTCATCATCGCCGTTTGCGGAGTTTACATTGCGCTCCGGGCGCGCGACCCGTTTGGCAGCCTGTTGGCGGCGGGCGTCACGTTTTTAATCAGCCTCCAGGCCGCCATCAACATCGGCGTCGTCACCAGCGCGCTGCCGAACAAGGGCCTGCCGCTGCCGTTCATCAGCTACGGCGGCTCGAACCTGCTCGCCATGCTCACCTGCGTCGGCCTGCTGTTCAGCGTTGCCCGCCAGGCGCCCGCGCGGGAAAAGGCCCGGACGACGG
>Ga0182027_10007273_pt1 | contig 16361 bp, 15 predicted proteins | sample 712E1DmetaG_FD_121300 | JGI IMG/M metagenome (GOLD analysis project Ga0182027, IMG submission 121300) | Permafrost microbial communities from Stordalen Mire, Sweden - 712E1D metaG (Illumina Assembly) | ecosystem: Environmental > Terrestrial > Soil > Wetlands > Permafrost | place: Sweden... | reverse complement strand
TGACATGAGGTTCCTACAAGTTGTTATCTATGGCGCCGGAGTGTTACTCCGGCGCATTTTTGCCGCATAGTGATAGCAGCGCAGACTGGATCTATGTTGCGAACAAATCTCTCGGGCAGCGCCCATCGCATAGTTTCCATTGGTGACCTGAATCAGAAGGAGAGAGCGAAGATGATGAGCAAGCGGAATTCTGTCAAGACACTGCAGAGGCGAACCTTCATTCGCTGGATGGCAATGATCACGATCCTCACGGCATCCCTCGTGGCAAAGGCGCAAAACGCAGTTGACTCGAGACCGTTTTCCCCCGACCTGGGAATATCCCGCGCGTATCCGCTGAAGGTAAGCAGCAATGGCCGATACCTGGTCGACAAGAACAATGTTCCCTTTCTGATTGTCGGGGACGACCCGCAAACGATGGTAACGCAGCTGTCCATTGTGGACGCGACTGGTTTCATGGAGAATCGCGCGGCGCACGGTTACAACGCGCTCTGGATAGATGTGTTGAATGCCGGGCCTTATCACCCTGTGACCCGCGAAGACGGGGCGACATATGACGGAATCAAGCCCTTTAACGCGTATATCTCGGGCGGGAATGACACGCCGCACTACGATCTCACGAGACCGAACGAGGCATATTTTGATCGCGTCGACCAGATTCTGAATCTTGCCTCCCATTACGGATTCCTGGTTTTTCTGGATCCGGTTGAAACGGGACAATGGGTTCCGACTTTGCGCAACAACGGCGTCGCAAATTGCTATGCCTACGGTCAGTATCTGGGGAGGCGGTACCGACGCTTCCACAACATCGTCTGGCTGAGCGGCAACGATTTCGAACACTGGAACGATCCCAGGCAAGACGAGGTAGTACTGGCAGTGGCCAAAGGGATCAAATCTGAAGCTCCAGAGCAAATGCAAACAGTCGAGTTGAACACATGGGCCAGCTCGTCGTTGGACGACCCGGCCTGGGCGTCCGTTATCTCCATTAACAGCACCTATACATACTTTCCGACGTACCTTCAGATGTGGCACAGCTACAACCAGAAGCCCGTCTTTCCGACCTTTCTATTGGAAGGGCATTATGACATGGCTGATAATTGGCCTGACGAGTACGGAACGCCTTCCGTGCTGCGGCGCCAGGAGTACTGGGCCATGCTCAGCGGAGGGAAGGGTCAGTTCTATGGCAACAACTACACTGACGACTTCATGGCTGGCTGGAAGGATTTCGTCGACACGGTCGGCGTAACGCAGCTGATGATCTGGCACGCCTTCTTCTCTTCTTTGCCTTGGCAGGATCTGGTCCCGGATCAGGACCACACGGTGGTCACGGCAGGCTTCGGCACGCCGGGGCATGACAAGGACCGAGCGAGCAAGGTTGATTTCTGCACCGCGTCGAAGACAGAGGACGGCTCAGTGGTCGTCGCCTATATGCCGACGCCGAGAGCGATCACAGTTAATATGTCGAGTCTGAAGGCGCCAGCGACTGCGAAATGGTTCGATCCGGTCAACGGCTCCTACATCATCGTTCCCGGCGGGCCATTCGCCAACGTAGGAACACGAAACTTCGCGCCTCCCGCCAAGGTAAACGATAACTACGGCGATGGGGACTGGATCCTGCTGCTGGTAGCTTCGGGATCTACACTCTGAAAGTTGCGGTGGCTGGTTTGCGCGGGGGCAGCGGCTCTCTGAATCGTCTGTGAGAGCCTCACTGCTCCTGCCAAGGCGGCGGGGGCAATGGCATTTATATACGGCACCCTCATCCTGAACGAAGCCCGCGCACATTATGCAGAGTGCGGCGCGGCCCTTCCCCGCTTTCTGCTTTACGTTCGCAAGCATCTGTACGCTGAAGAGTAGACTGCCTACCGAACGTATTTCAAAATGGGTTAGCAGAAGTCGATTTCAAATCCTCAGGAGCTAAAGCCCTTTGTTTCAAGGCTCTCTTCGGCACGCGACCCGACCCGACTCCGGCCCAGAGGGTACCCCGGTCGTGCCCTGGCACATTATTATTCTCGCTCGGATGCGAGATATGCGTGTGTCTCTGGGATGGTCTCCGGTCAGCCCTTACGGCACAGTAATCCAGGTGCGAGACGTGACGTTATTTTTCTTCTTCCAAAGTATTTCAAGCAAATGCTCAGGCAGGCCCTAACATACCCTGTCGGTGTCGTCATCGTCTCCGAACCTCAACAAAAGTGTCGTAGATGGCATTCTTGGATGACGTATCCGAGGAAGGAATGGCTTTTCCTCCATAGGGAGTGCTGTCGTACACAACCAGGAGCTTGCCCGGCTCTACTTCGATCAGGTCAGTGTAATGGGTGCTCATACCGTCGGAGATTGGCGTAACGTTCGTCCACTTCTTTCCTTCGTCGGAGCTGAACATGATAGTTACAGGGCCCGGCCGACCGTACGTGCATGCCAACAGCCCGTCACTCATTAACCTTAGGTGGGGTGCCACACCCTTGAAGCCGCTTGATACCGGCGCGGTCCACGTCTTGCCGTCGTCCACGGACCAAGCCTCGCCCATGTAGCCATCGCCGCCAGTTCGAAAAAGGCAATACAAGCGGTCTTTCGATAACCGAACCAGTGCTGCTTCATTCGGTCCCTCTTTTCCCATCCAAGGCCAGGGCGCCTCATTGGGCTGAATTGCGGCAATAATCCCATATTCTTCCCAACTCCGGCCCTGGTCAGCCGAACGAATCAACACCAGCCGCCGCTGCCGCGGATCTCGTTCTGTCATGTAGTAAAGCGTGGTCAGCCATTCGCCATCCGGACCCTCGATAATCGCACCCCACGGGTTGGCCTCATAAACTGCACTGAGCTTTGTTGCATCTTTTCTCCCCGTAGCCATCACCGTGGGTGGCATGGAAGAAGCGGGCTCGGACAGGTGAATTTTCGCATCTCTGATTTGATCGAATTCCATTCCACCCCGCGAAAACTTCGTCAGAGTGGCGTGGAAATCCCTACCCTGGCCGGGAGGGTTTGCCTCTAGCGAGTCGTAGCCAGCTCCTAGCGCCCAGATTGCCCCGTCTTCGCGAGTAACTTGAGTGTACGCGGCATCCACGTTGGCGCCTGTTCCCATCGTATAGCGCCGACTCCACGTCTGCCCTCCGTCCTTCGAAATACAATAGGCAGAAAACTCTCCTTCAGGGTTCGAGTCGTCCCCACTCATCCGCATGGTTGCGAGTATTTTGCCCGTAGAGAACCGATGCACTGTCGAGAACCAACATTGGTTGATGGAAGAAGCTGTGATTTCCACTGTCTTCCCCACCTGGACCCTAAGTTCATTCGACCGGTCTGTCTGTCCGTGGCACAAAGTGCGAATCAAATGGGTCGCAAACATAACGACAAGCAATAGCTCCAAACAGCGTAGCGAATTTCGTCCTCGACCCGCACAAACCCTTGCTTTTGGAGTGCCCGGCCTTTTGTGTACCAGTTGGAATGAGAGAAACTGGTCAACAAGGAGCGGAATATGGCACGAGGAAAGAAGCAGAGTCCTGAACAGATCGTGAACCGGCTGCGGCAGATTGAAGTGGCAGTAGCCAACGGGAAGACGCTGCCGCAGGCCTGTAAGGAAGCCGAAATTGTGGAACAGACGTACTACCGATGGCGCAAGGAATACGGCGGTCTGCAGGTGGACCAGGCACGGCGGCTGAAAGAGCTGGAGCAGGAGAATGTGAAGCTGAAGCGGCTGGTGTCGGAACTAAGCCTGGAGAAACTGGTGCTGAAAGACATCGCCTCGGGAAACTTCTAAGCCCGGAACGACGGCGCATTGCGGCGGATCATGCTCAGGACCAGGGCATGAGTGAGCGGTGGGCGTGCCGGCTGGTGAACCAGCCACGCGGCACACAACGCTACCAACCGACACAGCGCGAAGACGAAGATCGACTTACTCAAGCGATCATTTTGTTGGCCAGCCAATATGGGCGCTACGGCTACAGGCGCATCACCGCGCTGCTGCAGCGGGCAGGCTGGCAAGTTGGCAAGGATCGAGTCGAGCGAATCTGGCGTCGCGAAGGGCTGAAGGTTCCACAGAAGCAGAAAGCACGGGGTCGCTTGTGGCTCAACGATGGATCGTGCGTGCGGCTCAGGCCGGAGCGCAGAAACCATGTGTGGAGTTATGACTTTGTCAGCGCCAAAACGCACGACGGCCGCACGGCGCGGATGTTGAACCTGATCGACGAGCACACCCGAGAGTGCTTGATGATCCGATGCGAACGAAGTTGGTCGAGCGCCAGGGTGATCGGCGCGTTGGCAGACGTGATGGTGATGAAAGGCGTTCCGGAGCATCTTCGTTCCGACAACGGCCCTGAGTTCGTGGCCAAGGATCTGCGCAAGTGGCTGGCTGCCACAGGAGCAAAAACGCTGTATATCGAACCCGGCTCTCCTTGGGAGAACGGCTACTGCGAGAGCTTCAACTCGAAGCTGCGGGATGAGTTTTTGAATGGGGAGGTTTTCTACTCGATGAAGGAACTACGCGTGCTGACCGAACGCTGGCGCGTCCATTACAACACCGTCAGGCCACACTCTTCACTGGGCTACAGATCGCCCGCGCCGGAAGCATGGCTGACCGAAGCATCCCAGGGGTATGGAAAAGTGGAAAGCAAAGAACGCTTCCCACTTTCCCACACCCCCGACTACGGCGACGGGTCATATCTATCACCCGTTGCGCTACACTAACAATCTCGCTGGTACAAAAGATCGGGCAGGCCACTTTCATTGCTCCCCCATTCGAACAGGAGTAGCAGGCTCTCTAAATCGTCTGTGAGAGCCTCACTGCTCCTGCCAAGGTTACGGCGATGAATCAGAACTTCAGCTTCAGCGCCACCTGTCCGACACCCGAATTACTTGCTGCGCCCTTGATCGGCCCCGGTATTTCTGAACCAGTTGGATTGTTAGCGTTGCGCGGCATCGCATAGTGCCTCCGCAGTATTAGACCAAATTAGCCACAACCTCAGCCTTGCCCGTGGCGCCCTTCAGGATGATCGAATCTCCCTCAACGCCGGGATGCGCTTGCCCATTAACCTGGACGCGCTCGATTCGCTTCCCGTCCGGCAGGCGCAGGCGGAGGCGCACTGGCGTCGCCCCAATCCGCTCCGGGAACTGAATGTGAGCCTTTATCAGGCGCGCTTCAATGTCGGACCTGACCTCCAAAGAGAGCGCCCCGTACCAGGTTGGGGCTTCGGTGATGGTCAACACCTTCCCTTGCTCCATCCAGCGCCGGGGAGTCCCTTGTAGCAGATAGAGACCTCCGTCCCGTTCCTGGATCATCATCGTACGAAACATACGGATGAGACTCGCGATCGAATGCACGTGGGGCTGCGTGTTGCTCCGCCACTCGCAAGTGGTAAGTGTTTGGTGCGAGATGTTAGCTGCCAGCAAGGTATAGAAAATCCGTAGGAAGTCCTCAACTCGCCCCAGCTCCAGCAGAACGATCGCCAGGTCCTGGCTGTAGAACATGGCGCCGTCCGTCGGTAGTTTGCCACCGGCGGCCGCCTCTTCCAGGCTGCCATGATGGGTTCGATCGATGATCCACCTGATGACCTGCTGAATGCGCTCATCGTCGCGGGGCAGTACGCCGCCGTAAGCAAGGTTGATGGGGCCGACGACATCGTACAAGTAGCGGTTCATATACTTCGGCGCATTCAGATTCCAGGGAATATACCAGGGATCCTGCGATTTATCCGTCAAGCGGTCGATGGCGGCAACGATGTCATTACGATAGAGTTCCGCCTCTCTCAGCAAAGGCTCACCCTCCGCATGACCGCATTCCGCCAACAGTTCACCCATGCCATGCAGCCCCATGTAGCTGATGGAATCCGCGTAAGTGAAATGGCCTTCTTCACTCAAATTGCTCTGAGCCGGCATGTCGCAGACGAACTTGCCGTAAAGCAAACCGGCGCATGGGTTATCGGCCTTCTCGAAGGAGAATCGCCGCTCCCGTTGAATCCATTCACATCCATCCAAAATCTTTTGCTTGTACTTGTCGATCCAGCCGAGGTCGTGTGTAAGTCGGGCATGCTCGGCCATGGCCCACAGCGCCCAGCCATTACAGGCCGACCAGGAGGCTTTGCTGCCATCGCGCTCTGTGTTCGTCACATCGGAGAAACACCCTTCGTGCGTTCGTGTGCCGGCAGGCTTGCGCTGTCCCTGCCGCGCAAAAACCGTATCCAGCAAGTGCTCCGAAGTTCGGTGGTCGCCCATGAGGTTCAGGGCGTAGATCCACTTCATGCTGGAGTCGTCCCATTGGCAGCGGTAACAAACGGAATCAAACACAATGTACTGGCCATTCCAGCGCTTGGCAAGGAAATAACCATCGAGCATGGCTTTATTAACGATGTTGTTCAAAACTTGGTCCGGCGTCACGAACCGCTGCACCGAACCGCTGAGGGCAGTCCAGGTAGCCCTCGCTGCTTCCAGAGCCCTGTCCGCGGATCGCTTGGAGATTTCATTCGCCGCCACGGTCGCTTGCGGGCTGGGTCCCCAGTGGAGCGTGCCAGGAAAGTCAAACCGCCGGTTGAATGCAATCCGCACGGTCTGGCCCGCCCCAATCTTGCCCTCGACGGCAAGCACGTTGAGCAGTCCGGCGTAACTCTGGAGGAATAGGAGATCATCTTGTTCCGCCGCGGCCTGCTCTTCGGCCGGAAAGACTGGATAAAACTCCACCTCGAACCCTTCCGGAACCTGCGCCGAGAAAAGTGCGCTGCCCCTTTCCTGCACTGTTCCACCGTTATAGGTAAGGTCAGGATTCAGCAGCGCCTTCTTTTCATCTCCCATCTGCGCGGCGAGCAAGGTCAGTGGGCTTGCCGCCTGCCTGTGGTTGGTGACTTCCAATACCGCCCAACCCAGCGTGCTCTCCAGTCCCGATTCGTAGCCGGTTCCTTTCAAGGGCTCAGAGAACGCAATTTCGCGGATTTCCAGGTGGCCGTAACTCCAGTGCGTGACGACAATGGGGAAGTATTCGTGATCCAGGGACTGCCGCGTGGGCTCCCCCGCGCCGATGGGCACAACCTCACCATCCGCAAACAGCGCAAATACCAGCGAGTTTCGAGCATAGGGCGTTCCTGGAATGTGGAGGCCCCCCAATAAGGTCATTGGCGTACAACAACGCGCCATTCGGCGATACCGCAGTCTCCGCGGGGTCCGCTGGCAACCCAACCGGGGTGAACATGGTGGGGTCGGTATACTGCCCCAGATACCATTGGTAACTTGCCTCCTGGCCCACAGGAGGCGGGAAAGCCGCATGCGCCAGCGGCGGAGGTGCGTTCTCCTGCGCCAAACCCACACCGCCCCGGTGGCTACCCGGCCACATTGCGGTGACGCCAGTCGCCGCTATTGATGAAAGGAAAACCCGGCGACTAAGAAGCGTCACGCCTGTGCGCCTGCGTTCTCCTTGTTTCTCTTTCCCCACTTCGCGATCCATGTTCTTACCTCTCTCTCAGTCTTCTCTCAGCATCATGTTGCCCTTTACCGGTTAATGGTGATTCACACACCCTTGCGGTCATTGCGAATGAATCATAACCCTGCTCCCGGCTACGGCTATCTTTCAATAGAACAAGTACTTGCGCAAACGGCCGTCGCCTCGACCCAACATGCGCATAATCTGCCGGCTAATGTGCAGCGAGAAGGGACGCGGATCGCGCAGCAGAATCATATCGTCGATCTCGTGCAACATGCGATTGCCTTTGCGTTGGAAATAATTCGCCTGAGCAAAACAACCCCAACCCAACAACCTCCCAACAAAATGACAAAGAACGAAAGTGCGAAAAACTCTGGACACTACCCTACGACCTCTTTTCTGCGCCGTTCATGGCACACTTTGGCGAGGCACAGCGCCCGGATGCAGATTTGGCGAAAGACAGGTTCAAATAGCGCTCATGATCTTCCGCACACTTCTGATTCCAAAGGGATAAGGCTAATAACAGCCTCTAGCTGCCCAGGGTGAGGATGCAGGCCATCATCTTGTGCGGGAATACAACGCTGATTCCATCCCCTTCCGTTTCAAGCCGTATTCCCAGGTCGGTGGGATAGAGGACTTTCATCCTCGGATCGGCCTTGGGCAGATGAATTCTCTCCTCGCCCTGCAGCCGCCATACCGCAATGAAGTTGCTGCCCGGTGAGCGCATTCCGAGAGAAATCGGGGAGATGGTGTCCGTCATGTCAGGCAGGCCAAGCGGGTAATAAGGAACGGCTGCGCCAATGTGGGGCCGAATCCTATCCTTGTAGATTTGCAGGCCTGCTTTTACCTGCGCAAAACAGGCTGGGCTCAACTCCGCCAGGTGACCACTCTGATGAATCCTGAACAACATGGCGTTGACCATGTTGAATGCGGCAGCGTCGACGTCTCCGTTGGCCAACTGATAAGACCAGGTGGCGAGTTGTTCCGGCAAGACTGCGGCGGATTCGCCAACCTCGATCGCCGGGTAGAGACGATAATCCTCCTGATCGCTTGAGGACTGGAGTTGCAAGTGTGAGAGCATGGCATAATCCATTCGTCCACCGCCACTGCCGCAGTTTTCGATCGTCAGGTTGGGGTAGCGGGCGAGCACCTCGTCCAGCCAGGAAAGCAGCGCTCTGTTGTGCTCTAGTAGTCCCTGACCGGGGCTGTCCGCCAGATACTCCGTGCCTTCGAGCCCATCGACGTTGTAATCCATCTTGATGTATCCGACCTTGTACTCGCCAACCAAGCGGTCAACAATACTATGCAGGTAGGCGCGCACTTCTGGGTTACGGAGGTCGAGCAAATAACGCGTATGATCGATGACCCGCTTGCCGTGCCGCTGAAAAAACCAGGCGTCGGGCTTATCTTTCAGCGGAGAATTGATGCCAATTACTTCCGGTTCGAGCCACAATCCAGGCACCATGCCCTTGGAACGGATGCGGTCCAGCACTTGTTGAAGACCGCCAGGCCAGCGTGTTTTGGAAGGCTGCCAGGCCCCCACCGATCCCCACCAATCCTCACCCAATTCCGCGTACCAACCCGCATCAATCACAAAGTACTCGCATCCGGCTTCAGCCGCGGCATCGATGAGCGGCAGTTCTTTGGCGGTGGTCGGATCGCCTTCCAAACAGTTCATATAGTCGTTGAAAATCACTGGGAGCCGACGTGTGTCGGCGCGCGGGCGAAGGCAAGCTGTGCGACGATACTGCGTCAAGGCGTCGATCGCCTCTTCAAAGCCGCCGCGGACACAGCCGACGGCCGCCGGAACACTCAAATACGTCTCTCCGGGTTTAAGGTTCTTCCACGCATGACCATGGAGTTCATCCGGTCCGCCGACATAGGCGTAGACGGCTTTGTCTTGAGTATTCGCGAGTTCCCAATGCCAAGTGCCATTGTGTTCAATCTGCCAGAACCAGGTGACGCCAAGCTCTGTATTTTCAACCACTCCCATGGGCAGATACCGCTGCGTCGACCAGGTGCCGATGTTGTCAAACGACGCTGGCGAAAGCGTGAAGTCGCCATTATCGATAAAGCCCGCCTGCGAGGGCTTGACTGTCCGCCATTGCGCTTCAGCTTGCCAGGTATTATGAGCAAAGTGGATGCGCAGTTCCTGCTCGAAGCGGCGGGGCGAGGCGAGGTTGTAAAGCATCGCCGAACTTAGGTATTCGATGCCTACATCCTGGTGGCCGGTATTGGTCACCCGAGTACTTCTGCGCACCACCGGCAGATTTGCAAATGTCTCATAGATCGACTCAACATCCAGGCCGAGCACCGGGTCGGACTGATAGATGGATAAACGTCTACCCGTTGCGGTAGAGACTTCTCGCTTGTCCATGTAAATCAGCCTCGCGCCCGGACTTCCCCCAGTCAGTTTCAGGCCATGATGATCGTTTGGGTCTTCGCCAGTGCAATGCAGTGAGGTTTCGATCCCTGATATGGCTGTCGGAAGAGGAATATTCTTGGGAGGCGCAACCCCCGCGGGCAATACCGTCCTGGAGCGCAGCCTCTTGTCAAGAAACTCGAATGAAAACACCAGCCCCGGTGCAGTCCATCCAAATGGTTCATAGATCGGCTGAGAAAGCGCGTCTTTGCCCTGATTCATCCCCTGGCCGCCCACAGCCAACCCTGATGCATACCCCTGCAACCTCGAAGTGAGCGCGCCGGCAGTTAGCATTCCCGTTCCCTGCAAAAAAACTCTCCGGTCCATTCCGGGCATTTCATCCCTCCGCTTTATCTATTCCAGAAATCGGTGCGCCAATGTTAGCGAAACTGACGGGAGAAGGAGTTCCAACGGCGGCGGATTGAGCGCCGGTGGTTGTGCTGGAGATTGCCTGCATGCAAACCACAACTAGCGATTCGAGTTTGACGCCAAGTTCTCGCACAAAGATTCTTCTCTACCATCCGACCATATTCAGAAAGCGCAAAAGGCCGAAGCCTTAATGCTCGTTCATTTACTCAAAAGGGAAATCGGCAGCTCGCAAGTGGAGAATGTGGACAGATGTTCTTCCTTTGCGGAACGGCTTCCCTCGAAACACGTGCAGCCAACGTTGTTGAGGAAGATGGCTTCCTTTTTGTGAGCTGCGTCCGCAATTTCGAACGAGTCCTTGAACGTGTTGCGCATGATCGACAGCCCCGAAGTGCGGGCAGCGAAGATGGCGCAGCCGCAGGAGTTTGCGAACTGGTTATCGTGGATCGAGACGTTGCGATAGACGCGGCCAGGCGACGTGTCGAGGGCGCGCGCATCTGCGACAGTATCGATGGTGATCGCACCCCGGCGAAATTCCATATTGCCGTAATAGTTGAACTCAAAGCGGTTCTCATAGATCTCAATGTCGCGAATCAGCGGCCCCTCCATCCAGCGGCTGGCATCGGCGCTGAGAAGAATTGTCGGCAGGGACTGGCCGTAGAACCGGTTCCTGTAGATCTTGGCGTCATTGTGAACCAGAATCGCCCGTGCACGGTTTCCACCAAAATTGCAATCGCGGATTATCGTGGTGGCGTCTTTTCGCGCGTCGCATGCGACAAGCCCTTCGGGCCGGATCGAGCGATCCATCTCAACAAGTTGGACATTAATGATTCCGTCTGTTTGCTGATCGGATCGAGGGAGGACGCGAGCGTGCCCCTCAAGCACCTGCGTCGCCGGGTCCACAATTTCTAAGAACCTGTCCAGAAACTAAGGTGATCGTCGCAGGAGCAGGTGCGCGAATGCGATGTGGATCATGGTCTCGGCAGAGGTGTGGCGAAGTTCGTAGTCTTTGCTGAGACGGCGCGACCAGTTGAGCCAGGCGAAGGTGCGTTCGACGATCCAGCGCTTGGGCAGCACGCGAAACAGGTGTTGTTCGTTGCGTTTTACGATCTTGACGGAGTAGTCAAACATATCTTTTGCCCAGTCGATCAGCTTGCCTGTGTAGCCGCCATCGGCGAAGACAGTGGTGATCGAGTCGAAGCGGCAGAACAAGCGCATCAGCACGGCACGGGCCGCCACACGGTCCTGGATGCCTGCCGAATGCACGATCACCGCCAGCAGGTTGCCTTGCGTATCTACCGCGATGTGCCGCTTGCGGCCCTTGATCTTCTTGCCCGCGTCGTAGCCGCACCGCCCCCTTTTAGCGCCGTCTTGGCCGACTGCGAATCGATAATCGCCACGGTGGGCGTGGCGTTTCGTCCACTTCCCTTGCGGCCCTGTTCGCGTAGCGTCTGTCCTACGCGCTCCCACACGCCGCTGTCGCGCCAGGAGCGAAAATGCTCGTGAACTGTTTTCCAGGGAGGAAAATTGCTCGGTAACTGACGCCACTGACAGCCGGTCTTCACCACATATAACAAGGCGTCCACCACCCGGCGCTGCTCATGCTTCCGCGGTCGACCTCCAGCGTGACGCTCAACTCGTGGCTCGTTCAGCAGCGGCGATAGCCTGGACCACTGCTTGTCTGTCAAATCACTTGGGTACATGCCCCTACGCTATCGGCAGCAAGTCTCTCCGCATATTCCTTCCATGGTTCCTTTCGCTAGTTTCTGGACAGGTTCTAAGAGCGTGCCCGGCCTTGGAAGGTACTTTGAGTCCAGCTTCCATTGCAGGGCAGATGGGGAATCGATGGAGCTAGCGATTTTGTAATACGTCGACTCGATGTTGATTGCGTCATCCCCCATTCCCTCGAATTCGCAGTTGGAAAAGCTGATGGCGCCAGAACAGTCGGACAGATGCACGGCATCGGCGTTCAGAGACAGCAAGCGGTCCGTGCCCGGAGTGGGAAGCACTCTCAGCTTGTTGAACTCGAATCCGCTCCCCGAATGCGCAAGAATGCCCATTCCCGGAGATGCGTGAAGGTGACCCCATCGAACTGGACATCGTGGCATTGGATCATCTCGAATACGTTTGCGCCATAGACCGGATGGCGGAGCACGACCGTGGCGTTTCTGTGAAGGGCAATGGGGTGCTCCATCTCGATACGAAGCGTCTGCTCTGTGACGAGAGAAACGGACTTGATCCCGTAGTATTGATCGACACCATTGCGCGAGGGCAGGCGCAGATCGCGGTCGTATTCGCCAATGGTTTTAATGGGTTCTTTTCCCGTCACGGGATACCGCGGATCGATCTTGACCGTGAATTCACGATCTGCGACCTGCTGAACGATTCCCTGGGAAAATGGCGGGCGCGTCCAGTCCACCGTGATGCCTGAGATTGCGATCCTGCTGCAATCTTCAAAGAGAAACGCCTGCGTATTCCCGGAAAACAGAAAAACTGCGCCTTCTCCTTCGATCACAAAGCCACTGGCCTTCCTGAAGTGGAAAATCGGCTCAATGGAAGCGTTGAAACGATACCTCCCCGCTGGCACACGCAGCCGCGCGTCCATGGACGGCAGGGTTGCAAGAAATTTCCGAAATGCCGCGGTCGAATCTTGGACCCCGGATGGATCGGCGCCTGGTATGGGAGCCAGCGCTGGGCTGGCTGCGGCTCCCTGCTTGGTTTGCCAGGCTGCAAAAAGACCGGTGCCTAAGGCGCCCTCAATAAAATGACGTCTGTGCAATTCGTCCTCTATGTGCCCACATGATCTTAAGGTTGAATGAACGTCGAAAAAGCCGTAGTCCGGTATCCCGAGCAGGATAAGATCTCGCGTGCGCTTGCTCCTGGCACGCTTGCACTCAACGCGAGACTGGCTGTACGGGATTTTAGACTATCGGCTTTGGGGTAGTGCTTCCGGCGAAGAAAATCCTTCGCCGGAAGCACGGTTGCGGCGATGAATTAGAACCTAAACTTCACCGCCATCTGCCCGGTACGCGCTTTAGATGCGGCTGTTTCTGGAAAGCCGAACGCACCGGGTCCATCGTCGACGGTGCCATCCACGATGAAGTTACCGTTAAACTGTGCATGGTTAAAGACGTCGAAGAACTCGGCGCGTAACTCGAGAGTCTTTCCCTCGTGGACTTTCACGTCCTTGAGTAGAGCCAAATCCCAGTTGTCGATGCCGGGACCATAGAAGTATCGGCGGGACGAATTGCCGAGTCCTCCCAACGGTTCCGATTGAAACAAACTGGTATTGAAGTAGCCGGGATAGGTAGGTGAACCAGCATGCCGCAGGTTCTTGTCCGCGCCCGCCCAGAGATTCCCAGGGAGAACTGTGGGTATATCGGGAGAGCCGGTGTAGCCGCTGTTGTTGTCGCCGCCCAGCAGAGAATTGTCATCCATCTCATACATCGTGATCGGAAGACCGGTAGTGAACTGCGAAATTCCAGAGATCTTCCACCCTCTCGTGAGCTGGTTGTTCTTCCGGATGAGGTAGTCGAACGGGAGCTCGTAGGTATAGCTCGCCGAGAAGTTATGCTTCAAATCGAACGCCGACAGGGCGCGCGGCGAAAACACCCGGCCGGTGGCGGGGTTCAGAATCACCTGCTCTCCGAATCCCGAACCCTCGTCCATGGCCTTGCTGTATGTGTAGCTCACGAGTAGCGCGAAACGTGTAGAGGTATGACGGAGTGTAGCTTCCAGGGCATTGTAGCCGGAGTTGCCAGTATCGAGCTGAACACCATTCCCAAGGAAGTGAATACCGAACGGTGCTCGGGTGCCTTCAACGACGCCACCGGCAGCGGGGTAATAGACTTCACTTTCGCCCCCCGGTCCGCAGGTATTGCCGTCTGCCGTTTCGCTGGCCTGGCTCAGGCTGAGGCAGAGAGCTTGATTGCCTGGGTTATTGTCGGCATTCAGAGTCAGATGGTGGCCAAACGTTCCCACGTAAGTGACGGTCAACATAGTGTTGGCCGCCAGTTGGCGCTCGAAGGAAAGATCGATGTGCTCAACGTAGGGGCTTGGCGAGTTGACCAGAGGGGCGCGAATACCGCTGATGGGCTCAAACTCCGCCCAGTCGATGTTCGAACCAGTAGGCAATGGGAAGCGCTGCCCATTGTTGATCCCATTAGCCCGATTGATGAAAGGCGTCGAAAGGATTGTTCCCGCCGGTGAACCGTAGTGAAAGCCATACGGTGCGGAGGAGAAACTGTAGACCGCGGATCCCTCGATGTTCGTGTAGTACATACCGAAGCCGCCCCGAATGCTGCTCTGGCCATGTTCTCCGAAAATGCGGTGCAGCAAATGATTGGCGACGTCGGGCGCGTACGCGAAGCCGAACCGGGGTGCGAAGTCATTCCAGCGGATGTTCGCCATGTGCCTCGGAACTCCCGGGTCTCCGGGGAAGTCATAGCCAACCGGAGCACCTGGAAACTTGACCGATTGCAATCCCGCGACAAATACGGGCTCTTTGTCATGTTGCTCGGCCCAGTAGGGGTTGACGTCCCAGCGTAGCCCGTAGTTGACCGTCAGGTTTCGGGAGACGCGCCAACTGTCTTCCCCGTAAGCGCCGAGGTAGAAGTTCCGCAAATCGACGGAGGCCGGCGTGCCCTGGAAGAACGAGCTCGCCGCACCGAGCAGAAAATCGGAAAAGGCGATGCCCGTCTCGTTCGTATTGAACTTGAAATAGACCTTCATATCCGGACGGGAGAAATCGACAAGATCCCAGTGATAGTCGCCGCCGAACTTTAACGTGTGGTTTCCAATAATTTTGATGAAATCATCCTGAAACTGATACGTATCGTTTGCCTGCGTCAAGATCGCTTCAGGTGGCCCCAGCGTGAGGGTTGACATGATCAGCGTGGGATAGTTCTGATACGCGGGCGCAAGTTGATAAATGCCTCCGGCAGACGGAGCGGCAAATCCCAGTTGACTGAGGGACGGACTGACGTCTGTCGTTTGTCCCGACGTATTGAGATTGCGGATGTAGCTGGCTGTGAACTGATTCACAATGCTCTTACCGATTGTGGTGGTGATACCGAAGGTCGCCAACTGGGCTCCGCCGATAGTATTACCGGGGAAACCCGGTAAACTGGTGCCGCCGCCCACCCCAGCCGGGATGAAATTAATCCAGGGATCATCGTGATAGTAGCCCGAGATTCTGCCAATGCGGGTATCAAGGTCGATGCGAAGCCCCCCCTTGTCGTCCTGAAGGGTGGTTGCATATCCGCTCGCTTGGTAATGGGTGCCGTCCGGCGTGTTGGGAGCTGGAACGAAAGAAAGGTAGTTCTTGGAGACGGGATCCAACGCTGTCGTCGGAATCTGCGCACCTGGGAAGACGCACTGCGATGAACTCGTGCATCCGGTCACGTAGTAGGGCTCGCCGTTGGTGACCGTGTAACCCAATCTGCTGCTGAGAACACCGGCCCAATTGGTGCCATTTACACTCTTGGCTGCCAAGTGAGCCTCATCAGCCGCCGATGAAAAGTCTCCACTTTGTTCCGCCGAGGTGGGCACCTGCGAACCTAAAGTATCGGTAGTGTTAAATCGGGTTCCCTGGTAGTCGACAAAAAGGAAAGTCTTGTTGCGCAGGATGGGTCCGCCAAACGTGCCACCGAAGACGTTTTGGTGGAAGACGGGGTTAGGTTGCTTTGAAATTGGGTTATATATGAGCGCATTGAAATCCGCATTCTGGAAAAACTCGAAAGCATCGCCGTGATATTGGTTCGTACCCGATTTGGTGACAACGTTGACCTGTCCGCCAGCGTAGTTGCCGTACTCGGCGCCAGCGTTGCTGGTGACGATGCGAAACTCGCTGATCGAATCCAGGTTGGGCATAACCGGCGTGCCGCCTCCAAATCCTTCCACGACATTGGCGCCGTTGATCATGAAGCCGCTGTTTACATCTCTTGCGCCGCCCATCGAGATAAGGCCGTTATCGATGGGGTTGCTGGAGTTGTTTGGCAATATGTCTCCGTAATGCGAGGTGGAGATGGGTACGACACCCGGCTGGAGGGCGAGAAGTTCGGTAAATGCGCGACCGTACAGAGGCAGGTCACTCATTTCCGCTCCGCCGATCACCTCGCCAACCTGGTTCGTTTCAGTATCCACGGTGGCGTTGGTGGCGATCACAGTGACTTGTTCTGAGGT
>Ga0182027_10007272_pt1 | contig 16361 bp, 16 predicted proteins | sample 712E1DmetaG_FD_121300 | JGI IMG/M metagenome (GOLD analysis project Ga0182027, IMG submission 121300) | Permafrost microbial communities from Stordalen Mire, Sweden - 712E1D metaG (Illumina Assembly) | ecosystem: Environmental > Terrestrial > Soil > Wetlands > Permafrost | place: Sweden... | reverse complement strand
GCTGGCGATGAGCGTGTGGAAACCGGAAATCGCCCCGCAGGCAATGGTGATGAAACAGAACGGGAACACCTTGCCCGCCAGAACCAGGCCGGACCCGTCGGTGAACCGCGTCAGGGCGGCCATCTTCAAATCAGGCAGCACGCGCAGGATGCCGAGGGCGAGCGCGAAGATGGTGCCGAGTTTCATGAACGTGCTGAGATAATCGCGCGGTGCAAGCAACAGCCAGACCGGCAGCACGCTCGCGGCGAGGCCGTAGATGATGATGGCCCAAGCCAGCGTGATATCGCGCAAGCCGAAGACGTGAGACCAGTGCGGATCGGCGTAAATCAGTTTTCCGCCCCACACGGCCAGCAACAACAGCGCGGCGCCGATGGCCGAGGCTTCGAGCACTTTGCCCACCCGCCAGAACCGCATGTAACCACCCATGAACAGCGCGATGGGAATGGTCGCCCCCACGGTGAAAATGCCCCAGGGACTTTCGGCGAGAGCCTTGACCACGACGAGCGCGAGGACCGCGAGCAAAATCACCAAAATGGCCAGAATCGCCAACACCGCGATGAAACCCGCCGGCGAGTTCAATTCCTCCTTGACCATCTGGCCGAGCGATTTGCCGTCCCGGCGCATCGAGCAAAACAAGATGGCAAAATCCTGCACCGCGCCGCCGAGCACGACCCCGATGAGAATCCAGAGCGTTCCCGGCAGGTAGCCGAATTGCGCGGCGAGCACCGGCCCGACGAGCGGCCCCGGCCCGGCAATCGCCGCGAAGTGGTGGCCGAAGACAACCCATTTGTTCGTTTTCACGAAGTCCTTGCCGTCGTCGTGGACTTCGCACGGCGTGGCGCGCCGGTCGTTGAGCGTAAGCACGCGGGCGGCAATCCATTTGGAATAAAACCGGTAGCCGATCGCATAGGTGCAGACCGCCGCAATGAGAATATGGGCGGAATTAACCGGCTCGCCGCGCCGGAAGGCGAGCACCGCGTAAGCCCACGCGCCGGACAGCAAGAGCAGGAACCAGAAAAGTGAAGCCAATGCCTTTTTCATGCCGGATGGTCAGGGGCTAATTTACGATTTACGATTGGCGATTTACGAGGTTAATCTTTTGTGCCGTGATATCGTAAATCGTAAATCCAAAATCGTAAATATTCATGACCCGTCATTGCCACAACTGCGGCGAGGAATGGACGCTGATCGGGCAGCCGGGGCGCGGCGAAAGCTGCATGAAATGCCGGGCCGACCTGCGGGTCTGCCTGAACTGCGCGCATTACGACCCGCGCGTGGCCCAGCAATGCCGCGAACGGCGGGCCGAGCCGGTGATGGAAAAACACCTGGGCAATTTCTGCGAGTATTTTGAATTTGCGCGCCGGACCTGGACGCCAAAGGCCGGGAGCAACCAGCGCGAAGCCGCCGCGCGCGAGCAGTTGAAAAAATTGTTTGGCGATTGAAGCACGGTGCGGGTTAGCATTGACGCATGAAAGTCAGCGTTCTGGTGCCGGTCTGCAACGGCGAGGCATTTTTGGCCGAATGCCTGGAATCCATTCTGGCCCAGGATTTCGCGGACATGGAAATTCTGATTGCCGACGACGCCTCGACGGACGGTTCGGCGGCATTGGTGGAACGTTTTGCCGCCAGGGATTCGCGCATCCGGTGGTGGAAAAATCCGAACAATCTAGGCCTGGCGCAGAATTTTAACTGTTGTTTGCGGGCGGCGAAGGGGGAATACATCAAATACGTTCTGCAAGACGACAAACTGATTTCCCCGCTGGCAATTCGAAAGATGGCGGAGATGCTGGATCAGCATCCGGAAGTCTCCCTGATCAGTTCGGCGTCACAGGTTTTGGATGAACATTCACGGGTGATCGAGGTGCGCAAATACTTCAAACCGGGGGTCATGGAGGGCCGGCAGGTGATTGGCCGGTGTGTGGAACGGCTGACAAACCTGATTGGCGAACCGTCGGTGGTGATGTTCCGGCGGGAGCGGGCGGCACGAGGATACAATGAACAATTTCGTCAATTGCTGGACCTTGATTTGTGGTTTCGCCTGTTGGAGCGGGGGCGGTTTGCTTATGTGGCCGAGCCGCTGTGCGCGTTTCGGCGGCACGCGGCGCAGCAGTCCGAATTCAACCGCCGGAACCATATCAGCCAGGGAGAACATTTTAACATGTTCAAGACCTACTTCGACAAAGATTATGGAGTCAGCCGCCGCGCGCTGTTTATTTTTATTTATTATTTGAAGAAAAACCCCCAGGACGAGCAAACGCCCCAGTTAATCGCCGAATTGATGGCCATGCTCAAACCCGGCTGGTACTCGCTTTACTGGCTGGAAAGGAAAATCGCCCGGCCATTTGAAAATCTGAAAAACTCGCTGGTTAAAAGGCGCGACCGGATAACAGCCGTTAAAATGAAATCGAAGTGAAAATTGAAACCCATATTTTAGCCTATAACGGGGCGGAGATTTTTATTTACGCCGCCCGCCATTATATCACCTTTTCAAATCGAATCATCCTGCATGATTTAGGCAGCACGGATGGCACCCAGGATATAGCCGCGCAATTTGGCATTGAAGTCCGTCAATGGGATTGCAAAAACCAAGTCAATGACCGGTTTCTCAAGCAAATCAAGGAACAGGCATGGCGCGAGACAGATTCTGACTGGATTATTATGGCTGACACCGATGAGCTGATTTATTTCCCCAAAGGCGCGATCGATTCATTTAATTCCTATTCGGCGCAAAGACTGCCAGTTATCAAGCCGCATGGATTTGAGATGTTCAGCGAAACGCATCCGGTTACGAGCGGACAGATTTATGATGAAGTCAAATTTGGCGCTAGAGACGACCGCTGGTATGCGAAGCCAGTCATTTTCAGCCCAAAACTGATTGAATCCATCGAATTTTCCCCCGGAGCACATACCTGCATGGCCATCTTGAAATCAGGGGCTAAATTTGACAATCCGATGGAACCTTCCGAGCCGCCAACTTATCTTTTGCATTTTCATCACATATACCCCATCGAAAAAATAGCCCAAGACTATGATGATCGCACAGCCAGAATGAGCGAAGAAAACAAAAAGAACAAATGGGGTAATTTCGAGCCAGGCATCAAACATGCCCGTGATAAAAGGGCATACATAACGAGCCGGTTGGAGAGGGTTGTCCCTTAACCATACTTTTGTCCCCGCTCAATATTCCCCCCGTGGAATGACGGGTCTGCAGGCCGCGATGTAGCGACAGGCAACGTTCGCTCAAATCTGCGATCTGTGGAAAACAGCGCCGCAAAAGCTGAAAATCCGATCAGAGGAGGGTTGCGCGCTCTAGGCCGGGCCCGGTATGTTCTTTCCCGGTGCGAGCGGAAAATCATGCGGTCATTCCAAAAATTATGCAGCCGGGTTTCGCAGCTGGTTGATCATTTTTCGATGGATCCAAAATGGCGCGAAGCTGTTCAAAAGCGTGATCCGGGCAGACCCTTGGGCCGGGAAGATGGAAAAGATCGCCAGGCTCCCAAACGCATTCTGGTGATTGATGCCGGCCCACTGACTCCCGAACAGGATAGTGGTTCGCTGCGGATGTTCAATCTTCTTCAAATCCTCACTCGGATGGGGATGAAGGTAACGTTTGTTGCCGACAACCTGCAAAACAACCACACCACGGAGGTTTTGCAATCCTTGGGCATGGAAACACTTTATCGTCCCCAAATAAACAACCTGGTTGGGTTTCTTAAACGCCGGTGTGCCACATACGATTACATCATTTTGAGTCGGCTGGTTGTGGCCGGAAAATATGTTGATTTAATCAAAAATCGCGCTCCTGCGACCAAGGTCATCTTTGACTCGGTTGATCTCCATCATTTGCGCATTGAACGCGAGGCGCTGACGAAGGCCGATGATAATCTGAAGCGATTTGCAGCCGAATGCAAACAGCGCGAACTGGCGATTGCGCAGAAAGCGGACATTACCCTGGTGGTCAGCCCGGTGGAAAAGCAAATTCTTCAAAAGGAATGTCCCCGCATTCGAATCGAGATTGTCTCAAACATCCATGAAGTTCAAGGCCGGGGCGCGGATTTTTCCAGCCGGCGTGGTTTGCTCTTTATTGGAGGATTATTCCACACACCCAATGTTGACGCCGTGCTTTTTTTCGCGCGCGAAATCTTCCCGCGGGTCGAAAAAAACCTGACGGATGTTTCTTTTCATATTATCGGGAGCAAGGTCCCGGATGAAATCGCCCGCCTGGCCAGCACCAGGATTTTAGTTCATGGTTTTGTACCGGACGTTGGGCCCTTTTTCAACGCCTGCAGAGTTTCCGTCGCGCCGCTTCGGTTTGGGGCTGGAATCAAGGGGAAGATCAATCAAAGCCAGTCTTACGGCGTTCCCGTGGTCGCCACTTCCCTGGCGGTGGAGGGGATGCAATTGGTGCATGGGAACAGTGTTTTGGTGGCTGATACGCCGGAAAAATTCGCGGAAGCCATTGTGAGTGTTTACACCAATGAAAATTTGTGGAACCGGCTTTCACAGAATGGAATGAAAAACCTGGAAGAACATTTCTCTTTCAATTCCGCGCGAACCAGCCTGGAAAGCCTTTTCAATCCGGTTTCCATGGAAACCGCAGGGGCCGGTCCGTTTCAGCATTTCCCTGGCCATACGGTTGCGTGAATTGCCCGGCACCTGAGCAGAAAACAAACCCATGTCCGCCTCACCCAAAATTCTGATTGCCGGATTGGAATCATGGGTCGGCGTGGCGCGTTTGCCGCACGCGCTTCAGGATGCGGGGTGCGAAGTCGGAATTGCCAGTTCCGAGGACAGTTATCTGGCTGCCACGCGCTTTCATGACCGTTTTTTCCCGTGGCGCTCGCATTGTCGGCGCGGTGGCGCATTGTTGCGGCAGCTTGCGACCATCACTCACGAATGGTGTCCCGATTTTCTGGTGCCGGCCGATGATCCCACGGTGGCGTTTCTCGCGCGGGGTTTTGAACGGTTGAATGCGCAGAGTCGTCTGGCCTCATTGCTGAAATTTTCACTGGGCAATCCGGAGGCCTTGTGGGAAGCGACAAACAAACACGGTACGGTTGAACGGGCGCGGCGATGCGGGATTCGCGCTCCTCTCAGCCGGGTGGTGGCCAGCAAAGCTGAAATGCTGGTGTTTGCTCGTGAAGCGGGTTTTCCCTTTGTGCTCAAACAATCCTTTGGTTGGGGCGGCAATAATATGGTCATTTGCCGCAATGAAGCCGAAGCCGTTGGTGTCTGGAAATACTGGCATCGGAAACCCGCGTGGAAACGCCGCTTCAATGCGTGGCGGAATTGTGTCTGTGGCCGTGAATTGAGCCCGCGCTGGTTGCCGGCGGACCGGGGGATTGTGGCCAGCCAATTCATTTTGGGAAAGCCGGCCATGTGCGTGCTGACAGCTTTTAAGGGCCGGACGCTCGCCGCGATGACCTGCTTGAAGGAAAAGACTTATCCTGATGATAAGAGTCCCAGCAGCGTGGTGCGGTTTGTGCGCTGCCCGGAGATGCGCCTGGCTGCGGAAAAGCTGACGGACGTGTGGGGATTGTCGGGATTCCTCGGTTTCGACTTCATCCTCGATCCGCGCGGTGACGCCTGGCTGATTGAGTGCAACCCCCGTCCGACACCCATTGCGCACCTCGGCGAACGCGCCGGTGAAGACATTTGCCTGGCATTACGTCACCAGCTCGCCGGGCTGCCGCCGCCATCCATGCAACAGAAAGAGACTTTGGTCGTTGCCCTTTTTCCGCAAGAAATGTTGCGCGATCCGGCCAGTCCCTATCTGACTGCCGCCATTCACGACGTGCCGCGGGCCGACCCTGGTTTGTTGCGGCTGCTTTCGGCGAGATACAAGATTCAACTTCCGATCGGATGATTTTTCTTCTTTTGATTTCTCTGTAGGGGTTGCACGGCCATTGAACGCGCGCGCCAATTCCGATGGCAAGATGGATTTTTTGCGCTGGAAGCTGCCAGGAAATTTGCCGCGTCTTGGCCAACATCCGTTTTCGTCATTTGTGAGGCTTGGCGGGTATTATTCGAACCTGTCAATAACGCCGCTTGTGGACTGTTCAACTTCCCAACCGCCGGGTAGCATCAGTCCATGAAAGTCAGCGGGTTTACTTTTTTGCGCAACGGGCAGAAACTCGGCTATCCGTTTGTCGAGTCCATCCGCTCCATTTTGCCGATCGTGGACGAGTTCGTCGTGGCGCTCGGCCCATGCGATGACGGCACGGAAACAATGTTGCGCGACATCGGCGATCCCAAAATCCGCATCCTCCCGACGCAATGGAACGAACGGATCCAGCCGGATTACAGCGTCAAAGGGTTCGTTTACGGCCAGCAGAAATCCATTGCCTTGTTCAACTGCACCGGCGACTGGGCGTTTTACCTCGAAGCCGATGAAGTGGTTCACGAAAAGGACCTGCCCAAAATCCGCGCGGCGATGGAAAAACATCTGGGCGACGAACGGGTCGAGGCACTGGCGTTCGATTACCTGCATTTTTACGGAAACAAAAACACCGTGATGTGGTCCCCGGGCTGGTATCGCAGCGAGGTGCGGATCATCCGCAACACGATTCCCGCCTGGTCGAGCGAGGCGCTGTTTTTCAACGTCGTCGTCGGCCACAAAAAATCGCGCTGCCCGCGCGCGGCGCACACCGGCGCGACGATGTATCATTACGGCTGGGTGCGGAGCGAGGCGCAGATGAACCTCAAAGCGGCGGCGGTTCACAAGTATTGGGATGACCAACCGGCGGCGAAGGTGGATTACTCAAAAATTGATCCGGCCGCGCTGAAACTTTTCACCGGTGAGCATCCCCAAATCGTGCAGGACTGGCTGCCGAAAGCCGCGGATATGTTTCAAGCCGACCCGAATCACCGGCTCACTTCCCGAGAAAAGAAACATCGCATCATGTTGAAACTGGAACAGTGGCTGGGAATCCGGTTTGACAAAAAGCATTACCGGCTGGTGCGCTAGCACTCACTGAACTTCCGTCGGATGCCGGTCCAAACCCGGTTCGCACCGGACAGATTTCTCACGAATGGCCCTGGCCAGCAGTTCGTTATTGGCGGCCAGTTCGTCGCGGTTTGTGGGCGGGTGCCAGAGATGGTAACAGAGCGCCCAACCGCGCACATCGAGCCGGCGCACGCCGGAGTTCATCAGGCGGAGGGCCAGTTCCGAATCTTCGTTGCCCCACCCGACGAATGCCTCGTTGTAACCGTTCACGCGGAAAAGATCGGAACGCCAGATGGCCAGATTACAACCGCGCACGCCCTGAATGTCCCGCCGGACACGCTGCAACGGCCACGGCCAGCGATAGGCGTGTTTCAACCCGCGCAGTTGAAATTGGCGGAGCGCACATGAGCGGTCGCGCCCAAATTCATGCAAACCGAACTTCGCCGCCGCCCGGCGTTCGATGAGCGCCCGATGACCCTGAACAAACTGTGACTGGCAGGCCAGCGCCCGATGATCCGCAATAAAACACGGATGTGGAATGGTGTCGCCATCGAGAAAAATCAGATAATCGCCGCGCGCCGTCGCGATGGCCTGATTCAAAATGCGGGCGCGGCGAAAGCCTTGATGTTCCTGCCAGGCATGTTCGCAGCGAAAGGGCTGCCCGGCGTGCCATCGGTCAAACAGGGTTTTGGTTTCATTGGCCGAGCCATCATCGGCGACCAGGACTTCATCCGGCGACACGCGTTGCCGCGACACGGCGTTGAGCACCCGGGCCAGATAATCCGGCTGGTTGAAGGTGTTGATGACGAGCGAAAGGGTCATGCGGGCGGAACACCGTTTTGGAGTTCCCAAAGTTTGGCGTATTTCACGAAGGTGAAAAAGGCGTGCAGCATGGCGATCATCAATCCCGGCACACCGTCGCGAAAGCCCTGCTGGAGCAGGTATTTTTTAAAAAAGGCGGCGGGGGGATGCCCCAAAAGCTGCGCGACACTGGTCCGCCGGCCTTTTTCAAACCGTTGCCGGGCGACGAGCGTCGTGTAACGATCACCCTTCTGCATGATTACTTTCAGGGTCGGCCAGGGATGCTGCCAGATAAAGTTTTTGAAATAGCCGATGCTGCTGTCGCAGTGAAAGCTTTCATGCACGGGGTCTTCGCGGTATTTGAATTTCCGGCGGTCAAAAACCTGCGGCTGGCGGTAGTCGGGATACATGCCGCCATGACGGACGGGGTGCCCGAGAAACGTGTTCCGGCGCGGAACAAAGTAGGCGGCATGCGGCGGCTCGGCGAGCGTGCGGCGAACCTCGTCGGCAAATTCCGGCGTGCTGCGTTCGTCCGAATCAATGCTCACGACCCAGTCGTGCTTAAGCAGCGCGAGCGCATCGTTGCGCAATTTACCGAAGCCCTCGAATTTAATGTTCACGTGACGCACGCCGAACTGCGCGCAGACCGCCGCTGTTTCGTCCGTGCTGAACGAATCCGCCACCACCACTTCATCCGCCCACATGACCGTCGGCAGCACTTCGCGAAGATTCTGCGCTTCGTTGAAGGTGATGATGTAGAGGCTGATTGGTTCGGGCATGATAAAGTCCAATGACGGCCAAGCTTAACGCTCCGCGAGCCGCCGTCGCAAAGAAAATCTCACCGTGCGGCCAGCGTCTTTCCATGGGGCGCATCCGTGCAACTTCCCCGGAGCGCGGCTGTGTCCCGCCGAGCGGGACCAGCCGCAGCAGCTTCGCAAAACCAGCCTGCTGAAATACGCCTGATGCCGCAGAGCCTTTCCATGTGCTGCGGCTGGTGCTTTGCACACAGCCGCGCTCCAATCCGATTACGTTCGGGGGCAATGTCAAGATGCGCCCGCCAGTGCCGCCTGCGTCGCGTGAATCAGTTCGTCCGTTTGGATTTTACCAAGAAACTTGGCGCCCGGCTCGTTGGCGCCGATGATGACACGGTATTTTTCGCCGGCCGGCACCCATTCGCGCAGGCCGGGGTTTGGCCAGAACCACGCGACGACCGGCGTTTGCGTCATTACGGCGAGGTGCAGCGTGCCGGTGTCGCCGCAGAAATGCAGCGCGCCATGCTGGATGACAGCGGCAACTTGCGTCAGGTTCAGATTCCCGGCGAACACGCGCCACGGTTTTTGCGGCAGCAACGCGAGCAGCTTTTCCATTTTTTCCAGTTCGCGTTTTACCGGCGCGCACGACAACGCCAGCTTTTTTTTGGGAAATTCTTTTGCAAGCGCCGCCATAAATTCCGCGAGTTGCTCCGGCGGCAGTTCCTTGTAATCGGCGGTCGTGAACGGGCTGACATGAAAATAAGTTCCGGCATCGGCCTCGGAAATTTCCGCCGCCTGCAGATTGGCCGGATCTATTTTGACGTGGAATTCCGGAGGGGTGAAAGGGAAACCCGCTTTCGCCAGGCAGCGGCATTTAAAAACATAAACCGGCTCCGTCGTGCGCGGGCATTCGATGTGCGCGGTGAACATCCGCCGCCAGAACAGCGGGCCGCCGTCATCGGGCACGCGCCCCAGCCGTTCGGGCGCGCCGCTCAAGAACGTCAGCCAGCTTGAGCGATCGGAGCCGTTGAGGTTGATGACCGCGTCAAATTTTTCGCGGCGCAAACACGAAATCATCTGCCAGTTTTCCTTGAGCGTGGCGTGGCGCGGGTAGCGCATGTAACCCCAAACCCGGTCCACCCACGGCACGCAATCCATCAGCGACGTGATGTGCGCGGCGACGGTGACGTGCAACTCCGCCTGCGGATAAGCCCGCCGCACCATCCAGAGCGCGGGCAGCAGATGAACCGTGTCGCCCAGAAAGCCAAGGTCGAGGACCATGACCTTCTTTGAGTCGCGTGTAAGTTGGAAAAAATTGTCAGCGACGGTGGCAGCCATCAGCCACAGCCTAGCGCAATCGGCCACTGCGACAAGATGGAACCTCATGCGCGAGCATTTCAAACCGACCGACCGCAAACGGCGCTTGGCTAAAAAGCAGCCGTTTGTTACAAACCCACGGTGAACGCGATAAGCCAAATTGCCCGGTCGTTCTGCTGGAAACCAAGCGGCCTTGTCTCGTCGATGGAATTTCTGGAACTGTCGCAAGGTTTGATAGCCAAGCACGATGTGACGGCGGCGGTTGGCGGACAATATCAGGAACGACATCCTTTGGCGGTTGTTGAATTGGCTGATGGCAAGGTGGTCGGCGACCTCCGGCTGGCTGCCACCCGCAATGACGTGGTGATCGGCGGACTGCAAACCATCTTTGGTTGCGGCGAGTCACAAAACCATTACATCCTGCGCCGCCGCCGTTTTCGTATTCCAAAATTCCGGCACGGGACGGCTCTGCTTTTGGGCGCGGCCAACAGCGACAATTATTATCATTGGCTGCTGGATAGTTTGCCGCGCTGGAAAATTCTCCAGACCGCAGGCGAGGCAGATTATGATTTTGTGCTGTTGCACAGTCAGCCGGTTCGATTTCAAGACGACGTTTTGGATCGGTTGAACGTGCCAGCGTCGAAGCGTCTGCGCTGCTCGAAGAATTTTGTCCATCAATTTGAACGCCTCGTCGTGCCGGCGATGCCGTTCCCACCGGAAGAAGTTACGCCGTGGGCTTGTGCCTGGGTGCGTTCCCTTTTTCCGGAAATCACCGGCGGGCCGGAAAAGGTTTATCTGCGGCGAGGAACGACGGGCCGGCGTGTGCTCGTCAACGAGCCGGAATTGGAAGCGGCGTTGGCGAAGGAAGGTTTTGTTTCGGTTCAACCGGGACAAATGACGATTGTGGAGCAGGCGCAATTTTTGAGCGGCGCGCGTTGCGTGGTGGCGCCGCATGGCGCGGCGTTGACGAACATGGTTTTTGCGCCGCCGGGTGCGACGCTGGTGGAGTTGTTCCACCCACAGCACAAAAATCACTGTTACGTGAATCTGGCGGCAGCTTGCGGGCACTATTATGCCTGCCTTGATGGACGCGTCGTCAGCCGCGGGGAAGACCGGGATTCGGAATATGGGATTGATGTTTCTGCCGTGCTTGAAACACTGAAGCGCACGGTTTGACACGATCTATGCCTGAATCAAGAAACATCATCCTCACGACAGTCCAAGGGGTGGACTTTGACTATGTCGCCCCGTTCATTGTTTCCCTGAAACGCACCGACTAACATATGTGCAGCATTTACGCATCCACGATCGGGCCGCGGTTTTACAACCGGGTCAACAAGCTGCTGCGGTTGCGGGGTCCCGACAACACGAACGTCATTCGGCGGGAACGGTTCACCCTGATGCATAACCTCCTCAGTATGACGGGTGCTTTTCGGGTGCAACCTTTTGTCCAGGACGACGTGGTTTGTCTATATAACGGTGAGATCTACAATTACCAATCGTTCGGTGATTACAAGTCCGATGGCGAGTGCCTCATTGACCTTTATCACAAGCACGGTCCGGCATTTGTGCGGCAGCTGGACGGAGAGTTTGCAATCTTTTTGTGCGACTTTAAGGCGCGGCGCGTTGTGATTAGCTCAGACGTCTTCAAAACCAAACCCATCTTCTATTCGGTGGCTGGCGGCGAGTTTGGTTGCTGCACCTTTCGCACCCCTTTGGAAATTGCGGGACATACCCAGGTTGCAGCCGTGCCGCCCAATCAAACCATGGTCTTCGACTTGGACAACCTGCGCCTGCTGGATAAGTTCCCCGTTTACGAGTTCAATCTCACGCAGTTCAAGACAAACTTCGATGATTGGGATCAGGCATTTCAAGCTGCCATACGTAAACGGGCGGCGGGGGTTCGCGAGAAGGTTTTTATGGGACTCAGCAGCGGTTACGATAGTGGTGTCATTTGTTTGGAACTGCTGCGGACCGTGATCCCCTTCGAGGCATATTCGGTTCTGGGAGCGGAAAGCGATGAGGTGCTCGAACAACGCTTCCGTTTGATTGAGCAATCAAACAACTCAAGCTATCGGAAGTTTCGCAAGACCTGGTGGCAGCACAAGATCAACCACCGGTATGTCAGGAATCATACCGACCCATTTCAATATACCATTCGCTCTTCCTCCAGCGATTACACCGAGTCCATTCCACTCGCGGACGACGGCGGCTCGATCTGGCTTTCGCACGTTTGTCGGCAGGGACGGCGAAACGGGCGGCGAATCTACCTTTCCGGCATGGGAGCAGACGAGATTTTTTCCGACTACGGCTATGGCGGCCGGAAGCTGTTTCGCCACAGCAATTTTGGCGGACTTTTTCCAGATGACCTTGCGACCATTTTTCCGTGGAACAGTTTCTACCATAGCACCATGGAGTCGTATCTGGCCAAAGAAGAATACATCGCCGGTTCCTACGGACTTGAAGCCCGTTATCCCTTTCTGGACAAGGCGGTGGTGCAGGAGTTCCTTAATATAACTGTTTCCTTGAAAAACTCCGCTTATAAATCGGTATTACACCACTACCTGACCACCCACCACTTTCCCTTTGAGCCCGAAGTCAAACGCGGTTTCTAAAATCCAGGAACCATGCCCGAGCCAACCCAACCCAAAAATATCGTCATTACCGTAACTGCGGGTTATCGCGAGGAACAGATCCGGCCTTTCCTTGCCTCACTCCAGCACTTTTCACCGGACACATCACTGAGATTACTCGTTGACCGGTTTAATCCGGAATTTCAGGAAGCGGTGCACGCCTGGTTTCCCGGTTGCTCGTTTCACCTGTTGTCGCCAGCACCATTGCGCGATTTCGCCATGAAACGGAAATGGGCCCGCTCCGTCCTCAAACGGCTTTGCCGATGGACACGTTCGCGGCAACTCGGTAAACAGCTCCTCAATATCAACTTCCTCCGACACCTCGTCATTCGCGATCTCCTCGTTTCTTGGAACCTGACCTATGCCAATCTTCTGCTGTGCGACTCGCGCGACGTGGTGTTTCAAGGCGACCCATTCTCGGGCGAATGGCCACCGTTGTGGACCTGCGAAGAAGACAAACGCATCGGAGAGTGCAACTCGAATTCTTTGTGGTTAAAACGCGCAGGGGGCGAAGCCGCCCTCCTGCAGGCCAAACACCAGCGGATCGTTTGCGCCGGCGTTATCGGAGGTCAGGCTGACCAAATAGGCCGTTACCTTCAGGAGTCGAGCAAAATCGTGGAGCAACTGGCCCCAAGGATTCCGCTGAGTGTTGGGGATCAGGGCATTCACAACTACCTAGTCAGGCTGCGAACCGAACTGGGATTCACGGTTTTGCCGAATGGATGTCGTTTGGCTGCGAATGTGGGTTGCACAAGTCCTGCAGACCTTACCATCGAGAACGATCAGGTCCGCCTCCGCAACCACGCCGAGGTGCCGGCCATTCTCCACCAATACGATCGGCATCCGCAATTGACGGCATTGATCCAATCCAGATGGGCCAACGCCAAGCCTGGATCATCCGGTTGATCAAACTGGGTCCGCCGGGTGCATACTATCCCAGTATTTCACAAATTGCCGCAAGTTCATGCGGCCGGTCTTGGACGCAGGCATGGCAGTGTCAAGATGAAGTCCCGCCAAATTAGTCTTGTTGGCAGGGCATTTTCTGTTTTTATATCCGCAACCTGAATATTCAAAATGCCGAATACTGGCGGGACCGCTGAAAATCCAAAAACAAATTCTCAAGCATCCGGCCCACTCATCACTGTGGCCATTTGCACGTACAACCGGGCGGCTCTGTTGGAAAAAGCCGTTCGCAGCGTCCTGCCGCAAATGACCGGCAATGTTGAGCTTTTGATCGTGGACAATGCTTCAACGGATGATACGCCAGCCGTGGCCGCTCGGCTGGTTTCGTCCAACCCGCGAGTCACAGTTTATCGCGAAGCGGAACAGGGGATAAGTGCTGCACGCAATGCGGCGTTGAAAAAAGCGCGCGGGGAGTTTGTGCTTTTTTTGGATGACGATGAGACGGCGGAAACGGACTGGCTGGCGGCCTATCAGCGTTTTCTGTCCGCGCCGCCTTCGGGAAAAATCGCGGCGGTGGGCGGAGCGTATTTTACTGAATATGAAATCCCCCCGTCGAAACGGGGAGACGCCAGCATAAGTTTTGATTGCGGCGATTCCCAAAAGTGTCTTCCCTATCCCGGCAGTCTATACGGCGGCAACACGGCTTACCATCGTCAAACCGCGCTTGCCGTCGGGATGTTTGACACGCAATTGGGTCGCCGTGAAGACAGCGACTTGAACCTCCGTTTGCAGGATGCCGGTTATGAGCTCTGGTGGCTGCCGGGCGCGGCCATCTGGCATTTTGCGCCGGCCAAAGGCATGAAATTCCATGTAATTATGCGCGAGCGGTTTAACGATGGACGGTTCATTGCCATCCAGCGGTTAAAATCGCGGCACGGAGGTTGGGAGCGCGGATTTTACCGGGTCGCACGCATCGTGGGCGGGCCGTTTCACGCGCTGGCCCATTTGCTGGCCGCATTGTTCACGCTGCCACGAAGGCATTCCAAAGAACACGTGTTGCAAGCCTGCCGCAATTGCGGGATTGCTTGGGGAATGCTGGTCAACTGGAGACCCCCGACAACACACGCCGATAATAGAACTATCCTGAGCAAGGAAATATGAGTCGCAGGATTTTAGCCCGTTTCGGAGAAGCAGTTCGATTCCGGATTAAACTGGCATGCACCATTAAACCGGCGAAAAAAGCTTCGCTGACTTTCTGCATCGCTCACTTCAATTCGCCGGAATTTCTCGACGCCACCCTGAACTCCGTCCGCCGATTCCATCCTGAAGCGCGGGTGATGGTGGCGGATGCCAGTTCGGTCTGGCGCGAATATCTCGCGGCCAAAGCCGTTTGCCAGCGGCATCAGGCGGAACTGCATCCGCTGGCGGGCAAACACCGGCACACCGGATTGCTCAACTACATGTTCCGGCGGATTCGAAGCCGGGTGGCCGTTTTTCTGGATCAGGATTGTGTGTTGCTGGCCTCCCTGGATCCGGTCATTCGGCTGATTGAATCGGGAAAGGTCCTGATCGGTCCGCGCGATGAATTCCGCGTCACCCATTCCAACTTCTGCGCGCGTTATCCGCACGCGGACGGACATGCGTTCCGCACGCGGCCGGAATTTGTCCATGCCAGCCTGGTGGTGATGGACGCGACGCGTGTCCGCGCGTGGTCAACCAAGCCGTTTATCTGGCGCGCTGAGTGGGGGAAGCATCCACTGGAGCGTTACTACGGTTTGACCGAACTGGTCCGGCGCAACCAGGCGGATGGCGTGCTGACTTTGGACTCGGCGCACACCGGTTACGGTTTGGGGCACGTCTATAATTTCAACGGTTCTCCGATTGCGTATCACCAATGGTATAGCGGTCAGGTTTATGGGCGGACCGGGAAACTGGATTCCTTGTATGATGCCGATTGGCTGCGCGACGAGATGAAACGATTTCTTCGTGATTATTGGGGTAATAAAATTGATTTCAAGCTGGCGCCAAGCGCGGGCAACAACTTGCCGACAGTCCACAAAATCGAGACCGGAGCGGATCGTTAGTGCTTCATGCTTTCCCATGACACCCACTGTAACCCTCGAGACAAAATGTTGGGAACATGATTGGAGGCGCATTCTCGATGGCGAGCGATTGCGCCTGCTGGTGGAACGGAATGCTTATCCCTTCAATGAAAAAATCCTGATGATCAACAACGTGAAAAACTATTCCGTTGTATCTCAATGCGCGGAACGCGCCATCCAGCAAGGGTGGCTTTCCAGGTATGTCATCGTGGAGGAACACGCCGCCCAAGCGCTCGACTTCTTTTCGATCAGCCGGGAATCGTTGGGGATGGGCTATTTCTATTCCATCGCTGAACTGGTGGGCCTTTTCCTGTGCCGCTCTGACTTTCACTTGCACTACGCCGGCGATTGCATCCCGGCCACCACTTGTGACTGGGTGTCCCGGGCGGTGGATTTGATGTCGCAGGACCCGCGCGTCAAGGTTTGCAATCTCGATTGGGATGAAAATCATTCGGAGGCAAAGAATGGTTCAAGGGAGGGAACAGAAGATTTTTACATCGGAAACGGCTTTTCCGATCAATGTTACCTGGTTCGCTCGAAAGAATTCCGCCAGCGCATCTACAACGAATCCCATCCCGACTCCGCGCGTTATCCGCGCTATGGGGGCGAACTCTTTGAGAAGCGAATTGACTCGTGGATGCGCAACCACGGCCACCTGCGGGCCACCTACAAGCACGCCTATTACATCCATAAGAACTGGCCGCTGCCGCCTCACGCCCGCCTCCATCGTCGTTTGCGCAAGCTGGGATGGTTTCGGAAAATTTCCCAATGGGTTGCGCGTTGATTAAATCCGAACTCCGAAATAGAAAAAGGGTCGCTTTGCGGAAAGGGATATGGGCATAGGGATTGATGCTTAAACAACCCGAGCCGACCCTGCACAAAACGACCCGCACCGAAATCGCCTCGC
>Ga0182027_10007271_pt1 | contig 16363 bp, 10 predicted proteins | sample 712E1DmetaG_FD_121300 | JGI IMG/M metagenome (GOLD analysis project Ga0182027, IMG submission 121300) | Permafrost microbial communities from Stordalen Mire, Sweden - 712E1D metaG (Illumina Assembly) | ecosystem: Environmental > Terrestrial > Soil > Wetlands > Permafrost | place: Sweden... | reverse complement strand
GATGTCGCTTGGGGAATTGCGGAACCTGGCGCGACAATGCAGCAGCGTGGAGTTTTGCCCCCCGGACCTTCACCTCATCCTAGGGGAACGCATCCTCAAAAAAGGGGAACCCATCCTGGCCTACGACGTCCTTTCAAAGGGCCTGAGCGCGCTGGAACAGCGAGGTCCGGTGGAGAATGATGGCGGTGCGGCGCGCATTCGGCTGGCGCAGCTTGTGGCCTTGGCCTTGGCCCAGTCCGGGGCGTCTGAGCTGGCCCGGATCGAGCTGCTGGAGCTTTGCGCCCAAGGGCATGATACGCCCGAGACGTGTGGCCTTTTGGGGCGCGTTTATAAGGACCTGGCCGGCAGGGCGCCATCGGATGAGAAGCGGCAGGAGTTTCTAGGGCAATCGTTCGAGAGTTACTTCGCAGGTTTTCAGAGGGCAGACACCGCCTACAAGCTCGAACACCAGGAATCCGATGCCGGGGACGCCTATTATTGCGGGATCAATGCCGCGGCGGTGGAAGTGTTCAGGGGCAGAGTGCCGGAGGCGCGTGTTGTGGCCGGTCGGGTGCAGGAGATCTGCCGCGCGCAAATGCAACCGGGCACCGGCGATGGGAAGGCGAACGATTACTGGCTGGCGGCAACACTGGCCGAGGCGGCGCTGATCTGCGGACAACCCGCTGACGCCCGGCAATGGTACCAGGCGGCAAACCATGCCGCCCAGGGGAATTGGCGGGAACTCTGTTCCACGCGCAAACAAGCACGGCTGCTGGCCCCGCGCCTGGGACTGGCAGCGGGCGCGGTCGAGAGCTTCTTTCCGCGGATATCGGTTGCGGCTTTCGCCGCCCCGCGGCTTGACGCAGCCGTCCCCCCCTCGCAACTGGAGGAATGGACCGGGCAAACGCGGGCGGCGCTCCGAAAGCAGCTGGAAGAGTCAGGAGCCATTTGCGGATTTGCCTCGGCCGTTTCGCCGGGGGATCTTCTCTTTATCGAGGCGATGCTGGAGGACAGGCGAGAGGTGAACGTGGTGCTCCCCTTCCCGCGCCCGGTTTGCCGGCAAGCCTTCGAATGCCTGCCCGGCTGGGCTGCCCGCTTTGACGAGCTGCTGGCGAAAGTCGATTCAGTCACTGAAGACGTGCAGGAGAGCGGCGCTGATCAGCGCACGAACGTCGCCTTCGCGGCCATGCGTATTCACGGCGGGGCCCGGCTCCGCGCCCAATATCTGGATGTCGAGCTTCGTTTGTGGGCCTTGGCGGAGGCCCCGTGGGCGCGCCGCGGCCAGGGCCCCTGCGCCCTCCTCAGCCACTGGAACCACCTCGGGTTGTCTTCTGAAGTCATCGGCAGCGGCACCGCTGACCCTGGCACGGGCGCCCGGACGGAAGCCGAGGGACAATCAATACCGGAGGCTCCTGACAAGGGGGGCTATGTGATTCGCGCCATGCTCTTCGCCGATGTGAAGGGCTACAGCAAGCTTACGGACATCCAATTGTTGAGTTTCGGCCGGCACCTCATGAACGATGTGGCCGGCGTGCTGGACCGGCACGCTTCGAGCATCCTTTCCCGACGCACTGCTGGCGACGGGCTGTTTCTCGTCTTTGATGACCTGGAGAGCGCCGCCGGGGTCGCCTTGGACCTGCGCGACCTGGTGGCCAACGGTGACTGGCAGGTCTTCGGTCTGCCCGCGGGCCTTGGAATCCGGATCTCCCTGGATGCCGGGCTGGTTTATGTGTATGAGGACCCCGTGGTCCGCCGTACTGAGATTTGCGGCAGTTTCGTCAACCGTGCGGCACGGATCGAACCGATCACGCCACCGAATGAAGTCTATGCGAGCGAGGTATTTGGTTCGGTATATGTCGCGCGGGGGGGCAATGCGGTGCGTTTTGACTATGTCGGCAGGATGGAGTTGCCCAAGGGATTCGGATCGGCGCCGCTTTATTGTGTTCATCGGAGAGACAGCGAAAGCACTCATTCCAAGGTGAAGTAACGTGTCACCCAATGATCCCCCGAAACGGTGTCAAGAATAGGCAGGCTGCACACTAATGAGGCCGAGTTGCTACCTTAACGCAGTCGAGATCGGCGATGGGAATTCCCTTCTCTACAATGGGTTTTCCATGTGTATCGATGTCGTTCCATCCGAGATCGCCCGGAGATTGGTTTCATCTGCAGAGAAGGGGGATTTCTCCTTCCTCATGCCCGCTGAAAAGGAACATCTCGCCAAGAGAGGGCATCTGACCCGTTTGACCGCAAGAGGCGAGCAAGGAGAGATGCGCAAGCTTGCGCGCGCCCTTGCAAGAAAGGAAGCCGAGTTGAACAGGCGATCGTCCAGCGGCAGGATGCTGAGCTTCATATTGACGTACGGGTGCAACCTTTCCTGCTCTTATTGCTTCCAAAACGACGTTAGGGAGGCTTCGCATCTATCATCAACGATGAGCGAAGCCTTCGCGGACGATTTCTTCCGCCGCTATCTTGACAAGTTGTTTCCCGATACGCCCAAGGATCGGCTTCGATTCATCCTCTTCGGCGGCGAGCCGCTGCTCCCCAGAAACCGTGGCACAATCGAGCGGATCCTGCGGTATGCGAAGGAGCACGGGATCTACGTCTCGACGGCAACCAACGGGGTCATGCTGCCGAAGATGCTGGACCTGATAGGCCCGGGGGAGGGGAAGATCCAAGGCGTGCAGGTGACGCTGGACGGAGAGCGGATGTTCCATGATCAGATCAGGGTCACTCGGTCCGGCGCTCCGACGTTCGAAGCGAGCATCGAAGCGATCCGCCAGGTCGTGAAGGCAGGTGCCACGGCTTTCGTCCGGATTCACCTCCATCCCGGCAGGCTTGAATCCGTCCAGAAACTGGTGGAGTATCTTGAGCTGGAAAGGATACTGGGACACGAGAGGGCCGAGATCTATTTTGCACCGGTGCACTCGTTCCATGCCAAGGATATTTCTCATCCGGATTTCGACCTTTTTTCCAAACTCCTACAGCATGTGGCGCTCAGACAGAAGAAGCTCCCCATCCAGAATTTCGACTGCCTTGAGCAGATCATGGATGTAAAGACCATCAAAGACTGGTCCCAACCGAGATACTGCGCGGTCAGCACCGGCGTGCATTGCGCAGTGGATTCGCGCGGGGATCTTTATGAGTGTCTTGAAGAAGCCGGGGATAGGGCGAGACGTATCGGGACCCTTTCCGGGGGGAAGATCGAATACTTCGAGCTCAGGGACGCCTACAAGAAAAGGCATCTTGAGAATAGGCCGGAATGTCTGAGATGCTCCATCGCCCTTTTCTGCGGAGGAGGCTGCATAAGCCAGAAAAGGACGCAAGGAGGCTCCCTCACGAAGCAGTTTTGTCTGCAGAACATCGTCTTCGTCGGACAGACGTTAAAGGCTTGTTATTTGCAGAGACAGGCAGCAAAAGCCGTGGTTGGCGATCATCAGTAAAAGAGAACGCAATGAAAAAGGAGAATACAATGAAAAAAAAGAACGCAGCGAAGAAAAAGACTGTAACGAAGAAGAAGAATACAACGAAAAAGGTTGTATCAAAGAAGAAGCCGGCGGCGACCAGGATCGTGCCGGTGAATATGCAATCCGAAAAAAGAAAGCTGGATAGCAGTGATGTGGAGGGACAATCCGCCATTGGGGATGCCATCCGTCGCAAATTTGATCCCATCCGCACGCCTTGGGCCTGCGCGGCTGTTCGAGGCTAGCAGGCATAAACGGACTTGGCTTCCCATCAGGTATCTGCAGAGGCAGGCAGCAAAGGCCGTGGCCGGCTGTCGTCAGTAAAGAAGGACACAATAAGAAATGAGGACACAATGAAAAAAAAGAATGCAGTGAAAAAGGTTGGATCAAAGAAGAAGCCGGCAGCGACAAGGATCGTGCCGGTGAATATGAAATCCGAAAAAAGAAAGCTGCGTAGCAAGGATGTGGAGGGACAATCCGATATTGGGGATGCCATCCGTCGCCGATTTGAACCCCGCCCCCCGACTTGGGCCTGCGCGGCTGTTCGAGGCTAGCAGGCACAGACGAATCTGGCTTTCCATCAGGTAACGGATATCCGTCATGGCCCTTCTACGCAGACGGAGGCGTATCCGTTTGTGCAGGATTGTGCGCCCGAAACGCTGGGACGTCTCCTGGCTCTTCCGGAATCTGGGTGGCTGAGGCGGCGCGATCGGGCGGCACCTGCAGGTATTATGACTCGAATGGCCTGCGGCGCAAAACACCCGGGAGCTTATGAAATGGATCACTGATCGGGAAGTCACTTTGACCGTGGCGCCGGCATCAGGAGCAGAATATGCCAACTGGAAGACCGGAAGAACCGGTAATTGCCCCACGAGGCGATCAATGCTGGAAGAAAAATGAGACCGAGCTGCTACCTTAACGCGGTCGAGATCGGCGACGGGAATTCCCTTCTCTACAATGGGCTTTCCCTGTGCATCGATGTCGTTCCGTCGGAGATCGCGCGGAGATTGGCCTCGTCCGAGGCGGGGAAGGATCTCTCTTTTCTCAGGCCCGCCGAAAGGAAGCATCTCGTCAAGAGGGGGCACCTGACCCGTCTGACCGTAAATGGCGAACAAGAGGAAATGCGCAAGCTCGCGCACGCTTTGGCGCAACGGGAGATGGAGTTGGATAGGCAACCCCTGTTCGGGAAGATGATAACCTTCATCCTGACGTACCGATGCAACCTATCCTGCTCCTACTGCTATCAGGCGGATGTCAGGAAGACCGCGGGCTCTTCATCGATGAGCGAAGCGTTTGTGGACGATCTCTTCCACCACCACCTCGATGAGCTCCTGTCCCGTGATGGAGGGAATAACAGGTGTTTCCAGCTTTACGGCGGGGAGCCCCTGCTCCATGGAAACCGCGGCGCGATCGAGCGGATCCTGGGGTACGCGAAAGTGCATGGAATCTCCGTGTCTACGGTGACCAACGCAGTCCTGCTGCCGAAGATGCTGGACTTGATCGGTCCGGAAAAAGGAAAGATCAATATCGTGCAGGTGACGCTGGACGGAGAGCAGATGGTCCATGACCAGCAACGGGTTTCCCGATCCGGAGCTCCGACCTTTGCGCAGACGATCCTGGCGATCCGCGAACTGATGAAGGCAAAGGCGAATGCCATCATCCGCATCCATGTCCATCCTGACAGGATCGAATCCGCCCAGGCCTTGGTTGAGTATCTCGAAAGGGAAAAGATCCTCGGACATGACGGCGTCAAGGTGTACTTCTGGTCGACGGAAGATCTGCATAGCCAAGCCATCCCCCCACACGAATTCGAGCGCTTTGCCAGTCTCTTCCAAGACGTGGCGCGCAAGCAGAACTCTCTGCCCACCGCGCATTTTTCATTTCTCGAGCAGATCATGGACATGGAGTCCGCCGAGAGCTGGCTTGGGCGGAATCGTTGCAGCATCTGCGGCAGCGGCCTGCATTGCGTCGTGGATCCGCTGGGAGATATCTATGAATGTATCGACGACGCTGGGCGCAAGGAAAGGCGGATAGGCACCCTGAGCGCCGGGAAGATCGAATACTTCAAGCTCGGCGAAGCTCACGTGAAGCCGTACCTTCGCGATAATCCGGAGTGCCTGAAGTGTTCCGTCGCGCTTTACTGCGGCGGGGGATGCACCAATCGATTGAAAACGCGGAACTCTTCGCCGTCGGCGCCGTTTTGCCTCCAGATAAAGGAGTTCATCGGACTGACGTTGAGATCGGGTTACCTTCTGAGGGAGCATCGTGCATCTCAAAAGTCCATTAACGAGGATGGAGTTGCAGGGGGCGAGGACGGCACAATGACAATTGGAGCATTGATTGAAGCGATTCAGCATCAACTGACGCCCAACCTGCTCCCGCCGCAGTTTCGGGAGTGTAACCGCGTGAATCCGCTATTTGGGCACTGTTATCATTCTGTGGAGGCGCTCTATCACCTCATCCGCGATCTTCAGTTGCCCGAGGAGTACCTCCGGTTTCGCCTGTGTCGCGGCGTGGATGCCAGCAAGATTCCGCACTGGTGGCTGCAAAACGATCAGGGTGCCATTCTCGACCCCACAGCTAGACAATACACATCCAAGGGGCTGACCCCACCCTATGAGAATGGAAGACTCCGATCGTTCCTGACAAAACAACCCTCAAAGAACGCGCGGTTCTTGATCGAGAAAATCAAGCAGTCGGTTTAATGCTCATGAAGACCGGTCTTGGATCGTAAACTCCCTTTGAAATTGTCTTGATGCCTTTTGCGGCGTTGCATTCAAATCGCTGTATCCTATGAACTTAGCATCACGTTTGAGGAAGGTGGAGGGCCATCTCGGATCCATTGCAGCGGAAGTCGCCCGGATGCGGAACGAAGCTTCCAAGTGCCCTCATGACGGAGAATCCTCAACGTCGTTGTCGTGTGCGCAACCGGAGGCCTTGGCGGCCTACCTGGCGCTGGCGCCCGCCCTCGATGAGGACGCAATTCTGCAGACGCTCCTCAAGTGTGCCATGCACGTGGTCGGAGCTGGCGGCGCAGGGCTCACGCTGCTCGATCACAAGAAGAAGCGGCTCGTTTTTCGAGCCGCCATCGGCGACGGCGCCCAGGGCATCATCGGACAGGAGGTGCCGCTCAAGGGATCGCAGCACGGCCTGGCCTTTGCCACCGGGGAAGTGCAGTCCGCAACGCCGCTTTACAGCGACATCGAGAAGAAGGCCCGGGCCCGGTTCAGCAACGTGCTGGTGGCGCCGTTGCAGGTCGCCGGCGAAAGCATCGGCACGATCAGCGCAGTCAACAAGCAGGGGGGCGGCCATTTCACGGCAGCAGACATGGAGGCCTACAAGTTGTTCGCGGACCTGGCTGCCGTGGTGGTGCGGCAGCGTTCCCGCGAGCAGCTATTGCGCAAGGGACTGGCCGGGGCGCGTCGTGCCGCGGGCGGTTTGCCGATGGCCTTTGCACCGGACGACGCGATGCTGCTTGAATTGTTCGACGGGGTTGCGCGTTTGAAGCAGGCCCGGCCAGCATGGCTGCCGGTTCTGAAACAGTTCATTGGTGGCATGGCCCGCTCCTTGCCTTGAGCATGGCGTTGCGATGAAAAACGCAGCCGCGGCTTTCCAATGAACGTTCGGGTGATCAATCCAAAGCTGAGCCTGAAGTGGCTTGCCTCCCATGCCAACGGCCATGGCGTCGAAGTGGCGGTCATTGACAGCGGGGTTGATGCCCGCCATCCCCGCCTGGCCGGACGGATCAGCCGTGCATGCGTGGTGGGCAAGAACAAGAAAGGCGAGATCGTCTTCCGGGAGATCAGAGGCAAGGACTCGCGGGACAACTATGGGCACGGGACGGCCGTGGCGGGCATCATTGCCGACCTCGCGCCCTCGGCGAAGATTGTGAGTGTGCGGGTGCTCGACGAGTACAACTCCTGCACCGGCGATGTCTTGATTGCAGGCCTGAAATGGGCGCTGGACCAAAACATCCGCCTGCTCAACATGAGCCTGGCGACTTCCAAGCCGGCTTACATCCCGCAGCTCTTCGAACTGGCGGAGCGGGCCTATGTGCAGAACTCGATCATCGTGGCGGCCAGGCGGAACATGGGGGACCTGGGTTGCCCGGCCATGTTCTCCTCCGTGATCAGCGTGGATCGGGAGGAGTATGTCGAAAAATTGCGCGTCCATTACCGTCCGAGGAACATGATTGAGTTCGATGCCCGGGGCACGGAGGTCAAGGTGCTGGCTCCGGGCGGGGGCTACGCGATGCAGACGGGCACCAGCTTTGCCACGCCTCATGTTTGCGGGATGGTGGCGTTGCTGCTCGAAGTTTTTCCGGACCTGACGGCGATGGAGGCCAAAGCAGCCTTGAAAGCCTTTTCGGAATGACGCGCTGTTTGGGACGAACCGGACCCTTATGCTAAGAGGAATTCGATCGCTCTGGAACGACTCGCCCCAAACCCACAAGGCGCTGGTCATTCTCTGGCTGTTGGGTTTCGCCACCGCCCTGCTCAACCTGGTGCTCCCCCAGCAGGTGAGCAATCTGACGAGCCTGTTTGCGCAGAATGAGGCGGCTGGAGCCACCTCATTGTGGGGGGGAGTGCTCTGGGCCATCGCCTTTCTTGCAGGATCCCAGGCAATTGTCGCCGGGCTTAGTTTCATCAGCGCGCTGATCGGGGATCGGTTGCGCGAACGCCTGGTTTACGATGCCACCATGCGGATGTACGGGCGCGTGATCCGCTTTGATTCGGAGTTTTTCCGCAACCATGACGCTGAGGAGATCAACGCACGGGTGCTGGAGGACATCCGCACGGTGGTGGATTTCAGTCTCGAACTGGCTGTTCAACTGCCGGTGATAGCCGCCTCGCTTGCGGTCTTCAGCGCCTACATGTTCCACGCAAACTGGTTCCTGGCCGTGTGTGTCATACCGTTGTGTTTCTTGAGCGGCTACTACCTTCTGTTCGACAGGCGCATTCAGGAAGTCAACCGGGAGAGCCGCCGCGCCTGGGAACGGGTGCGAACACAGGCCAAGGAATATGTGGCCAGCGTGGAAGAGGTGCGGCCAAATAACTCGTTCGGCTATAGCCGGCGGTTTCTGGACCGATCTTTTCGCGGTTACCAGCAAGTGATGAACGATATCGACCGGCTCAGGTCGGCATTCCGGGTGGCCAACCCGATCGTGGCGACCATCCAGGATGGCTTTCTCTACCTGATCGGAGCCGCGCTGTGCATTCTGACGCTGGTGAAAAGCGGGCACAGTCCCTTCGGAGTTGTCACCTGGGGTGACGTTATCGCGTTCACTCTGATTGCAGCCTACTTCAAGAACACGGTCGGGCAACTGGCAGCTTTGATCCTTAACTGGCGCATGGTAAAGGTGAACATTGAGCGCGTCCAGGAATACGAGAACCGGCCGGTGGCTTTCCCCGAATCGGGCGATTCGGGCGGGAGAATCAAGCCGGGCAACGGGCTGGGCTATCATGGGGTGGAGGTGGTCTCGGAGTCCGGTGCCCGCATCCTGAACCACGTCACCCTCGAAATCCAGGAAGGCCAGCATGTGGCGTTCGTCGGGCCGGCGGGATGCGGAAAATCCACAGCCATCCGGTTGCTGGTCAAGGCGAACCGGCCGGCGGCCGGCCAGATCCTGCTGCGGGATTTGAAGCTGGACGAAGTCACGCTGGGCAGCCTGGCGCGGGAGGTTGGCGTGGTGCAGCAGAATCCTTTCCTGCTCAACAATAGCCTGAGAAACAACCTGCTCCTGGGGTTGCGCCGGCCGTCGGGCCATGTGCTGAATGACCAGGAAGGGGAAATTGACGTTGAACCGCTCGTCCGGGTCCAGACCGCCGAGGATTTGAACCGCGAGCTGATCCAGGCCGTGCATGCGGTCGGACTGGAACCGGACGTCCTGCGCAAGGCGCTGGATGTGCCGGTGCCGGCGGGAATGCAGGATGGCAGGCTGGTCCGGCAGCTCGACCAGCTCAGACGCCTGATCGGGGAGAAAGGCGACGACAAAGCGAAGCGGGTCATCATCCGCTTCGATTTCAATGCCTATCTCAAGCAGGGCACCTTGCGGGAGAATCTGCTGTTCGGCCTGTCCGCAGGCGGGGATGCCGCCCTCGCAGCGGGGGTGGAAGAGCGGTGGATTCAGCAATCTCTGCAGGCGGCCGGCGTGCTCGATGCGGTGGTGCAGGTTGGCTGGCGGCGCATCAAGAGCGACGAACGGCTCGTGAGCACCCTGGCCCAGCGAACTCCGGAGATCGAGGAGCTGCTCAAGATGACCGACGTCAGGGGCCTGGAGGCCGGAATGCTCCCCCGGCAGGTCGAAGGTGCCGGATCGTCCCCTGCCCGGTCCAAGATTCAGACAGCCTTGGTGAAGGCGGCGCTGGAGACCGATGCGCGCGCAGCGGTGGAGTTGTCTGCCGCGCCGGACTTTGAGGAACGGGTCGTGGCCGCCCGCAAGGTTTTGCGCGGGCAGATCGCAGCCGGAGAAACTGAAGCTCAAGACTTCCTGACCCCGGGGAGGATTGCCGGGCTGACGTTGCGGGAGCTCTTGCTGCAAGGACGGGTCGACGAGAGCATTTTCCAGGCGATGGAGCTGGTTGACCGGCTCATCCATGACTGCCTGGCTGAATCAGGCCTGCTCCCGGAAGCCTTGCTCATGGGGATGGAATACCAGGTCGGCGAAAACGGACGTTTTCTCTCCGGCGGCCAGCGGCAGAAGGTCGCGATCGCCCGGGTTCTGCTGAAACGCCCGACGCTGTTGCTTCTGGACGAGGCCACGTCCGCCCTCGACGAACTGTCCCAAAAACGGATTGTCGAGCTGCTCCGCTCTGATTTCCGGGACAAGATCGTCGTCTCCATCTCCCACCGGCTTTCGACGATCAAGGATTTCGACCGGATATTCGTCTTTGATCGCGGCACCGTCGTTCAGCAAGGGACCTACGCGGAGTTGTCAGGACAGCCAGGACTCTTCTCTGACCTGCTGCATCAACTCGAGACGGGTGAGTCCAGGCGCGCGACCGTCTCCGCCCAGCCCGAGGCAACGCCAGCCGCGATCGGTGGCGGAGAGGCGTTGCGGCACCAGCTGGCGCAATGCGGCATGTTTGCGTCCCTGAGGGCGGACCAGATCGAAATCCTCGCCCGGGCGGCGAATGTGGTGCGCTGCGAAGCCGGCACCGTGCTCTTCCGCCGGGGTGACCCCGGGAACGAGCTGTTCGTCATCCTCAGCGGCGAGGTGGAATTCCTCGTGGAAGAAGAGGAGGCCGGCGGGACGAACCGGGAGACAGTGATCGACACGATCGGTGCAGGCCAGGCGTTCGGCGAGATCGCCATGTTCTCGGGGAAGGCCCGAACCTTGGGCGCCAGGACCCGCACGGAAACGCTGCTGTGCCGCATCCCAAAGGACAACCTGGCCCGGGTCATGGAATCCAGTCCCAACATCGCGGCCGCCTTGCTGCAAACCCTTGCCCGGCGGATCACCAGTCTCCGCGATGAACGATACGGAACCAAATAGCTTCGCGGCGACGCTGGGCGAACTGTCCCCCTGAGCACCGGCCTTCGCTCTTGCGGTGGGGCGGATGGCGAGGCTACGGTCGCCGCCGGGCAAACGTGCAACTCTTTTCAAAACCATCAATCGCGGGATTCGCCCGATCCCCCGGGCTCTGGCTCACGTTGTTCGCTGCCGCCGCCTACTGCAGTCTCGCCGTGCCGCACTGGAGACCGACGTGGGACAGTGCGATCTACATTTCCCTGGCCCGCGCGATCGCCCGCGGAGAGGGGTATGTTTACATGGGCTATGCCGACGCCCATTATCCGCCCGGCCTGCCGCTTCTCCTCTCTCCGACCGTCCTGTTCTCCGGGGACAATGTGGGGCTGATGCGGCTGCTGATGGCGGCCTGCGCCGCCGGATCGGTCGGGATGACCTACCGGCTGTTCCGGCGTTTCGCCGACGCGGGCGTAAGTCTTTCCGTCAGCATCATGACCGGCGCATCGTGGGCCCTTTTCTCCGCGGCGACCTTTGTTCTCTCCGACATTCCCTACCTGTTTCTCTCGCTGGTGGCCCTGGATCGGATCGAGTGCTGCGTCCGCAAATGCAGCCGGCGGAACCTGCTGCTGATGGCGGCGGCCGTCGCGGCGGCCGTCGGGATGCGCACCGTGGGCGTGACTCTGGCCGCGGCGGGCGCCGCCGTGATTCTTTTCGAGCACAAGGCGGCTTCGCCGGGGAAACGCCTGCGGCCTGTGGGAATCCTGATCGGCGTGGTGGCCCTGTTCGGAGTCGGGGCGATCGCACACGGCGCGCTTTCCGGTCCGCCAATGCCCGGGGAAATGCGGGAATCCGCCGGCTATTTCAAGGAGGTGCTCTCCTCCGATCCGGACAATCCGCGCGCGGCGCCCGTCGACGGGCACGGACTGCTGGAGCGCGGGATGCAGAACGCGTGCAATTATGGGCACATGGCGTCGGATCTCCTGTCGGGCCGGGCTGCGCCCGCCGCGGGGTTTGGAGTCGTCCTGTGCGGGCTATGCATGGCTGGCTGGCTGGCCGCCTGCGCCAGGGGGGCTTCGCTGCTGGAATGGTACAGCGCGTTTTCTGTGGGCGCTTGCCTCCTCTGGAACGCCCAACCGGCTCCCACTTACGACACCATGCGGTACCTGCTGCCCCTGCTGCCGTTTTTGTTCTATTACACGTTGCAGCCGGTGCTCTGGATCGGCGCGATGCTCGCGCGGCATCTCCCCGGGGGACGAGATTCGGCGGGCCGGACGGCCGCCGCGCTCGCATGCGTAGCGCTCGTCCTGGCCTTGAATGTTCCGGAAGACATCGCGCGGGTGCGCTCGGAGCACCGCTCCCCCTACTACGCCGGCGCGGTCGCGGATTACCTCGATGCAGTCCGCTGGATCTCCGGGCAGACGCCGAAGGATTCCGTCGTGATCACCGACCGCGCCCCATATGTCTGGTACCTGGCGGAACGCCGGGCATTCTCCGGCCCCTGGCTGGCAGACCCGCGCGAGGCTTTCGATTCCTGGACCAGGAACCGGGTTTCCCACGTGATCACCGGCGAACTGGACCATGCCCGGCGCTTCATCAATCCCGTAGTCGCGGCGTTCCCAGAGCATTTCCGGCTGGTGCGGCGCTTCGGCGGCAACGCGCTCTACGAAAAGCGCCCGTGATCAATTGTGCGCGCTGCCCGGCGACAGGCTGACCAGCTTTCCGCCCTCGACCCGCCAGGGGACCTTTTCGTCCACCAGGCGGGCGATCTCGCCCGGCGTCCCCGTCTCGTAGCCGATATCCCAGAGGCATGCGGTCCCATCCTGCGCTCCGGTCAGCAGCCACCCTCCCGCCGGAGAAAAGGCCACCGCGCTCACGTTGCCGGTATGGCCGGCAAAACGCCTGAGCATCCTGCCGCTCGCCAGGTCCCAGATCATGACAGCAGGCTCATGGCTTCGTGTCGCCACGAGGGCGCCGTCCGCACTGAAGACCGCCGCCGGCCATAGCGGAGAGCGGTACTCCGGCGAAACGATGTATTTCTGCTCGCCTTCGAGCACGGCCACCGCCCGGCCGTTCTGCGCATCCCATACCTTGGCCTTGTTGTCGCTGCCCAGGCTGACGAGATAACGGTCGTCCGGGCTGAACGCGGCAAAAAAGAGCCCGTGGTCTCCGTGGCCGCGGAGCGGCGGCAGCAGAGGATGGCCCGCCACGTCCCAAACGATCACCGCGCCATCATCCCCCGCCGTGACCACGCGATGGCCCGTCCGGTCAAAGCGGGCGGAATTCACGGGACCGGCATGGCCGGAGAGAACCGCGACGGGACTGCCGTCGGGCCGCCAGAGGCGGGCCACGTTGCCGTCGCCCAGCGTGACCATGTACTGCCCGTCGATGCTGAATCGCGGATCGCTGCCCGACACCGCGCGGAAATCCAACCCCGGTGGATCATAGAGCTTCACCGTCTGGTGAAACTGCACGGCGCCCCCCGGGCCCACATCGCGCTCTTCGCCCGCCGCGGCAATCAGCGGCTGGCGGGGAACGAACTGGACGCTGCGGACCGAACCGTGAAACGCGGCAACCTGAAACCGCTGCTCCGGCGAGGCTCCGTCGATGTTCCAGATCTCCACGGTGCCGCCCTCTCCTCCCGTGACCACACAGCGCCCGGCCTCGTCGAACGCGGCGTCGTTGACTTGCTCCCGGCCGGTGGGCAGGACCGCAGTCAGCCCTCCGCCGGCCGTGCTCCACAAGCGCACCTTCCCGGCTTCGTCCACCGTGAGGATGCCTCGGCCGTCGGAACTGAATCGGGCCACCGCGACATAGCCCCCGTGCCCGGAAAGAATGTGCGCAAGGCTCGGATCGCCCTCGGACCTCGGGGAGGACCCGCCGGCCTTGGATGCGGATCTGCCGCCGTCAAGGGAGACCAGGGAACCCGTGGAGAGGGGATCGGCGATATTCCAAATGGAAGCCAGGCCTTTGTCTCCCGCAGTGGAAAGCCGGCTGCCGTCGTGGCTGAATTCCACGCCATAGACCACCTCGCCGCGACAATCGAGGGTCCGCAGCAAGCGCCCGGTTCCCGCATCCCAGAGCTTGGCCAAGCCGTCCGCCCCGGCCGTGGCAATGATCCCATTATCTGGACTGAAAACGGTATCGAAGACCGTTCTGCGCTCGGCCTGCTGCTCATGGTCCAGGGAAAGGATGAAGCGCCCGGTCGCGCCATCCCAGATCCGCGCGGTGCCGTCGGCGCTGGCGGTCACGAGGCGGCTGCCGTCGCTGCAAAAGGCGGCCCGTCGCACGTACGCGGCATGGCCGGACAGGGTTGCGATGGCCGGACCTTCGACGCTCCAAAGCCGCACCTCGCCGTTGCGGGCGCAGGTGGCGACGCGCCGGCCGTCGGGGCTGAACAGGGCGAAGCGCAGCCCGCCCGCCCCCGCCTCGCCCAGCGCCGAGACGGTTGCGCCATCCGTCGCCCGCCAAACCCGCGCCGTGCCGTCGTCGCTCGCTGTCACGATTTCGGTTCCCGCGCGATTGAACTGGAGCGAATTGATTGCGCGCCTGTGCCCCGTGTACGAGAAGACAAGCGCGAACCCATCGCTCCGCCACACCTTGGCGGTGCCATCCTGGCTCGCCGTGGCAATGAAGCCGCCCGTCGGATCGAACACCGCGGGATAAACCGCATAGAGGCCGTGGACGAGGCTGGCAATCGGCTGCGGGCTGCCGGTGGCAGAGGCATTCCAAACCCGGGCTGTACCGTCGTTGCAGGCGGTCAGTATTTGCCGCCCATCCGGGCTGAACACCGCGGAATTGACGCAGGCGGGATGCCGGAGGGTTGCCAGGCAGCGGCCGCTGGCCGCATCCCAGATCTTTGCCGTGCGGTCCTCGCTCGCCGTCACAACCCGCGTGCCGTCGCGGTTGAAGCTCGCGGAGAAGACCCCCATCGTGTGCTGATCCTGGGAAACCCGGGGCAGCGCGAGCCGGGCCTGCTGGAGGAGAAAACGAATCGCCGGGCCATCGCCGCCGTCCGAGTACGCAGCGGACACGTATGCGAGGGCCTGGGCGGGGCGCCCCCGCAGCAGCTCCTGCCTGCCGAGATCGATGTTGTCCCGGATGCCGGCCTCGCGGCTCACCTTGTACGCGGTGCCAGCGATGATGGCCACCAGCGCCGCCGCACCCGCCACCCGCCGCACCCATCGCCACCGCTGGCGTCGCTTCTCCCGCTGCCAGAGATCGTCGAAATTCACGCCGAGCAGGCCCGCGAGCACCTTGACCTTGGCCTTCTCCCGGCCGTCCGCGCCTGGCCTGGCGTCCGCCGCGATCGGCTCGAAGCGCTGGGTCCTGACAATCGTCCCGTCGGGCGCCACCCCGAACCGTAGCGATTCCGGGAAGCACTCCTGCGCGGCCAGTTCCGGCCGGTCCGAGGCATTGGGTTCGCCGCCGACGATCAGGCACAGGAGCCGGTCCTCCCGTCCCAGCAGTTTGAATGTCTTGATCTCCTCGCCGACCCATCTCGAGGCTGAGGCGTGCGGGGAGCAGATGACGACCAGGTAACGCGACTGCGCGAGCGCGGTCGTGATATTGCCGCCGAGGTCGGCAGCGGTTGGCAGTTCCTCGCGATCGCGGAATATTGGGAAAAGCCGCTTGGGCACCTTCCCGTCCCGCGAAGGCCGGCCTGCCAGCAGGCGGGGAACCCGATACGCTTCAAGGCTCCTGTGCAGCCAGTCTCCCCATCGTTTATCGTGATGGCTGTAACTGACAAACGCCCAATACTTGGGGGTCGTGTCCACGGGGTTCGTTGCCCGACAGAGTGAAATAAGAAAGGGAAAGGTCAAACACGCTGACGTGGCATGTGCGGGAGGTCATCCTCATCACCTTATCCCCCGTTCAGCTTCCCCGCAAGATCCTCTACCCAGTTCGAGTTTCCAAACGGGCTCCTGGACACCGAAGCCGATCAGCTTTGCGAGGCCAAACGCTATGAACACTCGCCCGAGCGGCTCGACACCCGCGCCGGGCATTACGAGCGTCAGTTGCAGACCAAAGCGGACGAAGTGACCTTGCAGGTCCCGAAGCTGCGCAAGCTTCCCTTCGAGAGCGCGATCATCGAGCGCTACCGGCGTCGGCAGATCAGCACCTCCGCGACGCTGTCACCGCCGCGCCGTGAGACAAATGAGACAAATCGGAGCCCGATCTTCTGCCGGCGGCACCGGGATTAGCCTCATGGGACCATAACGGTCAAAGTGCTAAACACGGTTTTCCCCCTCGGGCCGGCGGATTTGTCTCACGGAAGTTCGTATTTCCATCCACTCGACGCGCCCTGACGGGCTTGCCATAGGCCCTGAGCGAAGTCGAAGGGCTTTCGACAACCTCGCCCGCATACACGGTTCGAATCCCGGTTGTAAGTGCTCTTGGGCTTTCCGCTGATCCGGCTTATCTTCTCCAATCCTGAGCAATGTTGCCCGATTGACGG
>Ga0182027_10007270_pt1 | contig 16364 bp, 12 predicted proteins | sample 712E1DmetaG_FD_121300 | JGI IMG/M metagenome (GOLD analysis project Ga0182027, IMG submission 121300) | Permafrost microbial communities from Stordalen Mire, Sweden - 712E1D metaG (Illumina Assembly) | ecosystem: Environmental > Terrestrial > Soil > Wetlands > Permafrost | place: Sweden... | reverse complement strand
CGCCCCGTGTCTGCCGACGACCTTCCCTTCCTGACCGAGATGACGCTCCTGGCCGCTTTGCCGCCGGGCCCGCTACCCGAAGGTGCGGCCGAGTTGCCACACGTCACGCGATGGGTCGCAGAATGGGGTCGTCCGACAGACGCCGGCGTTATCGCGTGGCACGACGGCCAGCGTCTCGGGGCGGCATGGTGTCGGGTCCAGGCAGACGTGCTGGTTCGGGACGCGGAGGGTCGCCCGCTCCCGGAGCTGGCTATTGCTGTCGCACCCGACCACCGGGCTCGCGGCATCGGCGCGAGTCTGCTCGACAGTCTGGCCTGCGTCGCGTCTGGTGTCGGCCACGCAGCCCTGAGCCTGACGGTGGACGCGCGGAATCCGGCTCTCCGGCTCTACGAGCGCGCCGGCTTCGACATCGTGCGGCGCGATGGCGACCGGCTGACCATGGTCAAGTCGCTCCGAGCATAGAAGCTGAGGCTCGCAGGCAGATCGAGACTCCGGTCGGCCACTACCATTGGTGACGGAACTCGCCCCCCGGCAGACCCCATCGAACGAACGTGAGCCATGACAACCGACCTGGCGAATGGACTCCGGTACCCGCCGAAGCCGGTTCCCGGCGATCGAGTCGCGATCGTGTCACCGTCGAGTGGCCTGCCCGCGATCCTGCCGATCCCGTACGAGCTCGGCCTACGCCGGCTGCGAGAGGACTTCGGTCTCATCCCGGTTGAGTATCCGACCACAAAGCTGATGGACGCGGATCCACGCGACCGGGCAAGAGACGTCGAGGCAGCGTTCGCAGACCCAACGATCAAGGCCGTGATGACCTCGATCGGCGGCGACGACCAGATCCGCGTCCTCCCCCACCTCGACCGCCGCGTGATTTCGGCAAACCCGAAGCCCTTCTTCGGCTACAGCGACAACACGAACCTCGTCGTCTACCTGTGGAACTCTGGCATCGTCGGTTACTACGGCAGCTCTGTGATGTACCACCTCGGCCGACCGGGGGCGCTCCATCCGCTATCGACCGAGTCGTTGCGCGCCGCTCTCTTCACGACCGGCAAGTACGAGCTGCGTCCCGCGACGACCTGGCGCGACGAGGACCGCGACTGGGCGGATCCGGCGACATTCGAGTCCGAACCGGAGATGAAGCCCGCCGATGGCTGGAAGTGGCACAACGCAGACCGCGTCGTCGAGGGGACCACGTGGGGCGGCTGCCTCGAAGTGCTCTCATGGCTGGTCATGGCAGATCGCGAGATTGCCGCGCCAGAGGCTTATGACGGCTGCGTCCTGGCGGTCGAGACCTCGGAGGCGATGCCCCACCCGACCGACGTCGGCTACGTGCTCCGGTCGTTCGGCGAGCGTGGAATCCTCGGCCGGTGCGCCGCGGTGGTCGTCGCGCGCCCATTGACCGCGGCTGCTCCCACCCCGGAGGCTCGAGCCAGCTATGGCCCAGGTCTCGAAGCGTCCGTGCTCAAGGTCGTCTCCCGATATGCGCCCGAGGCGCTCGTCGTGTTCAACGTCGATTTCGGACACACCGACCCGCAACTCATCATGCCGATCGGTGGCCACATCCGCCTGGACGGGCTACGGCGCCGCATCTGGGCGACCTACTGAGGCGCGCTCAGAGACTTGACCGCGGGCGACCGCTCGCCGAGGCCGTCGATCACGATTACACCGCCCCCGCGAGCGTCGCAGCCCATCTCCCCCGGTGGCATACGCGAGCTGTCGGCGTCGCGCGACGATGCCGATGCCACGGCTGGCGAGTCGGGCCTTGCCCCGCTCGTCGATATCATCGAAGCGCCAGCGCTACGGCTGGCCCGGGCGGCCCGGGCGGCCCGAACGGCTCTCACGGCCCCGGCGCACTGCGGCGCGGCGATCAACCGACCCAGCGGATCTCGGGCTCTCTCCGCGGCATGGGCGCCGGCTCGATCTTCGGACGGCCGACGATGATCGGCGCAACCGGCACCCACGCGGCCGGGATGCCGAGCGCGTTCTTGCCCTCCGGCGTATTCAGGAAGCCCTGTGCGAAGCCGATCCAACAGCTGCCCAGCCCGACCCCATGCGCGGCGAGCATCAGGTTCTCGGCCGCCAGGGCGCAGTCCTCGACGACCCAGGGCCTTTGCGCGCTGCCCGAGATCACGATCAATGCCGGGGCGTGATAGAAGATATGGAAGCTATCGTCGGTGAGCATCGTCCGGTAACGATCGGCCTGGGGGCCGGCTGGCATCGTCGCGAGCATGTGGGACTTCGCGCCATCCGAGACTCGGTCGAGCAGACCTTGATCGCGGACCACGGTGAAGGTCCACGGTTGCCCGTTCGACGCGTTCGGCGCGTGCACGGCGGCGTCGATGAGGCGGTGGATCGTCTCGTCGTCCAGTGCTTCGGTCGTGTAGTCGCGCGTCGAGCGGCGGCCTGAGATCGCCTCGTTGAGGTCCATCGTGCCTTACTCCCGTAACAAGCCCGCGGAGGAACGTTGGCGGCACCTTCCCCGATCGGGCGGCGGAGTTGGCGGGGACGACACCTGGTCACCCGGCGGCCCGGGTGTGGAGCGCGTGCCAGAGCCCCCGTGCACGGCGCAACTACCCCAAAGCGTACAGGTTCCCCGGCGCGGCCCGCTCGACCGGCCGGCAATGCGCTCTGGACCGCCGGCGACGCGCGCGGCGCCCACCAGGGTTATGTCCTGACCCGACTACCGCAAACATGCCAAGAGGCCGCCCGCGAAAGCGGGCGGCCTCTTGTTTAGCGGGCCGAAGCCCTATGGCCGGGCGGAGACAACCCCCGCTCCTAACGGTCGGCTAATGGATTCCTGCGGCCCTGCAGACGGAGGGGCCGACTGCCGCGCACAGGTCCTTGACGCTGACGAATTTGTCCTTGATCACCGTCGACTCCATGTTCGCGGCGTTGACCCAGGACCCGGGTAGAAGAACCGCCGGTTCAGTGATCGTATTGGTCGGATCCGTGGTGGTGCCGTTCACGAGGGCGGTGGGCGGCGTCTGGCCGGCGCGCAGGTAGGTGGCCACCGCAACCGCCGCCTGGGCCTCGAGGTAGATCGGCTTGTAGGCCGAACCGCACTGATAGCCCTGGAGGATGTTCTCCATGGCCTGGAGAATGGCGTCCTGTCCGACTGTCGGGATTGTCTTGGGCTTAACGCCGGCGCCCTTGAGGACGGTGATCACGGCGTTGGCGAGACCGTCATTGGCCTCGACGGTGGAGTTGATCTTGGGGTTGGCCGTGAAGGCCGTCTGGAAGACGGTCTGGGCCGTGTTGTTGTCCCATCCGGGCACCATCTGCTCACCGACGAAGTTGTAGCCCAGGCTGCTGCTCGCGGGCGGGATGACCTGAGCGAATGGCTGGTCCCAGATCACGTAGTTGTAGCCCTCGGCAAAGGCGACGGCATTCGGATCGTTGACTTGGTCGCCGTCCAGCTCGAACACCTGCGGGCTGGCGACCTTCCAGTCGGTGACGCACTGCTCGAAGCGCTGGCCGATCAGCTTGCCGACCTGGACGTTGTCGAAGCTGACGTAGTAGGTGGTCGTGCCCTGGAAGGTGGCTCGGTCGTAGCTGACGTACGGGATGCCGGCGCCAGCTGCCAGGGCCTGGATCGCGAGGCCGGTGGGCCCGTCAATTGGGTCCACGATCAGGACCCTGGCGCCGGCGGCGATGTCGGTCTGGGCCAGCGTCAGCTCGCTCTTGGTGCTCGAGGCGTCGTCGATCTTGAACTGGCGTCTGGTGTAGCCGGCGGCCGTAAATGCCCTGGCCAGGTAGGGGGCGTCGAATGAGGCGTATCGAAGCGACGGAGAGGCGTCAGGCAGGATTACGCCGACCATGCCCCTGCCGGCCGACGTGACGCCGGTGAGCTGGGACATGGCCGAGAAGCTGGCGTCGAACGAGTAGACGCTGAGCCCCGCGGGCATGACGGTGATGTTCCCCGAGAGTATCGGCGCCGGTGCCGAATCCAACGACGCGTCCATCGGTTCGGTGACCTGCGTCCAGGTCGTCGGGCAGGATGCCTGGGTCGCCGGCCGTGTCAAGAAGTCGGACCCGGCGGACTCGATCTTCGGCGGGATCGTGTTCCGGATCCATCCCGATGACGCCGCGCCGCTCGGGTTCCAGGTGGTCACCGCGGTCGAATCCACGGCCGCGGCGGCGGTCGCGGATTGCACGGAACGTTTTGGTTCGAACCGGTCGGGTAGACGTACGTGTACGTCCCCGTGACCTGGGCAGGCGACACCTTGGGCTTGGGGGCACCACTGACCTGAGCGACACCGGCCACCATCGTCAGGGCGGCCGCCAATGCCGTGGCTCGCCACAGAACTCGGTTCATAGCACGGGCTCCTTGGGACGCGTCGGACACGGGTCGGTACCGCCAGTGGCTCGGCGCGGTCCCAGCGGCCAGTATCTGCGGGCCGCGTGTCAAAGCCCCCCGTGCTCAACACACATCTTCCCACCCGTGGCAACGGGCCCGAAGCAGGCCAGATGCCCTGCACTCCACCGACTTTCTCGGCGTCCGTAGGCTACGCTCCCGAAGCGGAACGGCGGGTGCGACGAAGGCCGGCTGTGGCGCACCCCTGCCGTGGTAGAGGCGGAGATGGACCGTCGCACGCGATCGAACCTGCTGGACATGATCCAGGGCGATCTCGCGAGCTACCAGGCGCTCGTGAAGGATCGGACCGGGCCGACATGGTGTGGCGTGGCCCTCGCTCACGTCATGCGCATGAAGACGCACGCCGCGACACACGGCGACGTCGAGCTCGTGGCGGCGCTCGAGCAGTTGTGGGACATCCCGCTGACGCGCGAAGGGTTCGAGTGCGTTCCACGCTACGCGCAGAGGCCGCCCGGCGCGACGAAGGTCGCGCAGGCATCTGAACGGATCGTCAAACGCATCGGCGAACTGAGGCAACGCCGCCGATAGCAGGACCAGCGAGGCACGCGCCGGTGGAGAACCCGGTCTGCGGAGACCCACCAAACAGCAGAAGGCCCCGACCGAACGGCCGGGGCCTCCAGGGATCGCGAGGATTTCGCGCGTCAGACCGCGCGGGGGCGGGTTACGAACCGATCACGTTTGTCGGAGCCGTGATCTTGTTGGACGAGCTGTTGACATTGGTGATGTCGAACTTGATCTCGTAGGCGACGGTCTTGTCGCTCGCCGTGGCGAGTATCGACATGCTTACCGGGTAGCCGCCGGTCTGGGCGATCCAGATGTCCGCCGACCACGTCGCGCCCGAGATGCCCAGGGAGGCTCCGTAGTCGCCGAGAGCCGCGCTGTCGGCCTGGTAATGATCGGCGGCCACGCCGTTCTTCGTTCCCGACCCCACCTTCGACCAGCCGCTGGTCGGAGACGTGTCCATGGCGCTCGAGAACATCGAGGCGGGCGACATCGAATCGGCCAGGCTGGAGCTGGAGGCGTCAGTCTTGATGAAGGTGCCGCTTCCGCTCAGGTCGATGTAGTCGAAGCCGCCGACCTCGATCATGTGGATTCCGGCCATCGTGATGTCGGCGGCCTTGGTTGGCGACTCCGTGATGGTGCCGCTCATCGTGAACGGAGTACCACTCGAGGCTCCGGCACCGGTCAGGCCCGAGAGCCCCGAAAGCATTGAGTCGAACTCGCCGCCGGCCAGGGTCATGCTGAACTTGTAGCTGGTTATGTTCGAGAGGGCGTCTGCCGCTCCACCGAGGGCCGAGCCACTGCCGGCCGAGCTGCTCTCGCCCGGGCCGGTCGCGACCGGGCCCGTCGTGGCAACGGGTGTGCCGGCCCCGCCGCTGGTCGCGACGGTGGGAACGCTGGAACTGCCGGCGCCCGAATTCTTCGAGTTGTTCATGAAGAGATACGCCCCGCCCGCGACGGCCGCGATCAGGACGAGGCCGAGGAGGAGCAGAGCCGGGCTCGTCCGCGATTTCGCGGAACCGCCCTGGCCGGGCGCGGGCATCTGATACCCGGGAGGCGCCGGCGGAGGCGGGTAGGCCCCGGCCGGGGCGCCCCAGGCGGGCGGAGGCGGCGAGGCATAGTCGACCGGGGGCGCCGGCGGGGGAACGCTGGCGGAAGGGGGAACCGCCCAGGCGGGCGGAGGCGGCGAGGCATAGTCGACCGGGGGCGCCGGCGGGGGAACGCTGGCCGCGGTCGGACCCGCCCAGGCCGGCGGAGGCGGCGGGGCGGCCTCGACGGGGGGCGTCGGCGGCGGCACGCTGGCCGCGAGTGGAGCCGCCCCGGCCGGTAGCGTTGCGCCGCAAGTAGCACAGAACTTCTGTCCGCCGACGGTCAGAGCCGTCCCGCAGTTCGGGCAGAAGCCCGATCCGGTCGCCATCTTGTTCCTCCCTGAAGGTCCGATTGGACTCCCACCGGAGATCGGCCACCTACCGTACCCGGCCCATCGAACGGGGCCATTCTAGTCCCCGAATCCGCCGATCCGGCCGGGGTCGCCTGGGTAACCTGGCCCATGTCCAGCCGGCAGAAGTACCAGAAGAGGCCCCGGACACCTCTTGTGGAGCCATGTCCGATCCGCCGCCGGCCGCGGCGAATGGCCGCCCGCCGCGCCAGCGGCCGCGGGCCTGCCCCTGTTTGCCGCGATCCGGGGGGGCCGCCGGCTATTCCCAGCTGAACGTGCGGGCGGCCACCAGGAGACACACCACCAGCCAGCCGGCCAGGATCAATGCGTCTATCCCGAGCGGAGCGACCTGCGTGCCGTTGACCATCGTCTGGCGCAGGCCGTCGCCCAGGTAGGTCAGCGGCAGCAGGCGCGCCACGGATCGAAGGAAGTCCGGCATGAAGTCGAACGGGAAGAAGATGCCCGACAGGAACATCAGCGGCATCTGGACCACCTGGACCACACCGGTCGCCTGTTCCTCGGTCTTGAGGAACGAAGCGAGCATGAAGCCGAGGGCGAGGAAGGCCCCCGCGCCCAGGAATACGAAGCCGACCGCGGCGGCCACGTTGCCGACGAGGTCTATGTGGAAGACGGCTACGCCTATGCCGATGATCAGGACCGTGTCGACGGCGGCCACGACCAAGCGGAGCAGGATGTTGCTGGCGACCAGCTTCCAGCGCTGCAGCGGCGTGGCCCCCATGCGCTTGAGGATCCCCTTCTCGCGCTGCTGGACGAGAGGCACGGCCGCGAAGACGCCCAGCTGCATCAGGGCCATGGCCAGGATGCTCGGCACGAGATAGGTCACCGTCGAGATGTTGCTCGAGGTCAGCGTCAACTGGCTGACGGTCACGACCTCGGAACCACCGGCAAGCTGCAGGTTGAAGCCGTTCGCGATCTGAGTGACTACACCCTGGACGACCTGCGTCGTCTGCGTCTGGGCCGGGTCGGTGTAGAGGTCGATCGGCGCCGACGGCTTCTGGCCCGCCTTGGAGGCGACGACCGCGTCCTGCAAGCCCTTCGGAATCACGACGATGGCCGAAATGTCACCTTTCTGCATCGCCGCCTTCTCATCTGCCAGAGTTCCGTTCTGCAAAGTGAGCAGCGGAACGTTGGCGAATGCCTGGCGGAGGCCGGCCGACGCAGCGGTCCCGTCCTGGTCCACCCAGCCGACCGTGACCTTGCTGTCGCTGCTGCCGGAGAAGAGCACACCGAACAGCAGGACGAACATGATGGGGAAGAAGAAGGTCCAGAAGAGCGCGGCTCTGTCGCGGGTCAGGCCCTTGAGGTTGGCGACGGTGAGGCCGATGAGAGTCTTCATTGTCGGCTCCTAGTCGCGCAGCGCTCGACCGGTCAGGTCGAGGAAGACGTCTTCGAGGGTGGCCTGGCGAATGCCGAGGTTGTGAGGCTCGACGCTGAGGCCGTCGGCCATCGCCAGCAGGCCTCCGATCGTGTCCGCCACGGCCCTGGAGTAGAGCACGGTCTGGCCGTCCTCCTGGGTCGCGCGGGTCACGCCGCCGAGGCGGGCCAGCCGTTCGACCGGAAGCTTCGGGGTCGAGTCGAAGAAGACCGCGCGCTCCTTGAAACGCCGCCCGATCAGCTCCGGCACGGCACCCATCTCCAGGATATGGCCGTGGTCCATGATGGCCACGCGGTCGCACAGCTCAGCGGCCTCTTCCATGTAGTGGGTCGTCAGCATCACCGACTTGCCCCGCGCCTGGACCCTCTTGACCAGGTCCCACAACGAGCGGCGAGCCTGGGGGTCGAGCCCGGTGGTGGGCTCGTCGAGGAAGATCAGCTCGGGATCGTTGACGAGCGCCAGGGCGATCGACAGGCGCTGCTGCTGCCCGCCGGAGAGGTTCATCGAATACGCCTTCGCCCGTTCGCCGAGGTCCACGGCGTCGATGAGCTCCTTCGTCGGCACGGAGTGCTGGAAGAAGCTGCCGAAGAGGTCCAGCAGCTCGGTGACGGTGAGCCGCGGGTAGAGCGAAACGCTCTGGAGCTGCACGCCGATTCGCTGCTTGATCGAGTCGGGATGCTTGCACACGTCGAGACCGAAGACCTCCACGGTGCCCAAGTCGGGCGGCCGGAGGCCCTCCAGGACTTCGATCGTGGTCGTCTTGCCGGCGCCGTTCGGGCCGAGCATTCCGAACACCTCGCCGCGCGCCACCTCGAAGCTGACCCCGTCGACGGCCTTCACGTCGCCGTAGTACTTCTTGAGGCTGGAGACGCGTATGACCGGCTCGCCGCTCTGGATCATCTCACTCCCTGACATCGGCCGTTCAGGTTATCTCCGAGGATCTCGGCCGGCACGCCGCGGAATCTATTGGCCGCGCGAGACGCGGTCGTCCGCCCTGAGAATGATCGCGCCTCCGGCGCTCAGCCGATCGTTCCGCCGGGCGAGCCGGCTGCGGCGGGCCAACGCGGGCGCTCCAGCAGCATGTCGGCCGACCGAGGCCCCAGTATCCCGAAACCGAGCCGCTCGTACAGGCGAATGGCTCGCGCGTTCTCCGCGTAGACCCCGAGGTAGACGAGATCCAGCCCGAGGGCCACCGAATCGCTGGCCAGGGCTCTCGTGATCGCCTCCCCGAAGCCACGGCCGCGCCACTCCGGCCGCGTACCGATCGAGGAGACGTAGCTCGCGCCGTCGAACGTGTAGCATTCGCCGGTGGCCGCCGGCTCGCCGTCGACGCGGATCAGATAGGCGTGGAAGTTCAGTTGCTGCAGCGTCAGGCCGATCTCCGCGACCAGGTTGTCGCGGCGGTCCCCCGGGATCCGGAAGGCCTCGCCGATGACCTGGGCAAGCGCCTCGGCCAGGGCCGGTCGATCCGCCGCAGACGGGTTGTTCCAGCGCTCCAGGACGGCTCCACGTGCCAGCGCCGCCTTCGGCTCCCCCTCCGGGTTGCGCAGCAGGACCATGTCGTAGCCGCCGCCCTGGTCCACGAAACCGTTGGCGGCCAGGCGCGAGACCACGTCCCCCGGCGTGGACAGGCCGGGGATCACCCAGAAGTACGGCTCGCGGTCGAGAGCCGCGAAGAGTTCGAGCGCCTGGCCCAGGCGGGCGTCGAACTCGCCCGGATCATCGGGCCAGCGGACGGCGGTGAAGCGATTGAAGAACGGCTCGTTCTCAGTCGCGGAGTAGAGCATCACCGAGTCGCCGAAGTCTCGCCAGGCGCGCCCGGGTATCGAGATCGCACGCACGGGATGGATCTCCAGGAAGCGCAGCGTCTCCGGGCTGAGACCGAACCACGGACGCGATCCGTTCGGCAGAGGCATACCCAAACCTTAGGGGATCGCGGCTCACCGGGCGGGCGCCGGAGCGCAATCCCCGAGCATCTGCGCCTATACTCGGCAGGCCCCGCAGGTCGCAGCCGACCGGCGACCCGTCTCTTCTGAGGAGCCCGAGTCATGGACACCGCCCAGGAACACGTCGTCCACGCCACCGCCGCCATGACCCCGTCCGGCGCCCAGGCCCGCGATCTGACCCCGGCGGAGATAGACGAGCTTGCCGCCGCCGGCAACTTCGCGGCCATCTCGAAGCCGCACCTCTCGCCGATTCTCGGGCGCTACCACGAGCGTTCCTGGAGCCGCGGCGAGGGCCACACTCTGTACGACTCGGACGGACGGGGATTCCTGGACTTCGCCTGCGGCATAGCCACGACCTCGCTGGGCCACCATCACCCGGCTGTCACGGCCGCCATCAAGGACCAGGCCGACAAGCTGCTCCACGTCTGCAACGCCCTCGGCTACATCGAGCCGGTCGGCCGGCTCGCGGCCATGCTGGCCGACGCCTGCCCGGATCCGCTCGATACCGTCTTCTTCGGCAACTCCGGGGCGGAAGCCGTCGAGGCCGCGCTCAAGCTGGCCCGTCGCGTGACCGGGCGGCCCGGCATCATCGCCTTCCGGGGCGCGTTCCACGGTCGGACCTTCGGCGCCGCCTCGGTCACGAGCTCGAGCATCAACTACCGCCTCGGGTACGAGCCGCTCCTGCCGTCGGTCTACCTGACGCCGTTCCCGAACGTATACCGATACTTCGGCGACGACGAGGAAGCCGCCGCGGCCGGCGCGATGGGCGCGCTCCGGACCCTTCTCGGCCACGAGATCCCGCCGGCGTCGGTGGCCGCGATCATCATCGAGCCGATCCAGGGCGAGGGTGGTTTCAACCCCGCCCCCGCATCGTTCCTGCGGGAGCTGCGCGCCCTCTGCGACGAGCACGGCATCCTTCTCATCGCCGACGAGATCCAGTCGGGCATGGCTCGGACGGGCAGGATGTGGGCCTTCGAGCACGCCGGCATCGTCCCGGACGTCGTCTGTGTGGCCAAGGCACTCGCCAACGGCCTGCCCATCGGCGCGATCGTGACCCGCCGAGAGCTGCAGGAGCGCTGGGGCGTCGGCGCCCATGGAACGACTTTCGGTGGCAATCCGGTCAGCTGCGCGGCCGGGGTCGCGGTGATGCGAACGATTGCCCAGCAAGGCCTGGTGGCCAACGCGGCCGAACGGGGCTCCGAGCTGGAGGCCGCCCTGAAGGCGCTCATGCCCGCCGACGATCGCATCGGCGACGTGAGGGGCCGGGGTCTCATGATCGGCGTCGAACTGGTGAAGGACCGCGCCACGCGCGACCCCGACGCTCACACCTGCGAGGCGCTCATCCAGGCTTGCGCCGACCAGGGGCTGCTGGTGCTCAACTGCGGAACTCACCACAACGTGATCAGGTTCCTGCCCCCGATCGACGTCACGGCGGCCGAGATCTCGACGGGCGTCGATCTGTTCGCCGCGGCCCTCCGCTCCTTGCCGCGCGACAGTTAGGACCCGCGGCGGTCGACGCGGGCCTCAAGCCATTGGTCGGGTGGGGGCTCCCGGCCCGCGCGGGCCTACGGTGGACCAGAACCGGCCGTCAGCGGTTCGTCTCGAGGAACCTCATGACGTCGTCGAGCCGGAACCTTCGGTCGCCGCGCTTGCAGACCCGGTAGAAGGGCAGTTCGCCCCGGTCGCCGAGCCGCTTCACCGTGTTGACGTGGAGGTGAAGCATCTGCGCGACTTCGCTGGCCGTGAGCATGGGACCCAGTTCGTTTGCGGCAACGACCGTCATCGGTCACCTCTGCGCTGGCTACGGTGCTCGAGTCCAGCCGGGTGCGAACCCGGGGCGGACCAGAGGGCGACGCGAACCGTACAGAGCGCACCCAACTGTCACAAGCCGTACTTTGGACTACCGGCCTGGGTACCGGGCTCGACGCGCGGCCAGCGGTCCGGGCGGCGGATGCTCGATACGGGCGGTCCGGACGCAGCCACGTGCGAAGGCTCGGGATTCAATTCGGCGACTGGACGACCTCCGGCGATCAGGACGGCGACGGCGAGGCCGACGGAGCGGGCGTGGGGCTCGGCATTGGCGAGGCGGTCGCCGCGGCCGACGCCGAAGCGCCTGGCGAGGCCGACGGACCGGCACTGCCGGATGGAGCGGGCGACGGCGTGGGAACGTAGGTACCGGGCGGGAAGGCCACGCTCGGCTCCGGGGCAGAGGCCGGCACGGACCCGAAGATGGCAACCCGTGCGGCGTGGTAGTCGGCCAGGAAGGTCTGCTGGTCGGCCAGGAGTTCATCCTTGCTGGCCAGGATGTCGTTGGGCGTCTTCGCCTGCGACATCGTGTCGAGCAGGACCGCCTCCGTGAGCCCGTCCGCGGTGAGCGTGGACATCGCGTCGGTCGCGGTGGTCGTCTGATTCAGGTTCGGCGTCGCGTTCGGGTCTTCCCAGTTCGTGACGGCACCGAGGGCGCTCATCCAACCCTTCATGTCGACGCTCATGGCCTCGTACGCCTTCAGCTGGACCTGGAAGTTGTTCGCCGCGGCGGCCACGGAAACCTTCTTGAGGTCGGCGTCCACCTTCGGCTTCCAGGCGGTCTCGATGCTGGTCCAGTTCTGCCCCGGCGTGGGCGTGTGCGGCCCGAAGCTGATCCAGGCCCAGAGGGCGGCGAATCCTATGATCGCGACCGCGAACAACGGCGCATATGCCCGCAGCCACTCGCCGCCGTACTTCGCCGCCGGACTGCGCCGCGCGCCGGCCAGGCCGCGCTTCCGACGGATCGGCCTCGCCGCGCGCTTCGGCGGGATCGGGGCGGCTTCGTCGAGTCGCTCTTCTTCGGCCGGCTCGATCGGCTCAGCGGGTGCGGCCACGGCATTGGGCTGGCGGGCCGCCGTAGCCCTGTTCGAAGACGACGACTTGCGATGGCTCTGCGGCCCCGCTTTCCCGCGGCGCGACTGTGGCGACAATGCCGATCCTCCTGACGATGCCGGGCGGGCCATGAACCGCTCGCCTCCCGCGCTCGCACCCCTCCGGAGCGACCGCAACGAGGCGTCGGAAGTCTATCGCGATTCCCCGGTTCGGCGGGCCCGATAATCCGAGAAGCCTTCTCATCGGCGGAGTCCGGGACGAGCGCGGCCGCCGAGCCTTACCGATTCGCAACCTTTGCAGCCTTGACCTGGAACCGGTGGCTCATCGACACTCACCTTTCCGCGACGGCAGAGGGCTCCTGATCAGGAGCGGGCCCCGCTGTCGCCGCCGCGGAACGACCCGGTCCACGCCGGTGGAGTTGCACGAGGACGGCGCAAGTTGAGGCACACAGGCGGATCCGGAGCCCGCGGTCTCTACGAGCCCGCGTTCGAGCACGACGCGTGCGGCTTCGGCTTCGTCGTGGATATCGCCGGCCGCCCGTCCCACTCGATCGTGCGCGATGCCCTGACGGTCCTGGTCAACCTGGAGCACCGCGGCGCCACCGGGTCCGAGAAGAACACCGGCGACGGTGCGGGCTTGACCATCCAGATCCCCCACCGCTTCCTGGCCGACGTCGCCGACAAGTCCGGCGTGAGGCTGCGCGGCAAGGGCGGCTACGGCGTCGGCATGGTCTTCCTGCCCCAGGACAAGGTCAGCCGCGTCGACTGCTTCCGCCTCTTCGAGCAGGTCGTCGCCGACGAGGGCCTCCATTTCCTGGGCTGGCGCGACGTTCCGACGGAGAACTCGAGCCTGGGCGCCAGCGCCCGGGCCGCCCAACCGCTGATCCGCCAGGTGTTCATCGACCGGCCGGAGAGCCTGGTCGAGGATCTCGCCTTCGAGCGCAAGCTCTACATCGTGCGGCGCCTGGTCGAGAAGGCGGTCTCGCGCTCGGCCATCCCATCGCGCGGCGACTTCTACATCCCCTCGCTGAGCTGCCGGACGATCGTCTACAAAGGCATGCTCAACGCCTCGCAGCTGCGCGTCTTCTATCCGGACCTGGCCGACGAGCGCGTCGAGAGCGCCATCGCCATGGTCCACTCGCGGTTCTCGACCAACACCTTCCCGTCCTGGCCGCGCGCCCATCCGTACCGCTACATATCGCACAACGGCGAGATCAACACGCTTCGCGGCAACGTCAACTGGATGCACGCCCGCCAGTCGCAGTTCAGGTCGAAGGCCTTCGGCGACGAGCTGACGAAGGCCCTGCCCGCCGTGGACGTGGAGGGCTCCGACTCAGCCATCCTGGACAACGTCCTCGAGCTGCTCTACCTCTCGGGCCGGTCGGTGGCCCACGCCCTGATGATGATGGTGCCCGAGCCCTGGCAGCATCACGAGTCGATGGCGCCCGAAAAGCGGGCCTTCTACGAGTTCCACGCCTGCTTGATGGAGCCGTGGGACGGGCCGGCCTCGATCGCCTTCACCGACGGCATCCGCGTCGGCGCCACGCTCGACCGCAACGGCCTCCGCCCCGCCCGCTACTGGGTGACCGCCGACGGCCGCGTGGTCATGGCCTCCGAATCCGGCGTGCTCGATATTCGTCCGGACCAGATCGTGGCCAAGGGCCGGCTCCAGCCCGGCCGGATGTTCCTCGTCGACACAGGCGAGCAGCGGATCATCTCGGATGAGGAACTGAAGCGCCGCGTCACGAGCCAGTACCCCTACGAGGAGTGGGTTCGCGATTGGCTCGTCAAGCTGACCGAGCTGCCGCCGCCTCCGCGCGTCATAGAGCCCGATCACGAGACCGTCCTGCGCCGCCAGGAAGTCTTCGGCTATACCGCCGAGGACGTCCGGATGCTCATCAACCCCATGGCCATGACCGGGACCGAGCCGGTCGGCTCGATGGGCAACGACGTCGCCCTGGCAGTCCTGTCCGAACGGCCGCAGCTGCTGTACTCGTATTTCAAGCAGCTCTTCGCCCAGGTCACCAACCCGCCGATCGACTCCATCCGCGAGGAGATCATCACCGCCACGGAGATGGCCATCGGCCCGGAGGGCAACCTTCTCGAGCCGGACCCGAAGTCGGCGCACCAACTCGAGTTGCCCTCGCCGGTCCTATCGAACGAGGAACTGGAGAAGATCCGCAACCTGTCCACGGGCGACCCGCATGGCTTCAAGACGATCACCCTGCCGATCCTCTACCTCGTCGCCGACGGCGGCGCCGGCATGCGCACGGCCATCGAGCGCGTGCGCGACCGCTGCTCCGAGGCGATCGCCGAGGGCTACAACATCATCATCCTGTCGGACCGGGGCCACGACGCCGAAGAAGCCCCGATCCCGGCCCTGCTGGCCGTCTCGGCCGTCCACCACCACCTGGTCCGGTCGGGCACGCGGACGCTGGTCGGCCTCGTCCTGGAGTCGGGCGAGCCGCGCGAAGTCCACCACTTCGCCCTGCTGCTGGGCTACGGCGCAAGCGCGGTCAACCCGTATCTCGCCTTCGAAACGGTCCACGACCAGGTCCGCCTGGGCATGATCCCGGGCTCGGCCGAGACGGCCGAGAAGAAGTACCGCAAGGCTATCGCCAAGGGCGTCGTGAAGGTCATCTCGAAGATGGGCATCAGCACCATCCAGAGCTACCACGGCGCACAGGTATTCGAGGCGGTCGGGATCAACCAGGACTTCATCGACGAGTACTTCACCTGGACGCCGACGCGCGTCGGCGGCATCGGCATCGACGTCGTCGCCCGCGAAGTGAAGATGCGGCAGGATCGGGCCTACCCGCCCAAGCGGCCCATCTACCACAAGCAGCTCGGCGTCGGTGGCAACATCCAGTACCGCGTCGACGGCGAGCAGCACCTCTTCAACCCGCTGTCGATCTCGCAGCTCCAGTACGCGACGCAGAGCGGCAACTACGCCGCCTTCAAGGAGTACTCGAAGCTCATCGACGACCAGTCCGCCGGCCTGTGCACCCTGCGCGGCCTGATGGACTTCAAGTCGAACCATCGCCATCCCCTCCACATCGACGAGGTCGAGCCGGTCGAGGCGATCGTCAAGCGCTTCAAGACGGGCGCGATGAGCTACGGCTCGATCTCGCGGGAGGCTCACGAGACGCTCGCGATCGCGATGAATCGCCTCGGGGCCAAGTCGAACACCGGCGAAGGAGGCGAGGATCCGGCCCGCTTCGAGACGCTGCCCAACGGCGACTCGATGAAGAGCGCCATCAAGCAGGTCGCCTCGGGCCGCTTCGGCGTGACCAGCGAGTATCTCGTCAGCGCCCGCGAGATCCAGATCAAGATGGCCCAGGGGGCCAAGCCGGGAGAGGGCGGGCAGCTGCCCGGTCACAAGGTCTACCCGTGGATCGCCCGCGTCCGCCACTCGACCCCGGGTGTCGGCCTGATCAGCCCGCCGCCGCACCACGACATCTACTCGATCGAGGACCTGGCGGAGCTCATCCACGACCTCAAGAACGCCAATCCCGATGCCCGCATCTCCGTGAAGCTCGTATCCGAGGTGGGCGTGGGGACGATCGCCGCGGGCGTCGCCAAGGCCCACGCCGACGTCATCCTGATCAGCGGCCACGACGGCGGCACCGGCGCCTCGCCCGTGTCTTCGATCAAGCACGCCGGCCTGCCCTGGGAGCTCGGGATCGCCGAGACGAACCAGGTGCTGCTCATGAACGACCTGCGGTCGCGCGTCGCGGTCGAGGTCGACGGCCAGATGAAGACCGGCCGCGACGTCGTCATCGGGGCCCTGCTCGGCGCCGAGGAGTTCGGCTTTTCGACGGCGCCCCTCGTGACCCTCGGCTGCGTG
>Ga0182027_10007269_pt1 | contig 16374 bp, 8 predicted proteins | sample 712E1DmetaG_FD_121300 | JGI IMG/M metagenome (GOLD analysis project Ga0182027, IMG submission 121300) | Permafrost microbial communities from Stordalen Mire, Sweden - 712E1D metaG (Illumina Assembly) | ecosystem: Environmental > Terrestrial > Soil > Wetlands > Permafrost | place: Sweden... | reverse complement strand
CAAAGCTTCCAGTTGTTCCCACGTACTGGCAGTAATTTCCGTCGCGCCAAATATACCAGCCAGCCTTCCAAAGGCGGCTTTACTGCTGCGGGCAAGCCCGGTTTTCCAACGAGAGAAAATGTCCACCATAACGGGCAGATTATACTGCACAAACCGCAGTACCCGTACTGCACAAACCCCACCTTCCTCTGCTTATTGAGAAGATGAGCGTTCGGTAACTCCCCAATTGCGCATTACACGCGGTAAAAATATGGCGCGACGATAGGTACCGAATGCATCTCAGAAGATACATTAATGAGCCTTAATCAGTTCCGGATCTCCCTGTGGGGGGAAAAGCACTTCCTGTGGGACAATTTCACGATCCGCGCCAGGAGCAGTCCAATACAAATAGATATGGGTATAGCCTGTCTTGTCGGCATAACGGATGCGTATCGAATGGAATCCCGGAGCTAGGTCTATCCCCTTTTCCTGGTATTGACCGGGTGTCTGGTCATCCAGAACTTGTTTTCCGTCTATCCAAAGCGCCGACGTATCGATGGATTCCAGCCCGAAGAGATAATGCCCACTGGTGGAGATTTTAATGGCCCCATCCCATTCGACCGTGTAAGGTCTGGGTAATGGCGTAACCTGGAAATAAAAATCGACCCAGGGATCGATCTCGGTGAACGCAGGCGCCCCATCCCATTGCGGATTAGCATAGAACTTTCCGAGCAGGCCGTTATTGGTGATGGGGGGCAGGAAAAATGCTGTAGATGGAATGGGAGTTTCATTTCCAGAAGGGGGTTTCCAATCCAGTTCGTAATGGCCCGGCATACCCTGGGTTCGAATCACGAGCGCGTGGTCGCCCTTCGCCAGGGAAATCTCGGTGGTTTTCTGGTCGCCGTTGTTCTGAAAAACAACGGGCACATCGTCTATCGTCAACTCCATCGCAGCCGGAGAACGCATGGAGATTTGGTAATTGCCGTATGTGTCCGCTAATAATATCCCCCTCCATTCGACACTAAATGGGAAGGGAGCCGGGGTGCCATCCTGCGAATCGAAGTTCAAATTCTTTTCTGTACGCACCAGGAATGGCTGCCCCGACCAGTCTGCACTGTGATAGTAACTGGCAGTCAGGCCCTGGTCCGCCAGAATATCCGACGGGCGCAGATAAATTTCATCCAGCACTGGAACACCATTTGGAGCAGTGAATTTCTTAAAAGTCGCTGAAGGATAGTATCGCTTTGCCTGCAAAATTAATTCTTCCTGAGCGGGGTCAAAAAGAAAAACAATTCCTTTTTTCCCATCGGAAGACACGGGCAGGGAATCATACGTTTCCAGGCGTTGGTAGTCGGTAACAGCAGGCGCTAAAAATTGGATAGTGGGCACTTGATAATAGTATGTACTGATATAGTATTCTACGGTATTGCCCATTTCTGCCATGACCTTACCTGCAATGGTCTCAGGCGTGGAAAAAGCCGCCCAACTATCAGGAGATTGGGCTTGTTCATTGAAATAGATGTTGTAATTGATAAACCCGGAAACACCCAATACTAATACTAATGGCACAATGAAAAGTAAATTAAGCCGCTTCTTGAAGAATCCTTCCCATTCCTGCCAAACAAAATGGATCGGAACCGCTGCCAGGAGATAAGCCGCTGGCAAACTGCCGATGGCGCGGTAAGATTGAGGCGCTTCAAAGTCCAAGGAAAATATTCCTGGGACAAGCATTAACAACAACCAGGCCAATAGTAGAAAAGATCCGGGCTTGCGAATCCGCCACAGGCAAAGCCCCACACCTAATACCATCAGCGCCCCGGTAATCGGATCCAGCATTGGCGTACCCGGCAGGTTATGCCGGCCATTGTTATCCCCGTGATAATTAAACATCAGGAGGTGTTCGCTCGTTGTCGCGGCCACGGCCTGTAAACCTTCTTGAGGTGTTCTTCCCGCAAATATGGAGACAGTCTGCATGCGGGACCAAAAACTATCCGGCTGAAAGATTGCCAAATATAAGACAGGGATCGAGGCAACGAAAGCTCCCAGACATAAAACCATCAATCCACGCCAGCAGGAACGGATTAAATCATGGCGAGTGATCCATAATACTGCCAGGAAGAGCACTACAACAACGGGGAAAAAACGCAATGGGTAATAGAAACAAAGGCCGAAACCAATTGACATTCCTGCCAGAGCATAATCCAGCAAACGCTGATGCCTGAAGGCGCGAAATATCAGGGCCACCGCCAGCAATTCAATTAGCGGGACAGTCACTCCAGGCATTCCAAATCGGCTCCAGTTAATATCCCAGCGAGAAACCGCCAACAAGAAGGCAACCACCAACCCCATTTTACGGTTGAAAAGTTCCTGCCCTGTCAGAAAAGCAGCCGCGACCGTTCCCAAACCAAAAACCACATTCACTGCCCGTATTGATAGGGTGGAAATACCCAATACCTTAAAGGATAACGCAAGCAAATAAATATAATGTGCCGGCATGGAAATGGATTGGGAAAAAACCGGCAAATAACCGGGTTGATTCAGGATTTTTAAGGCTTCCAGTCCCGCGTTGGCTTCATCATACCAAGTCCCGAAAGGAATTTGATTAAATCGATACAGGCGCATAAAAGCCGCAATGGCAAAGATCGCCGTAAGAATGCCAATCTCCAGCCATGACCAGGGAGATGAATTATTCTTCTTTCCTTGATTTTTAGCGCGATCCACCCAGGCAATTGAGAGAATAAGAAGCGCGATGCTGATCAGGTGAAATACCCACGGATATATGGGCGGGACGGATATATCAAATGTCAAAAATGCAAGAATTGCGAAAAAAATAGCCACTCCACTAACAATGGTACTTCGCAAAGGCCATTTTTCATTCTTTTCCAATTCATTCGAAGACAAAATGGGATTCGGACCGGTTTGCTTTTGAAATGCAAAAATAGCCAATCCTACTGCAAGGATAAAGGAAATTATCGCCGGGACAATATATTTATTTTGCAACAAGAACTGGCCTGCGCCCGCCAGGCACAGGGCAACCAGGCCGAATACAAAAGATTTACGGAAAGAATGGTTTGACAACATGGAGGTTTCCCTATTCATCGGATAAATTGGAATGATCGCCAATCAGTCAGGTATTAATTATTTCAATGGATCATTATATATACCATTCTCAATTTCCATTGCTTTCATTTGACCGGATTGGACAGCTGTTTCGAGAAGCAGGTCCAAGGTGGGAGTTGGTTTGGCTACAAAGGCCATCTGGTATGAAAAGATATTTCTTGAAATTCTTATGAAGAACCGGTTCAACCCTATGAGAAAACGGGCTGCTTTTGTATCTCCGAACGCCAGGTAAAAAGGCGCCGGCAAGCCCTTTTCCTCACGAATCTCATACCCCAGATTTAATAAGGCCCTTCGTAATGAATAAAAAGTAAACAGGCGGGAATTATGCATATCCAGAATCCCGCGTTTCCCATAATTAAATTGCCCAAATAATAAAGCCACGCGAATCGGGAAAAAACCTATATTGGCTGTTGTGATAATTAATTGCGGCGCCTGACGGCTAAAATGCTGCCGGAGTTTTCTCAGGACGACTTCCGGTTCTCGCAGTTGCCCAATTATATCGAGCATTAAGATGTAATCCACATCTTCCTGGATCTTCTCAAATTCAAGGAAATCAATATCCGCTTGAATCACCTGTATGGAATTCTCCTTCATTACAGAAGTGATATTTTTGTCAACAGAAATCGTGCGTATCTTCTTTCTTGACATTTCCGCCGCCATGATACCCGGGCTGCCGCCTAAATCAAGTACGATGCTATCAAGAGCTACATGATCGATCGCGAACTGATGTGAGCTTTCATAACCCAGCTTGGACTCATATTGCGTGTTCTCGGTCAAATAATCAAATTTTGGATTGTAGAAAATACCCCAACGGATCAGCCTGGAAAGTATGGATGATTTCAGGATTAAATAGCCGTATTTGAATCCGTTTACCCGCGATACCTCATCTCCATAAAAGACAGGGATCGGAATCTCAAGGATCCGGTTATGGGTATCCAAAAGCTGGATGACAATATCCGTATCAAAATCAAAATAATTGGAATTATAACCAAATGGAATGGAACGAAGTGCGTCGACTCGAAAAGCCCGAAAACCCGTGTGGAATTCCGCCAGGTGAACGCCGAGAATATGGTTTTGTAAAAAAGTAAGCACCTGGTTTCCAACCCATTTGTAAAAGGGCATTCGACCATGCAATGCTGCAATTTTATTGATCATACGGGATCCAAAGGTGACATCAGATTCCCCTTTTAGAATTGGAAGGATCATTTGCTCAAGATATTCTGGCGGGTATTGCCCATCGCCATGCAGCAAGACAACCACATCAAAATTCATCTTGATGGCGTAGTTGTAACCTATCTTCTGATTGCCGCCGTAACCCTGGTTTTTAGGGTTATGCAACACGGTTATATGCGGGTTGCCAGTACTATTAACATATTCCTGGGCAAATTGAAAAGTATTATCCCCCGATTCATCATCGATTACCAAGACTTCTGTTTCAAAATATGGATTGGTCCAGATATTCTCAGGGATACGCGCCAGCACGGACCTAATAAATTTTTCTGCTTTATAACTGACGATAAATATCAGCACTCGTTTCTTGTCGGTTGGTTCATTCATCGCTGAAGCTATTTTGCTCATAATTCCAGAAAGATGCAGAAATTAATTCCGATGAAGACTGCTGTTACTCTCGTTAATGTATTTTTCTGTTCGGTTCAAAAAACTGGTAACTAGGATAACGATTAGTAAAAGTGGAAAATACCCAACCTTTTTATCAATGTTTTCTTTTTCTTATTAAAAAAATTGGACAACTTCTTTTATTTCACTTAATCCTGAAACAGGAATGGTATCAATAATGGCATCGCTATCATTCCTGGAACAAGCAAAATCGTGTGGGGCGAATTCTATCGAAAGTGATAAAATCAATTATATCTGGTGAGATATAAGCTGTCAAAACTTATCCTAATAAACTATTGGATATATCGTCATAATAACCATTATTGTTCACTTTAGAATCTATAGTTATTCAAAGCAGTGAAAAAGGAGGGTAAGCATGAATAACGCTGATAGCCATCCCAACGAAATCGGCAAGCAACCGAGTATTGGCAACCACAAAGTCATTAAAATAATCACCGAGAATAGAAAAAAAATTTTGCTATTACTTGCTATCGTTATTACTGCAAGTATTCCTCCATTGTTCGTTGTTTTTGATAGATGGCTTAACATTCCAATATTATTAAAATTTGAAAGTGATAGTTTATGCAAAGCTAACTTTATTTGTTGGCTGGGCTTTCCAGATTATTTTTTTGTTATCTTCGTTTGCACAATCGTACTATTGGGTATTTTCATTTACATCAGGAAAGATACGTCTTTTAAGCTTCTTCTTGACAAGTCTACGAATAAATATTCGTCTGTCACTCAAAAACCTTCTTCTTTGCCTTATATCCAGATAACAATCAGCCAACTGCTTTCCATTGTTTCAGTAGTGGGGTTTTGGTTAATCTTTTTCTTTTCCCTATATAAAAAAATGGTACCAGGCTGGGACTTGGCTGCCGTTATCCTGGCGTATTTATTCGCGAGATTATTAGCAGATTATGATCTAGCCCAAGTTTGGAAATATATCTACCGCAATTACAAATGGTTGATTGCAGCCATTCTCTTTCACTTATCTCTTATTCTCTTGTTAAAAGATATCTATTCGGTAAACGGTTTCCAATGGTTATGGGGTCTTGTTTTTGTGTTTGCAACGATTAATCTTATTCGCTACCATCGCTTTGTTAAACCAATTTATTGGATTATCTCTATGGCATTAATCCTCTTCACGCTCAACCTTAATGATCGCGTGTATACATTTATCGGCGATGAGCTCAGCTTCTTCTTCGCGGCCCGAGATATCTCTCAAGGCCAAAATCTTGTTACCATGGGCACTAATCTCTTTCATGGAACCTATGTTTACGAAACCCATCCATATATTTCTTCGTTAATTCAAGCTGTATTTATGAAACTTGTGGGTGTGGATTCTTTCGGATGGCGTTTCAGTAGCATTTACCTTTCTGCGATTTCCATCGGTCTTTTCTATCTATTTCTTAAGAGATTCTGCCCGAATAGAATCGCATTATTTTCTTCCATTCTCTTAGCCGGATCAGAATATATAATGAGTTTCGATAAAATCGGCTACAACAATTTGCAAGCGTTATTTGCGATGGGGTTGGTACTTGCCGTTTCGGGTTATGCTGTCCAAAGCAAACGCTTATTTGGTTTCACATTATTGGGAGCTTCAATGGCTCTTTGCTTTTATGTATTTCCGGCTGCTTTATATATTCTACCCATTCCAATCTTACTCTTGATGATTTACCTGCCCCCTTTTTGAAAACAGAATATACGTTTCTGGGTGATGCTCATCATTCCCTTGTGGGTTTGTATTTTTCCCCTCCTTCTTCAACCAGACTATTGGCAGTCAAAACTTAGTGGCACTATATTTAATACACCAAGTTTAATTGGAACATTTCAAAATTTAATAATACATTTCGCTTCAAATATATTTTTCGCATTTTACTCTTTTCTTTACATTTATCAACAATCTCATTATGTATTTTCGTCGTATACCGATCCTCTGACCGGGATGCTTATCTTGATTGGTATCGCTGCGTTTCTCGGCAATTTTCTTCGGCGGAAATTCGCCACTTTCTGGATTATTTCATTTGCAATAATGATTTTTTTAGTGGGTTCCAGTCACGACCAAACATATCCACTGACAACCCGCATGTTTCTCCTTCTGCCATTTTTTGCATTTTTTGCGGCGATAGGGTTATCTTGGTTGCAGATCAAGCTCAGAGAAGTGACTGGGAACAAAAAATTCTCAAAATTATTGTCAAGGGTTTTATTAATTATTGTTATTTTGTTAAATACTTACCAAGCTTATGTGAAGGCTCCGGAATATTATAAAGGCCAGTTCGAGAGCAGTTATCTTAGTACCATCGAAAATATAGAAAATAAATATACCAATGATCCCAAGACATTTTTACTCTTTTCTTCAAAAGCATGGGGAATGTATGCAAGCCAGGCGCTCCAGGAGGTATATGGGATACCGAAAGAGTGGGATCGAATAATCGAATTAGATGCTGATCAATTAAACGGTTCTACTGAAACCACAGCATTAATCCGGCAAGGGAACACATTCGTAATCATTCGACCAAGTACCGATGGTTCATCACAAAAAAACGTTGAAGAACAAATAAGCGCGTTGGGGGAAAAACTCTGTCCTATAATGGATCACCCTGGAGGCAATCTCCTATTTGATCTTTGGTATCCAGAAGGTTTCAATTATGCCTGTAAGAGTAATTGAATTAACACTCATCTTATCAAGTACACAACTGGACGCGAGGTAGATTGGGCTGAAACTGATTTTGCTGAATGTTCAGTGACAATCCGTTCAGCAATTTTCTGTATGTCTTCCTTGAAGTATCCGCCATAAGCTTGTGAGTTTAAGATAATTAGATAATAGCCTGGTTCTACAACTGGATTTTGATTATCAGGTGTAATGGGGATAAAATGGTATTGATCTTTATTATAGAGAACCGTTATGAGAGGAGCACACATTTCATCTGGCATTAAAATGGTCGACCCGCTCGGAATATCATTGTTAATCAGATTAGCAGCAGATTGACAGATTGAACTTTCATATCCAGTGGATTTTTCCATATAAACTTTGGAAAAGGCAACAAACCACGGGATGGATACAATAAAGTAGAGCAAGGTCATGCCAACCAGGAGAAGCTTCCGCAACCCTTTCGGATGAAAGTGAATTTTAGCTATCTTTTTTAAGAATTTAGAAAGATATGATATTGAATAAGCTGCAAATAAATATACCAAAGGCAAAATAATATATGCTCTCCAAACGCTGTCTGTCCGATAAAGGAAAACAAAAGGAATTACGAGCAGAATACAGAAAGTGAAGAAGATGATCAACCAGAAAGGATCATCTTTTTTCCTGATGGTTTGAATAATTACCAACAGCATCCCCAATATTGACAATAGCTGAATAGCTGGATCCAGGCTGATACCCCATAGTCCCTCCACATTGAAATTTTTTGCGCCAATAAAATAATCTTGAGAGAGCAATCCTACTTGATCTAAATAATAAGTAAGAGATGATTTCGCTTGCTCTGACATCGTGATATTCTGTTGAAGAAATTCAAAATGCCGTCCTAGTGAGAGCTGTGGATACTGTACCAGTTTTGGGGCCATGGGAGATAGACAAATGAAGAAATAAGTGCCAAATATCAGCGCCTCTCTCAACTTAGCGCTGCTATGGTTTCTAAACCAGTGGATTGCCAGGACCAACAGGGATGGAATTATCAGAATAGCAGCCACATAAAGTAAATGCAGGCAAATAGATAGTACCAAAGCAAGTAAGAAGAGTGTTCGGATAGAATATCTATCTTTATAAATTTTATACAAAAGGAGTAATGTACCAGAAGCTAATATTGGATTTATTAAAACATTATTCCATCCATAGTTGGTATTATGAACATCCCATGCAGAAACTGCCAAAAATAGCGATCCAACAACAGCGATTTTAAACCCCAATAAATCTTTCAACAATTGAAAAACAAAAAATATTGTGACCAAGCTGTAAATAACCCCTATTAATCTTTCAGAAAGCAACGGGTTCTTTACAATGGCCAGCAATAATGCAAGGGGGAAGGCGGGCAGGTTGGATGGCTGATCACCCACAAATCCGAATGGAGAAATGATCGATCCACTAAGAATGGATTTTGAAGCCGTCAACCAGTACCATTCATCCAAATACAACCCATTATTCATAATGGGAATAATTCTGAGTATAAATGCAAGGATTAAAATGGGAACTAGGAATCGAAAAGATCGGTTAGAAAAAATAAACCGGCTCGATTGTTTAAGCCTAGAAATGAGGGATCGTTCTTTGGTTATTGCAGTTTGTTTTTTTTTTGCGGTCACAGAATAATATAGCCAGGCTGAAATTCCTCCCAATATCACGCTGACCACCCAAAGGGAGACTGCAATCTTCGCTATAATGGTTATAGCTAAGAAATCACCAGAAAATTGAAAGTATAATGCCAAGAGGTTGGATACAATTGCGCCAATAAAAAAAAGGCGAGCGATCGACTTAAAATTAGTAGTGCCAGTTTTTCTTTTTTGAATAACAGGAGAATCAATTTCCAAAGTGGGTGTATTTTTCTCGGCAGATGGCTTACTAATAATGTACGGACGCTCTATCGGGGTCCGAAGCCTGTCAAAGGCATTATCTATAAACGCATTCAATTTCTTAACAGCGTTTACTTGAGAAATTTCAAACCTTGGCTCACCAGCCTGAAAAGGTTGGGTTATGTTTTTCGGTGCCACCATAGGATCCTTCCAGAATATTAATGAGGTTTAATAATGAACTTAAGCAAACCCATCATAATAAAGAAAGCAACCAACCTGTTTTTTGGCACTAAAATAATTAGAATTTATTGCATCATTCGAGAAAATATATTTTTTGTCCATCCTATACAAATTTTATTATATCATGAACGATATTGAACAAAAGAAAACTGTGGCTGTTAGGGAAAAGGATATCAGCTTGCTAACGGCCGCGTAGGTGTAGAATTTGCATAAGGAAAAATAAAGAAAAGGGAGGGTATATATTTTCTAATATGTCGTTTCGAGGAGGAAACTATTCATGGGCAAACTCGTTGATCTACAAGTGCTTTTACCTGTTCACAATGAGGCGGGGAGCATCGAGAAGACAATTAGCGAAATTTTCGAAGAGATATCTCCGAAAGTAAATATAGAATTCATCATTTGTGAAGATGGTAGTTCCGACGACACAAAAAACATCCTTATGCGCTTAATGGGAAAATATCCACTCAAGTTAATGATGAGTAATGTAAGGAAAGGATATTCCAAAGCTGTAAAAGATGGCATGAAAGCAATGGATGCTCCATACTTGCTTTGTTTGGACTCTGATGGGCAATGTGACCCAATAGACTTTTGGAAATTCTGGGATGCTCGCAATCAAAGCGATGTTCTTATTGGCAGGCGAATAAAAAGAGCTGATCCGTGGCTAAGGAAGATATTGTCCCGAATATTTTACGGAGTATATAAATTGTTTTTTAATGTTCCCTCGAATGACCCGAGTTGTCCATTCATACTAACGAGAAAAAGTGTTATTGGCAATCTTGTCGGCGAGATGGGAAGTATGCAACAAGGTTTTTGGTGGGAGTTTACCGCACGTGCGTTTCTACGTGGATATATGATAAAAGAGATTCCAATCAACCACCGTGATCGCTTTGCTGGGAAGACACAGGTCTACTTAGTTAAAAACATGCCTGAAATTGGCCTAAAACATTTTTTAGCTCTTTTTAAAATCCGGTTTCAAAACAGAAAAAATTTATAACAATTATTTAATATTTTTTACTTTGAAGATCGTGGTTGTATTGGGTGTATCGTCGCCAAAGACGATTTGTAACATGCCCTGGCTAACCATTTGCTGGAATTTAGCAATTCCTTCCGGGGCATAATAGGCGCGCTCAAGGTCACCGACGATGATATATTGGACTTGGAATTGTTTCAAAAAGTCTCGTGCCGCCTGAATATCAGTGGTGGTGTAAAAATTATTGACATCATCGATGCGTTTATCAATGTTGGCGCCATCCAACAGCGAGTCCTGCTGCCGAATGTGCCAGCTCCATCCTATTACTGAGGGCAAACCGGTATAGACGGAGAAGCGCGAGCCCCAGCGGTACTCATCAGTATGCCCCTCTACTATCACCGGGGAACCGACTACGTAGTCTTGCATGTAAACGATCGCAGCATAATCTTTGCCCAGGTTTAAGAGGCGGTTGTTATCGTTATAAATTGCAGGCTGTGTGCCAGCCGGGCTGCTGGCCTCCCCCAGCATGAATGCCGCTCCGTCCAGGCTATGTGGTGGGTTTTGAATATCCGGCCAACGGTCGGTCATCTTTTCGTTGGTGGCGATCAAAGCATAACTGGCTGCGCAAAGTACCAGAATTCCCAATAGGATGCTCCAGGCATATTGCAGTGGGCGGTACCAATGGGAAATTCCGGATAAAAGGTCAATGACAGCCAGGCTGATTGCCAGGCCGAAAATAAACCAGGCCTCTTCGTAAAACTTGAAGACCGTGTTCGAGCGGCCGGTATCACCTTGCAGTACAAAAATTTCAACGAATAAGGTGATTGAAAGGCCGATCCCGAACAAGATCCAGGTGATCCGCCGCAGTGTCGACAGCTCTTTTTTAATGAAGACAAGGTATACAATTCCAGCCAGGATTGGGAGTCCAAAAGTCAGAACCTCATAATCCAAATCCCAAAGCAGGATCAAGACAGCTATACTAATCAATATGATTAAATAACGTTTGATATGCCAGAAGCTCGAGACGTCCCGATGGCTTGTTACAGAGATCCAATGCTGGAACCCGGTTTTCAGAGTCGACGCCAGGTCCCGGATGAGCAGGCTAATCATCACAAACAAGGTTAACCCAAATACGAATAGATAATCGATCAAGGGCGTTCTACGACCTTCCCAAAGCTGCAGGGATGCGTATTCCGTCTTGAACCACTCCGTGAACGGCCAATAAAAAGCAGCTGCGATTCCCAGGAATGCCAGCTCATACACAATGATGATTAAAATGGTATTTTTAATCGAGCCCGTTCTGGTCCGCCAGGCATCCCAAAGAACGACCAATCCTCCCATTCCCAGGAATGTGGGAAAATCCCAGGTATGGGATGCGCGGAAGATGCCGAAGATTAGGCCGGCAGCTATCAAGTTAATGATTCGACGGGACCACTTCCTTTCCGCGACAGGCCAGAGCAGTAGACTCAACATCCAACCGAAAGCCAGCCCATAGATTGGCATGGTTAGCAAGTGCGCATGCAGGTCTCCATACAGGAACGTAAAATAGGGAAATTCCGCAATCGGGGTGTCCGGTCCGTCATGCAGGATCGGTCGGGAGGCGTCAAAATACCACAGGCCTTTCCCGCCAGGCAGGCTTGTTTGTCCGGTCAGCACTTGGATGGCACCCCCGATCACTGCGCCAACATGGTCTCCGAAAGAGGTTGCGGGAGTCCCTGAAGCGGTTGCCTCCGGGAGATGCTCCCATAAGATACGCACTTCATACAGATTCCCCAAGAATAATATTGCCACGACCGCAATAATACCCGCCAGATATGGTAATCCCCTATTTAAGCGGTTAGGCTTTTCCGAACCGCTGGCGGAGGTTGGATTCAGTTCGGCTGGTTCAAGCCCGGCCCGGTTCGAGTCCTTATGGAGACCTGCTACCAGATTGTAAGCAACACTAAACACACCGATCCCGGTCATGGCAAACCAACTCGGCAGGATCAGGTTAAATGCAATCGAGGGAAGAATCCCCAACAACTTGGTGGGTATGGAGGCAAGCACATATCCATAATAATAATAATTGATGGTATGGCCTGAGAACCAGGGATTTTCAGGCGGAAAATAAACAGATTTCATGACCGCATTAAAGAATGAGAAGTCCATCGGCTTCTCGCCACCCAACCATGGGTTCCAAAGATCCGGGTTGCCGAGCCGGATGTTCAAGTTGAACAGGAAAAGCCCCAGGAATATTCCTTCCGTCACCAGGATATACTGCCAATGCGACCGGAAGTAATCAGCTAAAGCCTTCCGCTTGCGATAAGCCAATCCGGCGCTGAGGATCAATATCAAGGCGGTACACAGCCAGAGGGTTGAGGTGGAGAATGGCAGGATTTTAAAGCTGCCCAGCGCCCACGGTAGCCATGCCATCAGGATCAATCCGGCTATTCGGGCCAATGGATAGCCCCGGTCTGGCAGCCCTGAAAAGATGCAAAAGACAAACGGGAATACGATCAAACCGATCAAGAATATTAATAGATACCAGGCAACTCCGCCGGCTGCCTCATTAACATTAAACAATGCAACCCTGTCAAACATGGCAGCCCAGCTGCCGCCATTGGTTTGAGCAAGCAGGCGGTCGGCCGGAAGTTGCAGGGCAGTCGGTACCTGGGTGTATTGCAAAGGCGTTTGGATGACCACCTGGTTCAGATCCACGCTGTTCAGCAGTGCGCTGAGGCGTTGGGTCGAAAAATCTTTATTCTTCTTAAATACCATGACTTTGGGATGATCGTAAACAGTAAAAGATTCATCCGCAAGTTGATCAGGAAATACCAGCGGGCCCAGCGTGGGAGGGCTTTCAAATGTTGCCACCAAATCAAAGCCGAGCGGGCTCTTGTAAGGTGGTTCAAGCGCGGCCGCGCGGCTTTCCATGGCATTACCGCTGCAGGTGCAACCAAACAAGGCCTGGTAATATTTCAGTGTAAGCGGGTAGCGCAAAGGCATCCTGGGCATCGCGTCGTATGCCCGATTTGAAGGGATGACGATGTAATTACTCTCTGAAAGAATCTTGATCATTGAATCCCGTTTTTCAGGAGTATCAGGGTCAAACAGTTCAAGATTCAAAGGGTTATAAATTCCCCCCTGGGCTTCATATCCGCCGACGTTTAACGGGAGAGCATCATCCCAGGATGTTTCTAGGGTATAACTTTCCGAAAGCAAGCGCAGCGGAGCTCCTTCCGGAATTTCATAGGCTATCTGGTAAACTTTATTCCCGCTCACATTGACCGGAGGAAAATTGAAGGTGGGTGTTAATTGCATGCCCGGCTGGGAATAAGTCAGGGTTTGTGAGGTCTCCGCAAGGGGGGTTCCGGTATTGTCAACGCTAAAAATGCTTACCTTCAAGGTGGTTTCGGTCGGCAAAAAATCCTGGTAGAAGTTCCCGATCTTCAGCCGGTTGATGGTTTCCGTTTTCTCCGGTGAAAATGGAATCGTGGCCTGGTCCAACGTCGGGGTCTGGGAAGTCAGGTTCAAATTAATTGGCAAAGAGATGTCGCTCTGGTTCATATTTTGCAGTGAGACGTCCGATAGGGAGAACTGGCTGCTGTTCTGCAGTTTATAGCTAAAATAATAGGTCTGTCCTTTAGTTAGCCCCAAATCTCCAAAGGAGATTTCCTGCTTTTGGTTCTGATCATCATCATTGACTGTCAGTCGGCCGTCTGTAAGGATATTCGTCCCATTTTCATCACTTGTCAATTTGAAGTAGAAACTCACTCCCACCAGGCGCACATCCGTAGTGGTGATTTTAGAAATCGTGCCATCTTGAAGAATGGTTATATTGGTTGAGGCAGTTCCGCCAGGTTCAACCACCTGCTGGTTGTCTACTGAGACTGGATAAGTCTGGTTCCCCGCAGGCGAGGTGACGACCACATCGAGCGGCCCAGGGATGTTCGCGAGCAACCAATCCGAGGCGGCGATCCGTGTCATGGGCCGGTTATAGATATGGGTAAACGCCAGCGCATACCCGAATGTGCCGATCAGAACAACACCAAGTGCCAATACCCCCGCCCACCCCTTCCAGGTGCGCCGCCAATCTTTGAACTGCAGCATAAACCTGGTTCCATTTGCCACCAGGATGGCACGGCTTTCACGCGTGCGGTCGAAAATTTCCACCAGGGCCCATGCGGCAAACAGAATGACGAACGGATAGATCGGCAGGAAGTAGCGCATGTAACGCCAAAATTGGACATTTTGCCAGACAAAGTAAGCGCCCACCCAGATGAACGGTAACAAATGGCGGCGCCAGTCGCCCTTCCAAATGCGCCAGGCAGCCCACACCCAACCCAGCCAACCCGCCAGGCCTAGTGGCAGGCCCAGGCCCCAGGTCGCCATGTTTATCCATGCGTAGAAGACAGAACGGTCTGTCCAATGGGTATTCGGCGGCCAATCGGAGTTGCCCGCCACCTGGTTGGTGACATCCTGAATTACCTTGACCCAATTCTGATTAAGACTGATCCCAAAGAAGCCGGGTCCGGAAAACGCATAAGGTTGGAATACTCGAAACGCCAGGAATGCAAAAATACCTGCCAGGACCCAACCCAGTAAAATAATTTTCAGCAGCGCGCCAAAACCGGTTTTTTTCCATTTGGTAATTAACTTGGCTATCCCTGCCAGGATGATAATGCCAAAAACGGGCAGTGTATTTACCTTGCATGCTACCGCCAGGCCTACCACCAGACCAAACAAGCCAAAGTGAATCAAGTTCCAAAACGAGGGTTTCTCTTCGGGGAATTTAATTGGGACTGCCAGGATCGCAAAATAAAAGCTGGCGACGACAAAAACGGTGGAAAAGGAATCCACCGCAAAGTAGTGCGAAAGTTGGATCGGAAGAACCGCTGCTGCGCCCAGCGCGGCTGCCAATAATCCGATCCGCCTGTCATACAGGCGTTTGCCGAGTAGATAAAGCATCCAGACTGCCGCCAGATCGAACAGCCCCGACATGGCTCGCCCGACCAGTGTGATGGAATCAAAGCTGGTCATCTTAAACCACCCTGCGACCATCCAGGTGAAAAATAACGGGAACATGCCGTAGGTATAGGAACCAAAATTAAGCGGGTTTAAGGTACTATTCTGAGTATCAAAATATGCAGCAATATTCTTGACCCCAGTTAATGAATCCGCCGTCATACTGATAAAGCGCTCGTCGGGATGCTGATGCTGGTTTTGGTCCCAATTTAAACCCGTGAATCGAAAATAAGCCCCGGCGATAAGGATCAGTACAAGTGCCAAGCTTATTTTCCAGGAGGCTTTCGCCGCTTTGGGCGGGATGAATGAATCAGGCTGTTTGGCTGGTTCTTCAGCCTCCTTTTGAAGAATTAATCCTTCCTTTTGGATTGTTTCACTTTGCGGGGGTGTTTCTACTTTTTGTCCGGCCTTCTCGGGAAGTGCCGGCATTTCCGCTGGATTTGGTATTTCCTCTGTTGGCAGTTCGGGAGTAATTTCCTCTTTATGGAGGACAGTCACGACCGGCATGATGCGTTGCACCACTTCTGGATCAATTCCCCACACCATTTTAAGTTGATCCACAGACTGGTACGGCCGCAGGGCAATGATTCTTTTTGCCAGGCGTGCGGAAATATTTAACTTTTTGACCAGCTCATTTTCACCGGCGTTGTTCAAATCAATCGGGGAAGAGATTTTCTTGGTCATCGATTATCCTTGAGATTATTCGAGCATGTGCCAATGCGACTATATATAACCAAAAACCGATTACTTTGCCTGCCTGTTCTCCAAGTATACCTTTTTATTTTCCAATTATCACAAATGATTATTGGCTGTTAGTGCAAAATCCGCTCCAATCCGCACAGTGATTCCGGGGTTATCCGCACAGTGATTCCGGGGTTATCCGCACAGTCATTCCGGAGCATTCCGCACACTCATTCCGGGGTTATCCGCACAGTCAT
>Ga0182027_10007265_pt1 | contig 16380 bp, 14 predicted proteins | sample 712E1DmetaG_FD_121300 | JGI IMG/M metagenome (GOLD analysis project Ga0182027, IMG submission 121300) | Permafrost microbial communities from Stordalen Mire, Sweden - 712E1D metaG (Illumina Assembly) | ecosystem: Environmental > Terrestrial > Soil > Wetlands > Permafrost | place: Sweden... | reverse complement strand
GGCTGGCTGAAGAGGACCTCCATGGCGACGCTGAAGATGGTGGTGTTGACGCCGATTCCCAGGGTCAGGCAGCAGATCGCGGTCAGCGCGAAAGCAGGATTGCGGCGGAAGGCGCGGGCAGCGTAGCGCAGGTCGGCCCCGAGGTCCTCAAACCAGTGGAACTGCCAGGCGGAGCGCGTTTCCTCGCGGGCGCGCAGGCGCGAGCCGAACTCGCGGCGGCCTTCGAGGATGGCTTCGGCGCGGGGCAATCCCTGCTGCTCGAGTTCATCCGCGCGCGACTCGATGTGGAACTGCAACTCGTCATCCAGTTCGCGCTCGAAGCGCGAGCGGCGGCCGAGGTAGCCAAAGCGGCGGGCGATCTCTCCCCATAGCGCCATGCCGGGTCTCCTCTCTCAGGCGGTGCGCATCACGAGTTTGATGGCGCGCACCATGCGGTCGAATTCGCCCGCTTCTTTTTCGAGTTGTGCGCGGCCCTCGGGCGTGAGCCGGTAGAAGCGCGCCTTGCGGTTGTTCTCCGAAATGCCCCACGTCGCGGCCAGCCATCCCTTCACCAGCATGCGGTTGAGCGCGGGATAGAGCGAGCCGTCCTCGATCGCGAGGCCCTCGCGCGAGGCCTCTTTGATGCGCTTGGCGATGGCGTAGCCGTGCAGCGGACCGCTTCGCAACGTGCGCAGGATCAGGAGGTAGAGGGTGCCGGGAAGAAGTTCCGGGATCGCGGAGGGTTCCATGGGAGCCTTTCTAGACTATGTATAGTCCAGACAGGGGAAGATGTCAAGGCCTGGGATTCAGGCAGCCGACAATCGGTCCACGTGGAGCCGCTTCCGGTTTCTTTCCGCGTGCCAGAGGTCAACCTGTAGCTGCTGATTGAGCCAGCTTTCCGCGCTGGTATCGAAGGCGATGGAAAGACGCACCGCCATCTCGGGGCTGATGCCCGAGCGCCCGTTCAGGATGCTGGACAGCGTCTTGCGACTCACGCCGAGCGATCGGGCGGCCTCGGTGACGGTTAGCTTCAGCGGATCCAGGCACAGCGCCCTCAGAACCTCTCCCGGATGCGGCGGATTGTGCATCTTCATGGTCACCTCAGTGGTAGTCCTCGTAGTCCACACGATCCACGTCTTTGCCGGAGCAAATGAACGTCACGCGCCAGTTGCCGCTCACCTTGACGGCCCACGTGCCCTTTCTGGAGCCCCGGAGTTGGTGGAGGTCCAGGCCGGGCAAGTTCATATCGCGCGCGCTCGTCGAGGCGTTCAGACGGCCGAGGATCAGCCGGAGCCGGTCAGCATGGTTCGCCTGGATTCCCGACATGGCACCCGTGGCGAAGAATCGTTCGAGTCCCTTATGCCGAAATCCCTAGATCGCCACCTCTACGAGTGTAACCCACCTGGTTGCGGACGGCAATACGCCGTAGGCGCGAAGGAGCGAGTTCCGGAGCGATAGCGCTCGCGGAACCAGAAGAGGTGGAAGAATCAGGGTGGGCCGGACCGCAGGCCGCGAGCTATGCCTTCCGTGCCCGCCGCCTGCGCGCCAGTGCCAATAGGCCGAGTCCGCCGACGAGCATTAGCACGGTCGCCGGCTCCGGCGACGACGACGTGTCTACGATCTCCAGCCCGAACACGTTGTTGCTGAGGACGCCGTTCAAGGAACCTCCCGTGGTCAGCGTGAATGTCGATCCGCTCAGCCCGGAGAACAGTTGGTACTGACCTGGTCCGACGGTCGGGCTGGCCGGGTTCGTGCTGGTGGTTAGCAGCAAACTGGTAGCCGTATTGTCGAAGGTGCCATTGCCCCTGTAATAAAAAGTGACTACGCCGTTGGTGATCGAAAGCGTGTTCCCGGCCGTGGTGTCGGCCGACGCATACACGAACACCTCGTAGGAGGCGTACGGAATGTTGCTGACCGAGACGCTCACCTCGGACCGGGTGTTGTCGCCGAACAGGCCGCCCGAGTACATCCTGTTGGTAGCAGCGTTTCCCGTACTGGTTCCGGTGAAACCTGCATACGGCCCGGTCGCAGAATATTGCAGCAGCGCTGTGGTGGCCGCCCCCGTGCTATCGTTTAGCACCAAGTTGCTGCCCGAGCCCCCGATTTCATTGTTCCAATTGGCCCCGGCAACCACGCCCGGCTGATCCGTAGCCGCCAGCGGGGCGCCTCCGCCGGTGAAGTTGACCCCAATGACGCCGGCCTCGGCGCAAGACACCGCGGCGATCCCCAGCAGGACGCCGTAAACGAGTGTGCCTCTGAACATAATCGCTCCTGTGACGCGAATTCTCCGGGCCTTCTACGACCGCCGATAATAACATAAACGGATCTGAAACAGCCAGCGAGTGCGCACCGGCTCCGGCATCCCCGCATGCCTCCTGTTAAGATAGGGAACGCCGCCTATGGACCACATCCTCTCTGTAGTGCTGCTGACCCCGCTCGCGGGCTTGCTCGTGCTGCTGCTGATCCCGTCGTCGCGGCCCCTGTGGATCAAGCGCTGGGCCAACGTCGCCTCGTTCATCGGCTTTCTGACCTGCCTGCCGCTAATCTACTTCTTCGATCCGCACAAGGACTTTCAGTTCGAGGAGCGCATCCCGTGGATCCCGTCGCTGGGCGCGTCCTACTCGCTGGGGATTGACGGCTACAGCCTGCTGCTGGTGGCGCTCACCTGCCTGCTGGGCTTCATCGCGGTCCTTTCGAGCTGGAACGCCATCGAGCACCGGCTGAAGGAATACTACGCCAACTTCCTGATCCTGCAGGCGTCGATGCTGGGCGTCTTCCTGGCCCGCGACTTTCTGCTGTTCTTCGTTTTTTGGGAGCTGGGCCTGGTCCCGATGTACTTCATCATCGCGGTGTGGGGCGGCCCGCGCCGGGTCTATGCGGCATTCAAGTTCATCGTGTACACGTTCATCGGCTCGGTGGTGATGTTTCTGGGCATCCTGGCGCTCTACTCGGCGCACCACGCCCAGTTCGGCAGCTACAGCTTCGCCATTCCCGACCTGCTGGCCACCAGCGTTCCGGCCTCCACGCAATGGTGGATTTTCTGGGCCTTCTTCGCCGGCTTCGCCATCAAGGTGCCGATGTGGCCGCTACACACCTGGCTTCCCGACGCCCACACCGAGGCTCCGACGGCCGGCTCGGTGATCCTGGCGAGCGTCATGCTGAAGATGGGCACCTACGGCTTTTTGCGTTTCTCGCTGCCGCTGCTGCCGGACGCCTCGAAGAACTCGCGCATCGTGACGGTGATGGCCGTGCTCTCGCTCGTCGCCATCGTCTACGGCGCGCTGGTGTGCCTGATGCAGAAGGATTGGAAAAAGCTGATCGCGTACTCTTCGGTCAGCCACCTGGGCTTCTGCACGCTGGGCATCTTCGCGCTGAATCCGGCGGGCATCACGGGGTCGATCATCCAGCAGATCAACCACGGCATCTCGACCGGCATGCTGTTCCTCATCGTGGGCGTGGTCTACGAACGCCGGCACACGCGCGAGATCTCGGAGTACGGCGGCCTGCTGCGGGTGATGCCGCTGTTCACCGTCATCTTCTTCATCACCGCGCTCAGCTCGATGGGGATGCCGGTGCTGAACGGATTCATCGGCGAGATCTCGATCCTGCAAGGGGCTTACCAGATGTCGTTCACCTGGGCGCTGTGGAGCGCGGTGGGCATCGCGCTGGGCGCGGCGTACCTGATCTGGCTATTCCAGCGGACGATGCTGGGCGAGCTGGCGGAGAAGAACGCAGGGCTGCGCGATCTTTCCAAGCGCGAAATTGCGGTCTTCGCCCCGCTGCTGGTGCTGGCCTTCGCGATCGGGATCTACCCCAAGCCGCTGTTCACCGTACTGGAGCGCCCGACCGCGCAGATCGTCGAGCGGGTGCGGCAGGGCGCGCCGCCGTTGCCCGTGACCCATCGCGCGCCGCGATGAGCACGAACGATCGAGCCGCGGCCGTATGGAGCGATGTCCAGGCCATACGCGCCCAGGCCCCCCTCGTCCATAACATCACGAATTACGTGGTTATGAACCTCACGGCGAATGCGCTGCTGGCGCTGGGCGCTTCTCCCGTGATGGCGCACGCCGAGGAGGAGGTCGAGGAGATGGCCGGAATCGCGCGGGCGCTGGTGCTCAACATCGGCACCCTCAGCGCGCCGTGGATCGAGGCCATGGTGAAGGCCGGGCGAGTTGCCGGCAGGAATGGCCGGCCCATCGTTCTCGATCCGGTGGGGGCGGGCGCCACACGCTTCCGCACCGAGGCGGCCCTGCGGCTGCTGCGCGACGCGCCGCCGGCGATCCTTCGCGGCAACGCCTCGGAAATCCGCGCTCTCCATACCGCCGAGCACGAGACCAAGGGCGTGGACAGCACGCACGGATCCGAAGAAGCGCTCGATGCCGCGCAGGCGCTCGCGAAGCGCTGCGATTGCGTGGTCTGCGTGAGCGGTTCGACGGATCTCATCGTCTCCGCCGGCGCCGTCATCCGCATTTCGAACGGGCACCCGCTGATGCCGCGCGTCACCGGCCTGGGCTGCACCGCCACGGCCCTCACCGGGGCGTTCGCCGCGGTGAACTCCTCTGCCCTCTGGGCCGCGGCTCACGCCATGGCCGTCATGGGCATTGCTGGAGAGATGGCGGCGACGCGCGCCGCCGGGCCCGGCACCTTCCAGGTCCACTTTCTCGATGCCTTGTACCTTCTCCAGGAGTCCGATATTCGCGCGCGCCTCAAGATGGAGGAGGCGTGAGGCCGCGGCGAGACTGGAGCTTGTACCTGGTCACCGACCGCCGCCTCGCGAGGGCGCGCTCCCTCGAGGACCTCGTCGGCGCCGCGCTACGCGGGGGCGTCACCGCCGTACAGTTGCGCGAAAAGGAATGCGCCACGCGGGAGATGGTCGATCTCGCCCGCGCGCTCAAAGCGATCCTGGCGCCCGCCGGAGTTCCGCTGGTCATCGACGACCGCGTTGACGTCGCGCTCGCCGCCTGCGCCGATGGCGTCCACATCGGCCAGTCGGACATGGACTACCGGGACGCGCGCCGGCTGTTGGGCGAGGACGCCATCATCGGCCTCTCCGTCGAGACCCCGGAGCAGGCCGAGCGCGCCACCGCGCTCGACGTCGATTACCTGGGAGTCGGCCCCGTCTTCGCCACGCTGACCAAGACCGACGCCGCGCCGGCGTGGGGCATCGAAGGGCTCGCCGCGCTACGCCGGCGCTCGCGGCATGCGCTGGTGGCGATTGGCGGCATCAATCGCGAGAACGCCCAGGCCATGATCCAGGCCGGCGCCGACGGCATCGCTGTGGTGTCCGCGATTTGCGCGGCTGACGATCCGGAGCAGGCCGCCCGCGAGCTACGAGCGGCAATCAGCGCTGCGCGTGGCGTTTGAGCGGCGTCGCGACCAGGCACCGGCAGGGCTCGCCATTGGCCGATGCGCCCGCCGCAACCGGAGTCTGCGCGTGCGTGGCCGGGTCCACGAGCAGCAACTGCGAGGTCCACTCCTGCACCTTGCCCGCCGGGCGGAGATCGCGCGGCGAGGCCAGGAGCACCGCGCCCGCCTTCCCCGGCGCGAACAGCGCCGATTGGCCCGGTCCCACGAAGGTCCACTTGGCGGTTGCGATCTCAAGCACCCAGAAGTCCGACTGCGGGGACGTGCTGCTGTGATTCGCTCCCACGGTTGCCATCAGCAGGCGCGTGCCGTCGGGAGCGAAGTCGGCCACGAAGGGCGGCGTGGTCCGCTGCGTGAACTCGAAGTGCGCCGCCTCGACGCCGGTGGTCAGGTTGAGGATGCGGACGGTCTGACCCGCCACGCACGCGAGCTTTCGGCCGTCCGGCGACCACACCGCGCCCGAGCACTTCTCCTGTGTGCGCCCGCGGGCGCCGCCGGGCTCCATCATGGTCACCGCTCCGGGTTCGCCCGCTTCCACCGCGAGGCTGCGGCCATCGGGCGCCAGCGCGGCCCCGGCGACGGCCGCCACGACCTTGGTGAGCCGGCCATCCCAGCGGTATAGCGCTCCGTCGGAGGTGAAGAACGCGCGGCCCTTGTCGCCTCCCACCAGGTTGGCGATGCTGCCGCCGACCCTCACGGCCATGGTCTCCGCTCGGGTGTGGGGATCGAACCACCACAGCTCGGTGTTGCTCTCGTCGCCGAAGGTCCCCGAGAGGAACCAGATGCGCGCGCCATCCGGCGAGCAGGCCGGCGCGGCGTGGCGCCTGGGCGCGCGGCTCAACGGGGCGATCTCGCGGGACGCCGTGTCAAGCGTCCAGATCTGCTCATAGCTGCGCCCGGCGGCCGCGTACACGCGCCGTCCGAACACCACGTCCGCCGGATAACACGGCGTCGCGAGGAGCGCAACAAACATCAACAAACAGAAACGTTTTAACATCACCGTAAGGCTTTATCGTACTCGTCCCTCAAGCTGCTCGCCACTCCTTCAACCTGGCTCAGGTACGCCATGCTGACCTGGAGGCGCCGATCCCAGTCCCGCAGCTCCTGCTCGGTCGAGTTGTGGACGTCGTCGGAGGGCATGGCGGCGACGACGCTTTCGCGCAGCCGGTCCTGGAGCGTGTCGAATTTGCGTTGCTTGTCGTAGATGCTCGCGTACCTCTGAACATCGTCGTAGGGCATGTAGGCCAGTGCGCCCGCCGCCTGCGCTGTACCCCAACTGGTAGAGCTCGGCAGAGCGAGATAGTAGCTGTAGTTCAGCTCGTGACGTCCCTTGGCACGTCTTGCCTGGAGGTCCCCGATGAACCGCATCGCCGACTCCTCGTTCTTCTTCAGGTTGGGGTAGCTGTGCAGAGCTGTCTCGATCTCCTTCTTGTTGTCGAGCATCTCGTGCCGCAGGTTCTCCTGCGCCTCGCTCACCAGGGTCCGATGGTGCGACCACTCGAGCGCGCCCTCAAGCGAAAGGGCGATCAGAATCCCGATGGTGACGGTCATGAGCTGCAGCAGGAAGTCTTTGACGGTGTGGATCGGCTTCTCGGGCGGGTGGATTTCCATGGCGGTAGTCTAGCGCACCAGCATCTCCGCGAGCACGCGCCCCTCGGAGCAACTCGGCGTCTCCACGCCCAGCAGGGTGGCCAGCGTCGGCGCGATGTCGTTGGGCGCTACGGTTCCGTTGTATCGGCCCGGACTGATTCCCGGTCCCAGGAAGATCATCGGCACGTGCGTATCGTAGCTGAACGGCGAGCCGTGGGTGGTGCCCTGCGCGGGAGCGATCCAGTACGGCTCCATGACGATGAACACGTCGCCGGACCGAGCGGAGTAGAAGCCGTTGGCCACGGCCCGGTCGACCGGATCGTCGCCCACACGCCCGGCCTGCAATTGCGCTCGCGTCAAGACCCGGAGCACGTGCGGAACGCCCCTGGCGGCCTTCGCCGCGACCTCTTGCACCTGCGCCTCATCGAGCCGCTTCGAACCGATGAGATCGCGATTGAGATACACGCCGGCGGTGCTCGTGCCCAGCACCCATCGGCCATCCCCGAAACGTGCGGCGAGCCCATCCTGAATCGCGTCCTGGATCGCCTTGGCCGGCTGACGGCCCCCAGGCATCCTCCTCGCAGACAGCACTTCGGGCAGCGGCGCGACGCCATGGTCGGCGGTGAGGACTACCAGGACCCGGCCCGGCCCGACGCGGCGGTCGAGGTACGCGAGCAGCTTTCCAATGGAGCGATCGACGCGCAGCGCCATGTCGCGGACTTCGGGAGAATCGGGCCCCAGGGCGTGCCCGACGTAGTCGTTCGCCGAGAAGCTCACGGTGAGCAGGTCGGCGGCGGCATGCGTGCCCAATTGCTCGGCCTCGACGGCGCGCTCCGCGAATGCCTCGACCAGATCATTGGCATACGGGCTGCTCTCGAGAGCGCCGTAGAGATCCGGGCCGGCGGCGGGCAACTTCTTTTTGAAGGCCGGATAGTCCGGGCTCGGCGCCAGCGGCGTCCACTGAGTGCCGCGGTAGGCATCGGCCGGCCGCGCGGCGTTGAAGGCGCGGACCCATTCGGGCAGCTGCCGGAAATAGAACGTGCTCGACACGAACCCGCCCGAGCGAGGGTCGAACCAGTAGGCGCCGTCGGCCGAGTGACCCGCCGGGAGAATCGCCGCGCGGTCCTTGAGCGAGATGCCGATCACGCGGCAGTTGCTCCGCCAGGCAGCCTTCATCTCATCTCCCAGCGTGCCGGCAAGCAGTCTGCGCGGTGAGGAACCCGGGCCGCCGCTCGCGCCGACGAGTTGCGCTGCGTCGTCGCTGACGCTGGTCACGTTCCGATTAAGCCCGCGGTCGAACCACTCGTTGTCGATGATGCCGCTGAGCGCGGGCATCGCGCCGCTAAGGATGATGGAGTGGCCCACGGCCGTCACAGTGGGGAACTGGCGATAACTCGCGTTGGTGAAAACCGCGCCATGATCGAGCAGCGCGGCGATGCCGCCGTTGTAGTCCGCGCGGAATCGCGTCAGGTAGTCGTACCGGAACTGGTCGATCACGATGGCGACCACCAGCTTCGGCTTGGGCGGCGCCGGCCGCCTCTCGGGAAAGCCATGCGCGGCCGCGAGCAGAGCGAGCGCCAGCAGTTTGCGTCGGGTCATTCTATAGCAATCAGGATAACGCGACCGCAGGTGTTACCATGATGTGTTACCCCCGATGGCCGATACTCCATTTGTCCATTTGCATCTTCACTCGGACTTCTCGCTGCTGGATGGAGCGTGCGAGATCACGAAGCTGGTCCAGACCGTGGCGGAGCAGAAGATGCCCGCGGTCGCGCTGACGGACCACGGCAATTTGTTTGGCGCGGTACAGTTTTACAACGCCGCGAAAAGCAAGGGCATCGAGCCGATCCTGGGCTGCGAGGTGTACGTCTCTCAGCAGGGCCGGCTGACGCGTTCGGACTCGGACCGGTACAACCACCTGATCCTGCTGTGCGAAAACCAGGAGGGCTACCGCAACCTCATCGACCTGGTTTCAACCGCGTACCTGGAGGGCTTCTACTACAAGCCGCGGATCGACAAAGAGCTGCTGGCGCGCCACTCCAAGGGGCTGATCGCGCTTTCGGCGTGCCTCAAGGGCGACGTCAACGAGACGCTGCTGGGCGACCGTTACGAGGACGCGCGGCGCCTGGCCTACCAATACAACGACATTTTCGGGCGCGGCAATTTTTTCCTGGAACTTCAGGATCACGGATTGGATCAGGACAAGATCCTGCTGCCGCAGGTGGTGCGGCTCTCGCGCGATACCGGCATTCCCCTGGTGGCCACCAACGACGCGCACTACCTGCACCGCGAGGACGCGCTCTCGCACGACATCATGCTGTGCATACAGACCGGCAAGACCATCAACGATCCGAGCCGGATGCACTGGAAGACGCAGGATTTTTACCTGAAATCGCGCGCGGAGATGATGCGCCTGTTCGGCGAGGTCGAAGAAGCCCTAGACCACACCTGGGACATCGCACAGCGCTGCCGCATCAAGCTGGAGAAGGTCAACGAGCCGTTCCCGAAGTTCGAGGTACCGGCGGAGCATTCGACCGACACCTACTTCGAATACGTGGCGCGCAACGGATTTGAGCAGCGGCGGGGGCGCCTCGAGGCCCTGGCCGCGGCGGGCAGGCTGAAGCACGCGCTGCCGCAGTACATCGAGCGGCTGGACCGCGAGATCCGCATGATCGAGCAGATGCGCTTCGCGGGCTACTTCCTGATCGTGTGGGACTTCATCCGCTTCTCGAAATCTAAGGGGATTCCGGTGGGGCCGGGCCGCGGATCGGCCGCCGGGAGCCTGGTCAGCTACGCCATGGGGATCACGGACATCGATCCGCTCGAGTACGGGCTGCTGTTCGAGCGCTTCCTGAATCCGGAGCGCGTCAACATGCCCGATATCGACATCGATTTCTGCACGCGGCGGCGCGGCGAGGTGATCCAGTACGTCACCGAGAAGTACGGGCGGGAGCAGGTAGCGCAGATCATCACCATCGGCACGCTGGGCGCGCGGGCGGCCATCAAAGACGTGGGCCGGGTGCTCGAGATGAGCTACAACGAGGTGGACCGGCTCACGAAAATGGTCCCCAACGTCCTCAATATTTCGCTCGAGGACGCCCTCAAAATGGAGCCGGGCTTCGCTGCCGCGGCGGCCAAGGACGACCGGGTGAAGCAGGTGCTGGAAGTGGCGCGCAAGCTGGAGGGCATGGCGCGCAATGCGGGCGTGCATGCCGCCGGCGTGGTGATTTCGCCGCAGCCGCTGAAGGAACTGGTCCCGCTTTACCGCACCAACAAGGAAGAAATCGTCACCCAGTACGATATGAACGGTCTCGAGAAGCTGGGGCTTCTCAAGATGGACTTCCTGGGGCTGACGACGCTGACGCTGATTCACGACGCGCTGGGGTTGATCGAGAAGCATCGCGGCGAGAAGCTGGTGATCGAAGACCTGCCGCTCGACGACGCCGCCACGTATCAGATTTTTTCGAAGGCCTTCACCAGCGGCATTTTCCAGTTCGAGTCCTCCGGCATGCGCGACATTCTGCGGCGCTACCAGCCCAGCCGGATCGAGGACCTGTGCGCGCTGAACGCGCTCTACCGGCCGGGGCCGATTCAGGGCGGCATGGTGGACGATTTCATCGAGCGCAAGCACGGCCGCCGCGCGGTGACGTACGATTTTCCGGAGCTGAAGGAGATTCTCGAAGAAACTTACGGCGTCGTCGTGTACCAGGAGCAGGTGATGCAGATCGCCAACCGCGTGGCCGGGTTCTCCCTCGGCGAGGCGGACATCCTGCGGCGCGCCATGGGCAAGAAGAAGCCCGAGGAGATGGCCAAGCAGCGCGAGCATTTCCTGGAGGGGGCGGCGGCGCACGGCCACAACAAGCGGAAAGTCGAGAAGCAGTTCGAGCTGATGGAGCAGTTCGCCGGCTACGGATTCAACAAGTCGCACTCGGCGGCCTACGCCTACCTGGCCTACATCACCGCCTACCTGAAGGCGCATTTTCCGCTGGATTTCATGGCCGCGCTGCTGACGTCGGAAACCGGCAACACGGCCAAGGTGGTGAAGTACATCAACGAGTGCCGCGATATGGGGATCCAGGTGCTTCCGCCGGACGTGAACAAGAGCGACTGGAGCTTCACACCGGACGGTAACGCGGTACGTTTCGGGCTGGGCGCGATCAAGAGCCTGGGGCAATCGGCGGTGGAATCGGTCCTGAAGGCGAGGCAGGAAGGCGGACAGTTCAACTCGCTCTACGATTTCTGCGAGCGGGTGGACATGGGCGCGGTCAACAAGCGCATGATCGAGAGCCTGATCAAGGCGGGCGCGCTCGATTCGCTGGCGCCGGTGCGCGCGCAACTGTTCGCGGCGGTCGAAGGCGCGATGGAACTGGGGCAGAAGGCGTGGCGCGACCGCGAGAGCGGCCAGGCGGGCCTGTTCGCGGCCATGTTCGGCGATACGCCGCCCGAAAAGCCGCTGCCCGATCTCCCCGAGTGGAGCTCCGAGGAGCGGCTGACGGGTGAAAAGGAAGTGCTCGGATTCTACGTGACCGGCCATCCGCTCGAGCAGTTCCGCGCCAAGATGGCGGACCTCGCGTCGCACACGACGGATGGCCTCGAAGGCCTGGAGCGGGGCGTCGAGGTGTCGCTGTGCGGGATCCTGACCGGCATTCAGAAGCGGCGCAATAAAGAAGGCAAGGTGTGGGCGTCGATGCAACTGGAGGACCTCTCCGGCGCCATCGACTCGGTGCTGTTTGCCAACGGCTACGAACGGCTGGCGGAGCACCTGCTCGAAGACAAGGCCGTGCTGCTCAAAGGCCTGGTGCTGCCGGAGGAAGGCGCGCCGCCGAAGATTTCGATTCAGGACCTGGTGCCGCTCGAGCTGGCGGGGCTGTCGTTTCCGAGCCTGGTCTCGATCCGCGTGCCGCTGGGACGGTCGGAAGAGCTGCCATCCGCCTTGGGCGAGCTGTTCCGGCGCAAGCCCGGCGAGGCGTCGGTGCGGCTGCGGCTGGAGAAGGCGCGCGATTTCTCGCTGCTGCTGGACGTGGCGGAAAAAGTGCGGCCGGACCGCGAGTTCCAGGCCGAAGTCGCGCGGCTGTGCGGGGCGGAGGCCTACGAGGTGCTGGCGAAGTAGCAGGTCCGCTCGCTCACGCTCGCGGTTCGGTAGGAATGAGCAAAATGCGGTCGAGATCTTCGGTGCGGATGGGCTTGGAGAGGTAGCCATCCATTCCGGCGTCGAGACACTTGTCGCGGTCACCCTTCATGGCGTTGGCGGTCAGCGCGATGATCGGGACATGGGAACCGCTGGATCGCTCCCGGGAACGAATGTGGCGGGTGGCCTCGATCCCGTCCATCTGGGGCATCTGAACGTCCATCAGGATCAGGTCAAAGCGGCCGGCGCGCCACGCCTCGAGCGCTGCCGCGCCGTCTTCGGCGATGGTCACCCGGTGGCCGCGCGCTTCGAGAAGATGGCGGATGAGCCGCTGGTTGATCGAGTTGTCCTCGGCGACCAGAATGGACAACGATTCCTGTAGCGGCTGGCTGGGGGGCGGAGCGTCCGCGCGGGGCGCCGCGGGAGGACCGCCGAGGGGAACCGCGATCACGAAAGAAAAGGTGCTGCCAACGCCTTCGCGGCTCTGGAGCCACATGCCTCCGTTCATCATCTCGACCAGGCGGTTGGAGATGCTCAGTCCCAGGCCGCTGCCTCCGAAACGGCGCGTGATCGAACCGTCGGCCTGGCGAAACGGCTGGAAGATTTGCACCTGCTGGTCTTCGGGAATGCCCATGCCGGTGTCCGTCACGGCGAAGCGAATCGTCACGGACGCGTCGTCAGCCGGCTTGGAATCGGCGCTCAGCGAGACGCGAATCGAAATCCGCCCCGTTTCGGTGAACTTGACGGCATTGCCGGTCAGATTCAGGAGCACCTGGCGCAGGCGGTGCGAATCGCCGCGCACCCAATCCGGAACGTCGTCGGCGATCTCGGTGAGAATCTCCAGGCCCTTGCCGGCGGCCAGGGGCTCGACCGAGTGGACGGCGTCCTGGACGCATTGGCGGATCGAGAAATCGGTGGATTCCAGATTCAGCTTGCCGGCCTCGATGCGCGAGAAATCGAGGATGTCGTTGATCACCACCAGCAGCGACTCGGCCGAGGAGCGAACCGCTTCGTTATATTCGCGCTGATCGCCGGTCAAATCGCTCGACGCCATCAGGCCGGCGAAGCCGAGGATGCCGTTGAGCGGGGTCCGGATTTCGTGGCTCATGTTGGCGAGGAATTCGCTCTTGGCCCGGCTGGCCTGCTGGGCGGCTTCCTTGAGCGAGGCCTCCTGGTCCAGCTTGTCGCGGATGAGCGCGGTCTGCTGGTCCACGCGGCGGCGCAGGATGAAGACCCAGGCCAGGACGGCGAGGAGGAAGGCGACCATGGAGCCGACCACCGCCAGCAGGTGGGACGCAGTCCACCAGGGAGCGCCTTTGACCAGGACGACGTCGGCCGGGCTGCGCAGGATGACGGTGAAGGATTTGGGCACCAGGAAGGCCAGGTTGGCGCCGGCTTCGATGGAGCAGATTCCAGTCAACCGGACGATGCTGCCGCGTTCGAGAGCCGGAAGCCGCCCGCGGTCGAGAGTGGCGCGGAAAAGTCTGCCTCCCGACTGCAGGACCAGGGCGTTCAGATCCGTGCCGGCCAGCTCATCCACCAGGAAGGCGTCGATCTGCACCAGTTCCGCCTCGTGCGTGCCTTCGAGAACCTGGTCTACGGTCACGGGCGCGGGCCGCGGCGGGCTGCCTTGCTGGATGCGGGTGATGGCGGCGTCCCGCATTTCCGCGCTGAAATCGCCGGGGTGGGCGAATCCGGAGACGTCGACGATATCTCCGGTCTCGACATCGGAGGCCGCGTGGTCGCGGATCCTCAGGCCGCTCTCGGCGTCGCGGATATAGGTGGGGCCGCGCCGGTTCGCAAGGGTAACGATACCGCGCACGCGAACGCGCTGGTTGGGTGAGTCCTGGACGGAAAAGCGGAGCAGTTCGTTGATCGGCCGCACGGCCAGCCGGCTCGCATCCTGAGCCGGAGTCAACACCCGTATGGACCGGGGCGACGGGACGTAGAGCTGGATCCCCAGGATCTGCCTCTTGGTGTTGAACAGCGTCGCGCAAACGCCCCTCAGCTCCACGCGCGTGTCCGGGGGCGGCAGCGGCTCGTGCCCGGGGTTCGTCACCAAAGCGAGATAGCGGTGCTCTCCCCATTGCAGCCACAAGTTGTCCTCGGAAAGGTTCGTTCCGACACTCTGCACCACCCCTTCGGTCCTGACCCAGGCACTGTCTTCGTTGCCGGAGAACAGATCGTCAAAAAAGGCGGGCGCCGGGTTGGGCATAGAGCCGGCGGAGATTCTCCGGGCCGAGGCTCTCGCGATCACCGGGGCGAAATTGCCCGGGCCGGTAACCCCGGTGGTCTCTACGAGGTCCCCGGCCGCCACCTGGAGTTCCTGGATATGGGGGGCGTTCACGAAGGTGGCGCCGCTCGCGTCCTGCACGAAAAACACATGGGAAATCGGGTTGAAGTAAGTCACCGTCGCGCGGACGCGAATCGGCAGGGAGCGTGCAGCCTCCTCGGCGCTCAGGGCATGAATCTCGCCGATGGAGGTGAGCACGCGACGGTCGTTCGCTGCCGGGGCTTGTGGCAGACGTGCGGGACTCAGAACGGCGTCCGCGATCTCGATGGCGCCGCCGGCGGGGTCGGCAAAGCCGAAGACGTCGATGTCCCGTCCGGCTTCGAGGACCGCCGCCGGCCTGCGCTTCACTTGAATCGAACCGGTCGGATCGGTCAACACCAGCCCCTCGCCGAGGCGGTCCGGGTGAACGGTTCCCCGCAGGTGGAGCAGGCGTTCCGGCAGCGAGGCGGGGGACAAGGAGGAAACACTGCGAACGGTCTGGATCGCGATCTCGGCCGGAACTGCCTCGACCCGGACCACGTCGTCAGGACCGCTGGTCCACAGTTGGACCCGGCCAGGGTTCCCGTACACGTCGCGGCTGGAACTGGCAACACCGCGCAGAAGTACCCGATCGCCAGGCGCAAGCCGCGATTCCACTGCGCCGAGCCCGCCTATATGAGCGTCGATCGTGCCGCCGCGCGACCCGATCCGCACCATGGAGCGGCCCGCCCGGTCGTAATACCGGCTCCGCCGCAGCACGCCCTGCAGCTCGACATACCGGAAACCGGTGGGGCTGGCGAGCAGATCGGCGATCGAAATCGGAAGAGCGCGGGGTTCGTGCTTTCCTGGCAGCACCTGAACGTGCGCCGCGGTGATGGTGGGGGCAGAGCCACCCATGCCGGCAATGCCGCCAACCTCGACCCGCTCTCCCGGCTCGATGCTCAACTGGGCGAAGGGCAGGTCGACGCGCGCCGCGCCGGTCCCGTCCTCTATAAACAGGACGTTCATGCTGGCTTCCGGAACCGTGGCCCAGCCGGTAATATGCACCGGTAAACGCTGGTCGTAAGCCTGGACCGGAAGGGCGACGATCTGTTCGATGCGTTCGAGCGGACCGGCAGACCGGTGGCTGGCGCACCCCACCAGCGCCAGAACCGTTCCGAAGAGCCACTGCCGACGCCACGCAAACCTGGACACAACCGTTCCTGTGTTCCATATCGGCTGGGAAGGGCGCGGCTTCACCAATGCCGCGTCCGCTTGCTCACGCGCGCGGTTCCGTAATCTAGTCCCGAACCGCGACCGTAAGGGAGCGGACATCAATAAAGTTAAGTTCTTGCTATTGCAATCTTAACAAAAATGAGCTATACATTGATTAAATGACAGACTGGCAAGAGCTAACGCAGTTGACGCAGGGTCAGCCGATCGTGGTCGAGCGCGTCCGGCTGGCCGGAAAGGACATTGTCATCGAAGGGTCCTTCGAGCTCCCCCAACTGGCCAGGCTAAGCCTCCAGGACCAGGTCTTCATCACGGCCTTTGTGCGAAGCCACGGATCCATCAAGGAGATGGAGCAGGTTTTCGGCGTCAGCTACCCGACCATCAAGAGCCGTCTCACCCGTCTGGCGAACGCGCTCGAGTTCGTCGAGAACAACCCGACCCCATCAAGGAGCGAGGTTCTGGAGCGGCTCAAGCGCGGAGAAATCCAGCCGCAGGACGCCATCCGGGAATTGGAGGCACTGAAATGATCCCCCTTGTCGCCGCAGTGAGCATACGCAACCAACGGAGCCGGGGCTTCCGGCTCTGGATTCCGCTGGCCCTGGTGTGGCTGCTGCTGCTGCCGGTCGCGTTGCTGTTGCTGCCGGTGGTGTTTGTGGCCTGCTGGGTGGGCCGCACCGATCCCCTCCAGGCGTTGTCGGCCTTGTGGCAGATTCTGAGCGCGCTGAAGGGGAGCGACATTGAGTTCGATGACCAACGCGCGTCCGTATTGATCCACGTTTTCTAGGGAGGAATTATGAATGAACACCGGCGGGACATTCTGCAGATGCTATCGGAG
>Ga0182027_10007264_pt1 | contig 16380 bp, 5 predicted proteins | sample 712E1DmetaG_FD_121300 | JGI IMG/M metagenome (GOLD analysis project Ga0182027, IMG submission 121300) | Permafrost microbial communities from Stordalen Mire, Sweden - 712E1D metaG (Illumina Assembly) | ecosystem: Environmental > Terrestrial > Soil > Wetlands > Permafrost | place: Sweden... | reverse complement strand
GTTGGTGGCCATGAAAATCAACTCGGGGCTTCGGCCCGGCTGCTGGCTGGTCTGGAAGAAGGGCGGCCCGAACGGCGGCGCATTGGTCTGCACCGTCAAATCGCCATTGCCGCTCAAATTGTAAAGCTCGAAGTGGATGGCGGGGGGCGAATTGGTGACGGTAAAGCGGAAGAAATTCGTCAGCGCCGCGCCCGGGCCGGCGGTGAAATCGAACGGCACATTGTTGGTCAGATCAATGATGTTCGGCACCGGCGGAACCAGTTGCAGATCCAGCTCTTTCGCCAGGACGGCGTAGGTCACCGGCCCGGAGTCGCGTTTGAACACGCCCAGATACCAGAGTCCGGGCGACAACGCCACCGGCGAGGAATTCGTGAACACATAGATGTTCTCATCCACATTGCCCGCATTGAAACTGCCGTAATCGGAACTGAGCAGCGTTGGCAGCGGAGTCCCTTTGCGGACGACCAGGTCCGCGTTGCCGCTGAGTTGCAAGAGCTGGAAGGTGGCTTCGTAGGCGTTCGATGACACGTTGAACACGAAATAACGCGCCAGATCGTTGGTGTTCAGCACACCGGTCACCGGAACGCTGTTGCTCAAGGCGGTGATGTCATAATCCACCTGAACGACCACCGTGACCGCGTGGGCATTGGTGTTCCTCACTCCCAAGTAATAGGTCTGGCCGGGCAGCAATGGCGGTATGCTCGGCGGGTTTACGGCCAAAACCGGACTGCCAATGCCGCCCGTGGAAGCCGTCAGCAGCGGGTAGTTAGGAAACGTCACGCCCGTCGGCGGGTTCGTCTGATTGAAGAGCAGGTCCACCGGCGCGGTGGCGGAAACGAGGACATTGGTGGCAAAGTTCGCCCAATACGGCACCGCCACGGTGAGAGTGACGATTTGACCCGGCGGCACGGTGATCGTGGTGGGGGCCTCGGGATCCAATTCCACGGGGGGCAGCGAATTGTTTTGCAGGACGATTTGAAGCTGCCAGCTGATCAGTTGATCGCTGGGGATATAAGCTCCCGTGCGGTTGTCCCAGATTTCCAGTGTCCACGTGCCGTAGGCGCTGGTGCCGGTCAGGGAAGCCAGCGACTGCTCCGGCAAATAATACAAATTGCCCAGGGACGCCTCGGCCACATTGAACGAATCGAGCAGCATGCCCGGCTCCAGCCCGGTGATTTGCAACGGCAGCGAGTTGGTGGTGGCGGTGAACGTTAAACTCTGCATTTGCCAGCGGTTGTTCGCGCCCAGGATGATATTGGTCAATCCGCCGAACGACACCTGCGCCTCGGCCAGGCTTAACGCCGGCGTGATGCTGGGGTCAAACTTGCCCGTGTTGCGATTGGTGGTCAGGGCCGAAACGTTGTAGATGGCGGCAATTTCGGAGGCGGACAGGCATCGCCCGTAAATGCTCATTTCATCCATCTCTCCCCCGTAATAATTGTTCGTCGCCCGGCTCATGTCCCGGCCCAGCAAAACATCGCCGGTGGTTTTGGGCGTGAACACTCCCAGGTTGGTCGAGGCCACGTTCGTCCCGTTGTAATAAAGGGCGGCCAATCCCGAGTTCGTGCTGTAGGTGAGCGCCACGTGCTGCCAGACGTTGCTCTGGACCAGGCCGGGTGCCGAAAAGATTTCATGCCACCCGTTGGTCGTGTCCACCAGGTTGGCGTAAAGGCAGCCGTTGCTGCTGACGAGCAGGTTCGTCATGCCGGGTGAATTGGTGACCGAAATCCAGAACCGGATGCCGTTCGTTTGAATTTCCTCCACTTCCACCACCCCGTAAGTCTGGTTGGTCGCCGCCACGCCGCAAGTCACGCCATTGTTGTTGGTGCCACTGTTGTTTTCCAAAACCCATAGTCCGGGAAACGCATTGGTCTGCCCCAGGATGGCGGTGTAAATATCGCTGCTGCTGCAATTGGTGGGCTCCGCGGCCGCCCAGTTGGCGTAAACCACATTGGACTGGCCGCCGGACCAGGCGAAGTTGGTGGGATTCAACGGGTTGTTGGTAAGCCCGATCCATAAATTCCGGTTGGTGCCGCCATACTGTGCGAACGTGTCATAAACCCAGTTCTCCTCATTCGCCGTTTCAATGGTGGCCAGGTGTCCGCCCAACTGGGTCGCCCAAATTTCCGACGTCGTCCAGTTGGTGCTGGCCAGCAAATAATAGTAGTGGCCGGTGGCGCGGTTCAAAAACGGACCCCCCTCGATGACCAGGTTGGTGTCCGACCCGTTGGTCGGCACCCGGGCCAGCCATTCCACCAGCGGTTGCGGCAGGGCGGCATTGGTCGGATTGATCCAGCCCTCAACCGTAAACCCGCTGCCGGTGCCGACATCCAGGGAGGTGGACTGCACCAGGAACAGATTGGTGTCGGTTCCGCCGTTGGTATTGGCCAGCATGAGGAAGGGCCGCTGCCGGATTTGCACATAGGTGTTGGTGCCCGCAAACTGGAATTCCGACCCGGCATCCTCAAATTCAAAGGCCTGCCCGACCTCTCCGGCCGGGAAGTTGAACCGCCCGATCAACTCACCATTATTCCCATTATTTTCCGGATCCGAACTGTCCGTCGCGTTCCCCTCCCCGCGCCACCAGCCGTCAATGCCCGGCCCGCGGTACATGAAGGTGAGGCTGAATTGTCTGCCCGGCGTCATGGGAACCTGGCGGAAGATCGTGCCGCCGGCCAGCGCCAGCAAATTGCTGCCGCCCGCCGCATTGGCGGGATCGGTGACCACGCTTGCCTCGTTGTTGGTCAGGGTCACCAGATTGGTGCCCACCAGTATCTGGTTGGCCAGGTTCCAGCCGCCCCGGTCATCGAAAATATTCGTGGGCGCAAGGTAATCCCCGTTGGTCGCCAGTTCAAAGTCGCTGAGGGTGTAATTGGTGCCAAAGTCAGCGAGGTCGAAAGGCGGCAGGGCAAACTTGATCGGTATCGTGGCCAGGTTCGTGTCCTCCGTGAACGCGAGATAATTGTAATTTGTCTCCACGCCCCCGGCGGTGTAGGTCCAGGCGGTGCCATTCGCGCCAGCCGGGTTGCCGAACTGGTTCATGATGACGGTCAAATACGTCGAGGTTCCCGGACCGAAGTTGACGGTGATGGTCCCGATGCCGCTGACGAAGCCGGAATTATAAAGAGCATTGGGCAGAGTAAAACTGCCACTATTGGTTCCATAATACACCGTCATCTGGTCGGGAACCTGGTACATGTCGTAATTGATGGTGAGCTGGCCGGAAGTTTGTCCGACATTGAGGTAATTCGTCTGCGGTGTTCCGCCACCACTGGCGGTCACGGGCGCGAAATTGTTCGTGGTGATGAAGACGTCGCCCGCGCCGTTGGTGGTCGTGCCGCCGCGGTTTTCCATCAGCAGAATGCGCTCGCCGGTCGGGCTGACCAGCGTGAAGGTCAGGTCCGAGATGCGCGGATGTTCGACGACAAAGCCGACGTTCACCGACGCGATTTGCTGCGTGCTGGAAACGAAAATGGTGGAACTGCTCACGGCGTCATCCCGCAACACCGGCCCGTTGTTGATCGTGTAATCCCCCGGCACGATGACCGACGCCGCACCGCTGAGTGTGGCCAGCAGTTCGACATCGTGCGACACGGTGTCGGGATTGTAAAGGCCGACGAAATACCGGCCGGATTGGAGCGGCGGGCCGTAGGAAATGGAATTCCCCAGCGGCACACCATTCGTCAGCAGAACAAAATCAAGGTAATTCAAAAAATCCGGCCGGACATTGTAGTTCAGATAAAGCTGCAATGGTGGCACGGAATTTGGCGGCAGGTTCGTGGCAAAAATGCTGAGGTTGGTGTATCCCGCCGGCACGTCAATGAAGCCATAATACCAGGTGCCCGCCCCAAGAGTGACGGTGATTTCCTTCGTCAGGTCCTGGTGCGGCTCGATCATCATGGTGAAATTCTGCACCGTGCCGGTTTGCGTCAATGCGGTGTCCACCTCGGTCAACATCCACACGCCAGCGCCTTGCTGGCCGATGAAACTGTTCAGGCTGCCCGGCCCGTCCGACGGTTGCGAACCGACGATGTCGCCCTCCCCGCTGTCGTCATAAATATTCGTGTAAATCCCCGATTCATTGGAATACGGATCGTGATTGTTCAAGACAATGGACTGCGACGCCCCGGACGAGTCGCCGTGCGCCAGCGTGCCGATGAGGTCGCCAAAGTTTTGGTGCCAGATCGCATTCGTCATCACGACGCGACCGACCTCCATGGGATACAGCTCAATGGCGAAAACGTATCCGACGCCCGGATGCCCCAAGTTGTCGTCAGGAATGTTGACCGGCACGTTCAATCCGTTGACGATTTGAGAACCGTTCGGCCCGGGCTGGCTGAAGGGAATGTCGGTGAAGATGGGAATGAAGCCATATTCCGCCGCCTCCCGGTCTTCCGAATACACACCAATATAATAAACACTCGGAGCGCCGGAGTTTGCTGCGATGGATACTGAATTGGTGTAAACGACGAATTCCGTGCCGCCACGGCTTAACGACGCGCCGTCGCCATTGGCTCCGGCCAGACAGTTGGAAATGACCGTGGGATCGAGATTGGTCAGGCCGGAGGCATTGGGATCATTCGGACCGGCCACGTAAAGGTCAATGTCCGCCGACGGCCGCGTCGCATCGGCCGCCGAATCCGCAAACACGCCCATGCGCGGAATCGCCAGCGTGGACGGTATGAACGTAATGAATGCGGCGTTGGTGAAATCGGCGCCGGCACCGGTGTTGGTGACCACATAAAAATGCCACTGGTTGGTCATGCCGAGGGTAACGACGCCATTGCTTCCCCAAGTCGTATTGGTTCCGACCGGGAGATTGTTCGTGCCGAGCAACGGCGGGCTGGCGCCGGCAATTTGATTCAGCAACGGCGCATTGGTGGTCATCACGAAGGTGACCAGCTGGCCGCCGGTGGGATTGGAAACAATTCCACCGTCCGTCACCGTGAAGGCATTCGTCACTTCGCCTTCGCCGCAGGAAATGACCAGCGCGTAATCCTGCACCACGTTGTTGGTTTGCGCGGTGACGGCGTTCACGTTCACCGCGCGACCGATGACAGTGATGGAGTAGTTTGTGCCGAGCAACGGCGGCAGAAAGACGTTTTCAACATTGTTAATGGAATCCGGATTCGGCGCTGAATTCGTGTTCCACGCCATGCTGAAAGGTGGATTGCCTGAAGACGCAAAATTATTCCCAAAATACACCGCCGCCGTCGCCCTGTTGCTGACAACAAGATCGAGATTGTTGACGAGCTTGATGGCGGCAGCGGGATCGCCGGGCGGATCCGTCCACGCCAGCGTCACGCGCAAGGACAGGTATTGCGCGTCGGAACCGTCAGGAATGCTGACCAAATACGTATGGCTGTCGCCCGTCGCCAGCGCATTGGTTGGACTTTGATCAATGAAGAAACTGGCGCAGGCCGCATTCAATTGATTCGTCACTCCCGGCAGCAGCGAATTCGAAAGGTTGATCAGGCCCCAGCCCTGGAAATTGATCGTATTGGTGACGGCAAATGCGTTGTTGCCCGTCGCGCGCGAGCCGTTGATCAGCATCGCCTTCAGCAATGCCGGGCTGGGCGTCGTTTGCAGTGTGTTCGTGAAGAAATCCTCCATCAACGCCAGCACGCCCGACACGTCCGCCGCCGACATGCTCGTCCCGGTCTCGTAACGGTAATATGGACCGGGATCGGTATTGGCTGGGTTGAATGTACCGATGGACTGGTTAAGGTTGCTCAATACCTGAAAATAATCCCCAATGTTGTTCGTCGTCATGACGAAGATGTCAACGTTGTAATAGACTGGAAAACTGTTGGTGTTCCAAACCGCACACTCAAAACCCAAACCCTGCAGGGACTGAATGCCCGAAATGTTGCCGCCGCTGTCGGGGGGAATGGAAACCTTGTCGTCGGTGGTCACAAAATCATAAGTGCCCGGATCGGCTGGATCAGGAAAATGATTCAGCGACACAAAAATCGGCAGGTTCGGGGGAAACGGCACCGGCGAAAGATTGTTGGTCACGATTTGAATCACCACGCCCACGGCGTTTGCGGGAATGGAGAGTTTGTAGTAATTTATCGCGTTGGTATTCAGGAACTCGTTGTCAATCTCGTTGAAGCTGGTATTCGTTGGATTGTAATATGCCAGCTCGTCCCATTGTTTGGAGCGGGTGGAAACAACAAACGACCCCGGCGCCACCACGTCCGGTTTGAATCGCCCATAAGTGCCTTCCGTGAGAATGCCCACATTGCCACGCGATGAATAGCTGGCCACCTGGGAACCCGTGTCGGTCATCGGCTCCCACAAAGCTTGTGGATTGGTATCGCCATGGTAGCCGGTGACCAGGTTCGTGATGCCGCGAGATTGCTCAATGGCACCGACGGTAATTACATTCTTGGCCGTGGCCGGCGACAGGATGCTGTCCGCATTGCCGTTGGCGCCGCCGTCGTTGCCGTTGCCGGAATTGCCCGCCGAAAACACAAACAACACCGGCTGTGAGCCGGTCATTTCCGGCAGCGCGTCGCGCACCGCCGCGTCATAACTCGCCGCTGCCAGGTCGTAGGCGCTGTCGCCGTAGTTCCAACTGTTGTTGGAAATGAGCGCATTCGTCAGCGCCGCCGCTTCCTGAAGCGTTTGGTCTGATGCGTTCCAGTCCATGGAAAACAAGGTTGCCAACGGCGCCATGCCGCGAAATTGGTTGGTGGTGGCCGGCATGATTGAACCTTGCGCGTTGGTCACAGTCAGCGATTCCGTGCCGTCGCCCGCGATGATGCCCGCCACATGCGTGCCGTGGCCGCTGGTGTCGGTCATCGGCGAGCCAATCACGCGGATCGGTGAGCCACCGGCCGTTCCAAAATCCGGATGGGTCGCGTCAATACCGGAATCGTTCACCTCCACCATCACGTTCTTGCCGGTCAAGCCGAGATAATTCGATGAAACTTGCGTGTCCGCCGCCACGCCCACCGTCGCCCGGCTCAAATCGTTCGCGTGGACACGCTGGCGATACGGTTCGACGATTTGCACGCCGGGCAATGTGGCCAGCGCAATCCAATCCGCCGGCGGCTGCACGCGCACCACCGGACCAAACGGCGATTTGTCCCGCGCGACAATCTGGCCGCCGAGCTTTTCAATCTGCGCGACCGTCGCCGCCGCCCCGTCGGTGAACAAACCGAGCGTCAAATACGTTCCCGCGGGCAGCGGCGCCTGGTTCACCGCCAAAACCAGCAGGGAAGGCCCCGCCGCCCCGTTGGTTTCCATTGGCACGAATGAAAACGTTTTTTGTCCAACCGTCACGGGCATGGACGAGGATATTTTGTAATACGGCTCGTAGGGTGTCACCGCCTGCGTGAGCGGATTGGACGCCAGCCTATTGGCCACGCCCGCCGGGGCATGCACGAGGTAGGCATCGTTCGGAATGTAGGAAACGATTTGCGCGCCCGCCGACGCGAGCATCGCCCGAAACGCTTTGTCAATCGGCCCGCGCGCCTGGACGATGTAAGCGCGCGGATCGCCCTGTGAACGCAGATGGGCCGGGATGGAAAATGTCAGCGGGCTGCCGGTGTCAATCAGCGCGTTCTCCAGCAAAATCGCATGGCGGTCGCCCGTCAACTGCCCGATCGTCTTGCGGGTGTTCTCCAGGCGGAAGGCGAATTTGTTGGTGCCCGCGAAAACCGTGCCGGCTTTCGGTGAATTCGTGTAAACCGGAATCAACATTTTCGACCCGGCAGACGCGGAGCGGACCGTCGTGACCGGCAGCGCGGCAACTTTTGGGAGCGCGGACGGCTTCGTCCGCGTATTCACGGCCCGGGGCCAAAGGAGCCACGCGCCCGCCAGGCACAGCAGGCAGGCCAACATCCAAATCCACAAACGCCTACGCATATCTTTGAGTCAGTTGATGATTATCTCACAAAAATTCCGCCAAAACCATAATATAAGGTAGGGACAGCGCGCTGCACTGTTCGGACGCCGCAGCGCGGCGTCCCTACCATTATTTTCCATCTTTGCTTTCATTTCCATCTTTGCTCCAGCCTTCAGCCTTTAGCCTTCAGCCTTTAGCCTTCGCTTTCAATCCGGCGGCAAAATATTAAAATTCTCAATGACGGCATTGTTGTTCGTCACGACCGGAACACTGAACCAATTTAAACCGTTGGTGCTAACTATTAAAGTGTTGGTCGTAATAATATTGGTCAGCGCGCTGTTAAAGCGCACGACGGCGCGGGTGGCGATTTCCGACACCACCTGGTAATTCGTGATCATGCCGAAGAACGGCCCGCTGCCCATGTAACTGGCATTCAGCACGGGTTTGAGTGTCTGGCCGTAGCAGTAAATGACGTAGCGCGGTGAACTGGCGCAGCGCAACAGCGACATCGTCTGTTGCGGCAGCCATTCATACATTTCGTCGCTGATACCGTTTTGTTGTTGCACCGCATCGTTCCAGTGCAGGAAGGGTGATCGCTCCGTGAATTGTGGCGCAGCCAGAATATCTCCGACGTGCGCGAATGATTGCAGCGGGAACAGGCTGGTGTTGGTCCGCGTCTGATTGATGCCGTTCACCAACCGTCCCAATGCCGAGTTGGTCAAAATTGTCCACGGACCGGCGGGCTGAATGATCATCCACGAATTGCTGGGAGGTGGATTTTGATATTGTGCCACCTGGCTCATTCTTACATTGTCGGGCGCGTTGTTGGAAAGCACCACCAAGCCGCTGAACAAAGCCGACCACGCGGCAAGATTAGGTTGGTTGACCGAAAGCGTTCCGCGGGTGGCGTTGTCATTGAACGCCGTGGTAAAGAGGTCGAACAACAACCGGTCCTGCACTGGCGCGCCATTGGCGGCATCAAAGTATTGGCTGTAAGTCAACTGCGTGTCACCCGTCCACTGCGCCCAAGTGTTGGTCCCGTTGGATTCGGCCAGAACATCCGACGCTTTGAGATAAACCGATTGCCAGGGCGTGCCGCGATGCACCCGGCCCAGCCAGCCGATGCCGGGCAATTTGTATGTTGGAAAATCCCAATTGTCCGGCATGCGCACCAACGGGTCCTTGAACGCAAGATCAAAAGCGTTGGCATTGACATTGGCCAGTTCGGTCATTTGGGAAGTCATGCCCCACGGCTGGTAACGGTCGTTTACTTTGCCCAGGTCGCGCAACATGGGAACTGCCCTATTGTCATAGTTGGTTATGCCAGTGGAAGGACCACCGTACGGTTGTTCCGTGCCTGAATAATTCAAGTCACTGGCGACGTAATGAACCAGCGGGTCGTTGGCCTGCCAGGAAATATATTGAACCACGGTGCGGGTGGGCGTGAAAGGCGCCTGGGTGCCATAAGACAGGTTCGTCTCGATTGCGCTGGTGCCATCAGTCCATGGAAGAAGAGGCTGGCCTACATTGTTCGTCTGAAACAGCCCCAGAAAATAAGCCTGCGATTGTGAGGGGATGGTAATCCCGGGAACCGGCGGTCGCACCCATTGATAACCATCTTCGGGAGGCACGCTATTGGGGACCATCGTTCCTGCGGACAGATTGAGCTGGTTTTGCACCCCCACAAGATTCGTTTGCCACATGCCATTCGGATCGTAGAGATCAGGATTGGCCAACTCGGCATTGAGATCACGCAGGCTGTTCGGGCCGGCGAATTGCACGTAATCAATCACGTGATAAGGAGGGCCATTGCCATCGAGCATGAACAACTGAAACTGATTCGAGGTTGCCAAACCAAAATGCGGCAGCACGGCAAGATTGTTTGTCTCCCAACCGGGGGGAAAATTTGGATTTTCAGGAGTAAACCACTGATGGAAAAATGAATAAACCGAGTCCGGCATGAAAACAACATTGGTCTGGAGCGGAATGATGAAAGGACTTGGATAACTCGAATCCAACGCATTATAACCCCAGATGGAACCCTGCCATGGAGTAACATTGGTGGAAACTGAAATGACATAATTGCTCGAAATGGCTTGTGAGCCATTTATTGTGCCATTATTGGTCAATGTCATCCAGAGATTATCATACAACACGATCTGCACAGTATTGGAATAGCTGTTGGTGTAGGAATTCAAGCATTCAACTCCAATTGAATTGTTGATGCTAAAGATATACATCTGATTTGTCTGATATTGAGGGGCTTGTGGCGGCAGGTTGTTAACGGTTCTGGTAACCGATAATTTGCGGGTCGTCTGCACGATGCTCTCCATCGAAAATTCGTTGAAGTTTGGAAACCCTTTCTTCGCGCCAATGATCCAGGGCACGCCATAGACGTTCACACCCATGGGAAGGGAATAATTGTTAACACTTGCCCCAAGCTTCAGGCTGGTAACGTCCACCGGCAAACTAAGATAATCGTTCGTTCCCGACGCCGAGAAGACTTGTTGATAGCCGTTAATATAGACATTTATGTAACCGAATTCATTTGTTACCCAGAAAGTCGGACGGAAGACAGACGGATAAAAATTGGGTGATGTGGCGTCGTACATGTTGGCGGCGAGCTGGAGCAGGCGGTTCACGGCGGATGAATAGACGAACTGGTTGCCGATCAGCACCGGAATGTTCGTGATGCCAAAGGCAAGATAATTGGTCGTCCATTGGGACGCGATGATGTTGGTGAAGTCGGTCACGCTGTAAAATGTGGTGGCGAAGTTGGTGGGATTGCTGTTGCGCCATTGGGTGGTGTAGGCGCGCAGCAGCCGGTCGGCGGCGTTGGTGAAAAATCCCAGCGGCTGCCAGGCGACGAAATTCGTCGAAGCGGCGATACCATTGGTGCTCAAAACCGGACCATTTCCAGTGAGGATGTACGGGTTAAGATTGTCGTAATTGAGGTTCATCTTGCCCGCGTCCGGCGTGGTGTCCGTGCCGAGCTGCGAAAGCAGCCGGTAAAACGTGTAGCGGTCGTAGGTGGAAACGTTCGTGCCCGCTTGAAGCAAATGGTCGGTAAAACCATAAATGAGCGCATAGGGATTTTGAATCTTCGTCGAGTCAAACAATTCCTGGTGGCTGAAGAAATGGTTGGTGTTGTCGGCGCCAACCCATGGAATGCTTTTCAGGTTTGAATCTCTTTCGCCGGGCAATTGAAAACCAGTCATCGGCGGGAAGTCATACGTATAACCGTCAATGTTATCCGAAGTAAAAATTGCAACGCCAGCGGGGCTAAAGAGATTATTTACCGAGGCGAGGCTTCTGAAGTCGTTGTTGTAGCGGTAAGCTAGAAGCGCACGCGCATCATCAAAAGCCGAACCTTGATTTTCGTAAGGTGGCGGGAAACCAAGATCTTGATACCAGTAATACTTTCCTGGTAAGCCGATGTATTGACCCCACTCATTCGTATTCAAGTCAGCCAGAAAAGCGGCGAGATTGATTTCCCACGAACCAACGCCTTCATTGCGAACGAAGTTGTCATTGTAGCCAGACAGAGAAGGGTTCACTCCCTCCACACCGGGCGAACCCGGTGGTGGTGAAGGAGGTGAAGGAAATGCATGGGCCTGATTATGAATGGCATTCAAGTCGAGCGTGTTGCCGACGGGCACGGCGATGAAGGCGTAGCGTGCGATGAATTTGTTGTTCGGACCGTAGGGCGCGTCCGGCCGTTCCAAAACACCTATCCATTCCGGGTCGCCAACTTCCGAGATGGTACCGTTGGTGACGACCAAACCACCCACGATTTCCACATTGGGCACTTTGCCGTTGGGATCGTCCCGGCCATTGCGATTCAGGTCGAGGTAAAAACGGAAATCGTTGCCGCCGGCGGCATTGGTGGGAATGAAAACCGGCGGACGCGGACTGTAATATAAATTGGCGAGGTTCTGTAGAAAGTCGTCGCCGGAGATCGCAATCCCGTTCGAAGTGAAATAATTGACGTTGCTGAAACTTGTGTAAGTTGCAAGAGGAGCAGTTTGAAAACCAAGTGGATTGATGTAATTGGTCGAGACCAGCAGGCCGAAGTTGTAGGGATTGGTGGTGCTGAGAACGTTGGCCACGATTTGCGCCTCGGCGTTGGCCAGCGCGGCATCGGCCGCCAGCCGCGCCCCGGCGGTGTCCGTGACGGTGGTGACGGCGCCGCGTTTACGGCTGCTCAAGGCCAGAAACGTGATGGCCATGACCGTCACCACGGACAGCAAAATCAGCGTGATGATGAGCGCAACGCCGTTTTGGGAAGGCTGAAGGCTGAAGGCTGAAGGCTGAAGGCTGCGGCAGGAGTGACGGGTGACGGGTGGCGAGTGGCGAGTGGCGACAGCGGACTCCGCCGATTTTTTCCAAATCGTAAATCTTAAATCGTAAATCGTAAATGGATGTTTCATTGATAGGCTGCGGGATCAACGTTGCGAATCGGGATGCGCTGCCGGAAAAGATGCACCTTGCCGGCCTGTTGCGCGAGATAATTGGACCGGGCCCAGACCGGCACGGCGTCCGGCAAGGCCTGGGCGCGCTGGAGCGCGCGGTCTTCAAGCAAACCCAACTGGATTTCCACGGACGCGGGCAGCGTGTTGCTGTACATGTAAAATCCAACCTCGCCCAGCGCCAGTGGTGTAAACCAGGCATTTCTGGCGATGTGTGTGTATCCGATGGGGTAGCCGTTCGTCATCCAATAGCCATTGGTGTCATAGGCGCGCACGGTCAAATGCACCACGCCGTCCACCAAATGACTCATGATGCTGGTGTTGGTCCAGGCGCCACGGGAGACGGCGTTCGTAAAAGCCTGGTAAAGCGCCGCGGGACCGGCGCCAGCCAGCACATTGGTCGTCATGGAAAAACGGTAAAGCGGGTTGATGGAGTTTGCGTTGGTCGTGTTCACCACGTAACCGATGCCCGTCCACGTCGTGTTCTGGCGCGTGAGGAAGAAAATTTTTTCCAGCACGTTGGTGCGCAACCGGCCGCTGGCGGCCAGCGATTGCATCAGCGGCCCGCTTTGGAGTTGATACTGGAGCGGATTGTTAGTGACGGAAAAATTCACCGCGCCGTTGTTGAACGACGGCGTCATCGCCTCCAAATCGCTTTTGAGCAGGCCCATCACGCTGCGGCCGCCTTCCAGCACGTCGGTCTGGGTGAGGCTCGCGCGAAACGCGGCCTGCGTGCTGTTGAACACCGCCATCAACGCCAGCACGATGAGCGACATCAACACCACCACCACGAGAATTTCAACCAGCGTAAAGGCCGCGATGCACGATGGTAGGGCGGCGTTGCCGCGCCGCCCTGATTTCGGGGCAGACCGGCAGGTCTGCCCTACCTTCGTTGAAATTTGAAATTTCGTTCTCACGGCGCGTTGGTGATGGCGTTGACGAAGGATTGCGGCTGGTAAAAATACAAAATCTGTGACGGGGTTCCCAGAACGATGTTGGTCACGATTTGTCCGGCGACCATCGTGCGAAAGGTCTGGCGGCCCGGGCCCACGTTGCCGTTGGGCAGTTGCGGCCAGAAAAACGTCAGCCGCAGCTCGTGCAGATTGGCGTTCAGTTGCCGGACGTAGGCATTGTTGAAATTGGCAAACATGTTCGTGTCGGTGGCCACCGGCGCGTTCACACACAGGACGCGGTAGCCGAAGGAATCGCCGCGCACGAGGTCATTGTCCTGCGGCGCTTTTTCCACCGCCGGACCGCTGATGGAATGGACATAGGCGACGACGTGGTTGCTGTAACCGCCGCTCAAAACGTTGGTGATAGGATCACCATTCAAGTCAATGTATTCCGGCGAACTCAACAGACCGACGATAATCATGCCGTTGTTTAGAAAAATCGGGCCAGTGGCATATGTGAATCCGATAGGAATCTGGGGTAAAACCAGCGCGCCGCTCGAGTCGTATTTTCCATAAAAATTTGTGATGGCATAGACGTAGTTGGTCAGGTCGTCCAGGCCGCGCGCGCCGCCGCGGATGGCTTCCATCAGGATGGTGGCGTCCTGGTTGATGAGGGTTTCCTCGCGATTGTCCCGCTGCGTGTGCATGCCGATGGGCAGCACGCCGATGATGGAGACGAGGGCGATGCCGATGATCGCCAGGCAGATGGCAATCTCGACCATGGTGAAGCCGGCCCGGCCGGAGGCCGGTGAAATCCGAAGTCCGAAGTTCGAACTCCGAATGAAATCCGAGTTCCGAAGTTCGAACAAAGCCTGATCCTGCGGGAGCCGGTTTCGGGTTTCGGCTTTCGGGCTTCTTTCGGGTTTCGGGTTGCGGGTTTCGGATTTGCAGAAGGCGGCTCCCGATCCGGCTCGCGAGGACGCTCGCCCCACCCAATGACCAATGAATGTCTTATGGCAAATCTTCATTGCATCTTGTGATACTCCAAAACCGCGCGGCCGGTCAGCCGGTCAATGTGGACGATGTTATACGACGAATTGATGCTGTTGCCGGGCGGCATTTCCGCCACGTCGGGCGAGTTAAAAACATCTGGCGGGCCCAACAACTTCAGGGCTTTGGTCGTTGGGTCGGTCAGGGGCAGCACGCTGCCGTGGGCGAGCGGGATGTATTCGTCCCGGCTGGCCACCGTCTGGCCGTCGAACGTCAGTTGCCCGAGATAATTAAACGCAATGTAAGGGAGAATAATCCGCCCCGCCGGATACGTATTGGTTCCCGTTTCGGTGGGGAACGGAAAGTTATTCGTAACATTGAAACCGTAAATGGGGTAGGATTTAGCAGGGGTTGTTGATAAATCGTTGATGGTATAAGACTGTCCCGGCGAATTGGTGAACTTGGCCCAGGCAATGAACGTGCCGTCCGGCAACCCCTGCCACTGTCCGAGATAATGCCAGGGATGTTGTCCCGGCTGGTCGCCAATCGCGCCCTTGGCAATGAAGTTGTAGCCGCTCAATTGCCGGTCCGCCAGATTGGTGACGGCGGTTCGCAGGGCGGGAGACAGACTGCCCCACCACGTGCCCGGAGCGGGGAGGGTCGGAAAGTTTCCAGAACTATCAATCCAGAAATTCGTCGGCACGAAAACCATATAGACGGTCGTGCGGTCGCTCATGGCCAGTTGCCGCGCGCGGGCCACGCCATCGAGCAATTGGCGCGAGGCGCCGAGGGTGGCGTCCGATTTGCCAAAATTCTTGAGCACCGGCACCGTCAACGCCGCCAGAATGCCGAGGATGGAAATGACCACCAGCAACTCGAGCAGCGTGAAGGCGGAGCAAGCGAAGGCTGAAGGCTGAAGGCTGAAGGCTGAAACCTTCTTCCGTGCCGCGCGCGCAAACTTTATTTTAGCCTTTAGCATTTAGCCTTTAGCTTTTTTATCATTGCCAGCTCAGGACGTTGTCCTTGTTCACGCCGAAATTGGCACTGCCCGCATTACCCGGAAGCGCCGTTGTTGGGTCAATCTTCCCATCCGGCCCGGCGGACCAGACCATGACCTTGCCGTGATATTGGTAACCGTCGGCTCTGGTTATGTCCGGATTGACCAGGCCGTTCAGGCCGGGATTTCCATACGCCACGCCAGGAGGAATAGGGTTGGGGTTGGACACAGTGGACAGACTGTAAAACGCATCCCGGCATTGTTCGTCGTAATTCAAATCCATTGAGATGACGTAGGGATTGCCCCACGGGTCGCGATAGACGCCGGTAACATCCACACCCCCCGGCGGCTGTAGATCGGGATTCATCGGGTTGTAGCCCGACATTTTGGCACCCAGAAAGATGGTCTGCTGTGGATTTTTCTGATAATTGGTATTCTCCGTCGCGACGCTATTCTGGAAATTGGTCAGGTTCATCAGAATGCCAATCACCTCGGAATTGGTCCGGATCGTCGCCGGCGTTTGGATTGTAACCACCGTTCCAATGGTGGTGAGTGTCCCGTCAGGCAGTTTAAACACGCCGCCATAGGTGAAATCCGGATTGCCGCCAGCCACCTGCGCATTCGCAATGGCTTGGTTTTGCGCCGCGGCGGAAACCGGAAAGCGGCCATAGACGGAATCGTATTGCTGGATGGCGGTGACGATCTCGCTGATTTCCACCGCCGCCTGTTTTTTCTGCGCGACGATTTTGGCCTTGGACAGCACGGGCAGCAGCATCGCCGCCAGAATGGCGATGATGGCGATGACGGTGAGCAATTCGACGATGGTAAACGCCGCCCGCGGGCGGCGGGTGACACGGGACACGGGACACGAAGGCGGCTGGCGCATCGCGCCGTCTTTCCTGTCACTTGCCACTTGCCACATGTCACATTTAAGAGTGTTGGTTTTCATGGATTTGTAAAAAACGGGTTGAACGAACAGGATGCATAATCGGGGTGGCCGCCGGCAACCGTTTTGTCGCCGACCATACGGGTGAGGGCGCATTCGCGCACTGTCCCCGGAGCGCGGCTGTGTCGAAGACCAGCCGCAGCCGCTTCGCAAAACCAGCCGGCTGGAATACGCCTGATGCCGCAGAGCTTTTCAACGTGCTGCGGCTGGTGCTTTGCACACAGCCGCGC
>Ga0182027_10007263_pt1 | contig 16381 bp, 14 predicted proteins | sample 712E1DmetaG_FD_121300 | JGI IMG/M metagenome (GOLD analysis project Ga0182027, IMG submission 121300) | Permafrost microbial communities from Stordalen Mire, Sweden - 712E1D metaG (Illumina Assembly) | ecosystem: Environmental > Terrestrial > Soil > Wetlands > Permafrost | place: Sweden... | reverse complement strand
GTACGCGTCGGTGATCGACAACCGGACGGGGGATCCGTTCCTGATCCCGATCGCGAAGCTTCCCGCCGGGGCCAACCCGCCAACTCCAACACCAACGCGCACGTCGCCTGGGCCGACCCCGACTCGAACGCCCATTGGCCCGACTCCGACACCGACGCCGACGGGACAGGTCCCGACACCGCTGCCGGTCGTGGCGCCGAGCTCGATTACAAACGCGGTCTTGTCCACCATGGGCCTGATCGGCACCAAGTCGCCCAGCCTCGACTCGCTGGTCTCCACGGCCCTCACGACCGGTGTGCCGGCGCTCGTCAACATGGCGGTCAACTACAGCCCTTCCGTCCGCTCGGCTCTCCCGAACGGGGTGCGGTGGAACTTCGGGAGCGGAACGACCAACCCTCATGGCACGTACACCGGCACCATCGACGTCACGTACAGCAACGTGCAGATCAACGGCAACGCGATCAGCGGGCAATACAACGTCCAGACGACCAACTTCACCAAGAACGGCGCGGTGCGGCCGTACGATCACGTGTCGGGCTCGGTCAACGCGCAGCAGAGCTCCAACGGCAAGACGACGGGAACGGTCACGCTCAACGGCGGCGGGACCGTCACATACTCCAACGGTTCAACGGTCACGAGTGCGGCGATCCCGCTGACGGGCAGCGTGCAGTTCGACACTTCCCGGTGTGCGAAGTACCCGATCGGCGGCACGATCACCACGGACTACTCGACCCTCTTCGAGCAGCCCGCGAACACGGTGGCCGGATCGACGACTTTCAACGGCGCCTGCGACGGCACCTACCAGTACACGGGCCCCGTCGAGGTCTTGGCGTCCCCCCAGGAGACCGGCGGAGGCTCATCCTGTGAAGCCCCCTGGTGGTGGGGTGAGTTCGCCACGGTTACGTGGACCGGAACGACATTCCAGGGGAGTGTGAACAGGACGACGACCGACAAGTACGGCGTTGTTGAGGTTGACCAGACGACTCTGCAGGGATCGGTCTCCGCGGACGGCAAGACGGTATTCAGCCTCCATGCCGACAGCTACGTGAAATCCACCTACCCTGCAGGCTACGGGAGTTGCCCTGCCGGAGGGTGCACCAGCGAGCGGTGGGTGAGTGTCACGATCGGCAACCTGGGATTCCTAGAAAAGCTCGCGTTCTTCGACGTCTACTCGCGCCAGGGAGCGGCGACGTTCACGTTGTGGAGCGATCACGTGGTCGCTTCGGGCTTCCCCGACCCATCAGACAACTACGATTGCACATACGCGATCGATCAGTCGAAGCCGGACAGCGGGGGTGGGGACGTGATCCTGGCCAGGCCCTAGCCTGGACTGATGATGAGGTTTCTGCTGCCAATGGGTCGAAGGTGAGGGCTGTGCCGGCAGACCGCTGGCTGGCGGGACTTGACGGGCAGGCGTCAACCCCGTGGGTGCCGCGGTACGCCCCGTCATCGCGCCGGAGCGGCCCGAGCGTCCGTCGATGAATATCGTTGGCCTCGTCCTTCGCGATCTGACACGCCGCCCATGGCGATCGGGCTTCACTATTGCCGGAGTGGCGGCCGGAGCGTGCGTCTATTCGCTGATCATCGGCTCGACCGAGAACTTCGTGCAAAAGTTCCACGACCTGTCATCAGTGCTCGGCGACAGCCTCGTCGTCCAGCGCGCGGGCTCTCTGACGCCTCTGGCCTCCGTCCTTCCCAACGACTTGACCGAGCGGCTGCGGTCCTTGCCTGGCGTAGCAGGAGTATCGCGCGTCGGTCTCGGCCGCTGCAGGGTCTCCGATTCGCCTTCGTTTCTGGTTCTCGGCCTCGATCCGCTCGAACCGCTGGCCGTCCGCCTGCCGATGGCACGAGGCAGGAGACTCGCGGCCATCGGCCATGGGGTTCTCCTCGGCGAACGGGCCGCGGCGCGCCTTGGCGTAGGACCCGGCTCAGAGCTGGAGTTGGGTGGACAAAAGCTGACGGTGGGCGGCATCTTCAGGACCGGCCATTCGCTGCTCGACGCGGGTGCAGCGATGGACCTTGCCGAGGCTCAGAGGGTCTTCGACCTGCCGGGCACCGTCACGCTGATGCTCGTCGATCTCGAATCCGGCATCGATCCCGCGCAGGCCTGCGCCGAGGTCTCCCGCCAGTTCCCCAGCGTGGAGGTGACGACCCTCGGCGATTTCATGGACACCATCGCCACTATCCGTTTCGTAGAGCAGTTTGCGCGGCTGCTTGCACTGCTCGCGGTCGGAATTGCCGCGCTGGGGGCCGCCAACGTGCTCTCGCTCTCGGTTCAGGAGCGCACCCGGGAGATTGCGGTGCTGCGGGCGATCGGTTGGCAGCGGCAGCGGATTGCCGGCCTCGTCCTTTGCGAAGGCCTGTGCGTAGGTCTTGCAGGTGGGGTTGTCGCGGCGCCGATATCCCTTGTCGCCTTGGGGCTGCTTGCGCGCTTCGGGCCGGGTTCGAGTATCGGCCTGCTTTCGGGACTGCTTCCGCCGGGAGTAGCGCTCGAAGCCACCGCGGTGAGTGCTGCTGCCGCCGTTCTGGGTGCGGGGTTTCCGGTTGCACGCGCCCTCAGGATCACCCCTTCAGCTGCACTTCGGGCCGGGTGATCTCGTGTTCGGAGCGACGACTCTGCCGAAGCGTTCATGCCGGGACGGCTTCTGCCGCGGGAGCAGGGGCCCTGTTCGCCACGGCTGGATAGCGGTTCTTTTTTGTGCGGGTCTGGTCGCCTGCAGCGTACCGAAGCAGCATGCGATGCGGCACGGTTCCTACGTGCCGCCGGACATCCGCCCCAAGGACGCGAGACGACTGATCGTGCTCGGCGACTCGATCAGCGTCGGCGGCGGCGCCTCGGAGCGTTCGTTGGCCTACGCGTCGCTGCTCCAGAATAACGACGACACGGCGTGGCCGGGGGAGAGGGGCACCAGTCTCACCGCCAAGTACGGACACCCGGTCGACCTGATCAACGTGGCCTTTCAAGGGGCAACAACTTCGTCCGTACTGCAGCAGAAGACATCGCTCGGTCGGATCCTGCCTGCTCCGGTGATGGGGCACTCGATCGTGGCGATCACAATCGGAGGAAACGACTTCTACGGCCGGATCCTCTCTCTGGGCGATCCGACGCCGGCCCTCCTCGACACCGGGGTCAAGAACCTCCGTGATCTTGTCGGCTTTCTGCAAGACAGGGCTCACTTCCCCGACGGGACAAGCATCTACCTCATGACTGTATTCGACCCCAGCGACGGAGTGGGACAGACACAGCAGTGTTTCTTCGGGCTTGACCTCGCCAACTTCATTCCGGCGCTCGATACCTGGCGCGACGGCTACATCCGACTCGGCACGGAAATGCACTTTGCCGTTATCGATGCGCTCGGGGCGTTCCATGGGCACGGCTTCCGCCACGGCGACATGAGCAGTCGCTACTACTATGCGCCCGATCCCTCGCTGTGGTTCTCACCGGATTGCCACCACCCGAACGATCGCGGGCACAACGAGATCAGGCGGCTCTTTTTCGAGGCGATCGACGGTAGGTACGTCGCCACACCGTAGGCAAGCAGCGCCTGGGAATCCGGGCTTCCTCCGGTTCGAGCTCAGGTGGCAGTTGAGGGTCGGGACTACCCGTGGCGCAGAGAATCTGCAGGGCACCCACGAAGGACCTGGCCGATGGCCGGCAGGCTGCCCGCGAGTGACGCTGCAACCGAGACGACCAAACCAACGGCGAGGATCCTGCCGCGCACGGCCGCCGGGTTCAGCCAGAACGACCAGCTGACCGGCAAGGTGCTCGTCGCCAGAACCGCGAGCCGGGCGAGGCACAAGCCAGCGGCCGCACCCGCGATGGCGATGAGAGAGACCTCGAGGAGAACCAGCCGAAGGACGCGGAAGCGGCTCCATCCGATTGCACGCAGGATGCCCACTTCCTGAGTGCGTTCGGTCACGTTCATGGACATCGAGGTCGCGACGCCCAGTGCAACGATGACCAGGACAACGAGTCCAAGGTAGCGCGTGTACCTTTCCGCCACCTCGAGCTGCTGGATCGAGGAAACCCATACGTCCGAAGGCCGGGCTTCCAGGTTGGGGAGGTCGCGGAGAATGCGCTCAATCACATCGTCGACGGCGGCCCCGTGCTTGAGGTTGAGAAAGGCCAGGTTGATGGTATCGCCCAGGCCGAAGATCCGTTGCGCGGCGGCCACGTCGATCACTGCCGAGCTGTTGGTGACACCTTGGCCGGTCTCGAATACCCCGACCACCCGAAACCGGTTCCTTCCGGCGAGCTCGACGACGTCTCCTGGTGAAAGGCCCAGCCGGCGTGCCGAGGCCCGGCCGACGACGACCTCGTCGGTACCTGGACGGGGAAATCGTCCGGCCACGAGCCGTGCCGCACGGATCAGCGCCTGGCCGGTGTCGACCCCGAAGACGAGCACCTGCGAGCGGTCCGGGAGCTGGCTGGCGCCTATTGTCACCACGGACACGTCCCGCACCTCGGGGAGGGCGCGCAACGCTGCGACATCCGCCGGGCCAACGTGTGAGAGCTCCGGCAGCGACGCGCCGGCGTGCTGCACAAGTACCTCGCTGCCGAGGCCTGCGACGATCGTGCGCAGGTCGTCCTTGAGCCCCTGGCCCGAGGCCACAAGCACGACGTATGACGCTGCGCCGAACGCGACCCCGGCGCTCGTGAGGATGGAGCGGAGCGGGCGGCGTACGACGTTGCGAAAGCCGATCGCGACCAGACCGGTCACCAGCGTATAGTACGTCAGTGCGACGGGGCCTCGAGATTGTTGCCCAGGACCTCCACAAGGCCTACGAGGGCGGTCTCGTCTTCGCGCTGCGCGGAGTCGACCTCAAGGTGGAGCGGGGCGAGCGTGTCGCGGTGATCGGTCCGACCGGGTGCGGCAAGTCGACCCTGCTCGCTCTCCTCGCGCTTCTCGACCGGCCCGACAGGGGTGAGATCCTCATCGACGATCTCCCGGCAAGCTCGCTTCACCATCCGGAGGAGTGGCGCAACCGCGAGGTTGGGATCGTGTTTCAGTTTCACTATCTCCTGCCGCACCTCACGGTCGAGGAGAACGTGGCCCTGCCGGTGCTCGACGGCCGCGACAAGGGGTTCGCACGGGCTCGAGAGCTGGTGGATCGGCTCGGGCTCGGCAGTCGCGCCCGCACGCTGGCTTCAGGGCTTTCCGGTGGGGAAAGGCAGTTGGCCGCCCTCGCGCGCGCCCTGGTCAACGACCCTGCGTTCGTGCTGGCGGACGAGCCCACCGGGAGCGTCGACTCGGCGACCGGAGGGAGAATCCTTGATGAGTTGCTCGGTTGGGCCGACCGATGTGGCGGGACCCTGGTGGTCGTGACGCACGACCCGTCCGTGGCAGGGCGAATGGACCGAACCATGCAGATGCGCGACGGCCGCGTCGTGGACGGTGGAAAACCCGCCAGCTAGCGCCGCGACGCGTCCTCAGAACTACGGCTGCACCTTTCGAAGCGTGGGGGTTGGATCGCGGAGCAGCGCGAGCTTGGCGAAGAGGTCCATGATCCGAGCCGCCGCGTTCACGTCGGGACAGTTTTTCTGGGCATACGCGGTGGCGATCCGTTGGGCTCCGACAAAATCAATGACAGGCGTTCGGTACACGAGCGACGCGCCCGTGCTCTCGATCACGAAAGCGAAGAACGCCGGGGTCGACGGAAAGCGGTACCTCTGCGGGCAGACGGATCGGTCACACGGGTCGGTACAGGGAGGCGGCTGCTGGGCGGCCAGGCATGGGCCCGTAGGCGTTCGAAGCGTGACCTCGATCCGGCCCGTTCCCCCAACTTCAGGAAGCCCCAGTTCGGAAAGCGACCACATTGCGAACGAGAGCGGGGGCAGCTCCCGCAAGGTGCTGCCGTCGGAGCGCCCTTTACCATCGAACAGGTCGATGCGAACCGGCAGCGATGCCGTCGAGATGTTCGCCAGCCCAAGCTCCACACGCCCGGAAGTAACCCGACCTCCGACGCTACCGATGCCGGCGATCACCGACGGGCCGTCGGTCACATTGGCACGGAGCCAGTCGGAATCGATCAATGTGGATGTCCCGCCGCGACGAACCCGGGCCGTGACCGCCAGCAGAGCGGGGTAGGGCCGGTCCGGCACGGTGCAATCGACGGGCGTCGCGTCCGCGATGAACAACCACCCGCGCCGGCCACGAAACGACGGAAACCAGGCCCCCACCGCGTCCTCGATGGTCTTCGTCTCCCCCGGACCCAGGGTGAAGCTGTGGGGGAAAGTGCCGTCGAACGCGTTGTCGTGTTGTTCGGGGAAGAAGCGGATGCCAACCACGACGGCCCTTTGCCCGACATTCGCGACGGTGACGTCGGTACGCCACCGATCTACCCCCCCAGTCGCCCCGAGCGGAATGACGTGAATGGGGAGAGGCAGTTGGCCCGAGGCGAGACGCGCCCAGGAGACGAGGAGAAAGGCGATGACCTCCAACCGCGCCCGCGGCCGACGCCTCTTCCGATCTGGCGGTTCTTGGCTGCCCAACTCGGGATGGGGGACTGCAGGGCAACAGGCGAGTGACGGACGCGAGGGGCGAGTTGAGCGGTGGCTGCAGGCTGTGCGACAGGTTGCGAGGCAGCTCACCGGCGAAGGATATCACGGCGCCGAGGGGAGGCCCTGCGGTCAACTCGTCACGGGCGCCTACTGCCGAGCTGCGTTCAAGCTCCTAGGCGATCACGGACTTTTCCCGTGATTCCTGCGCGGACTCGACGCCGATCGTGGTGCCGCGCGTCTCCGGCAGCGTCCACACCCACATGCCCGTAATCAGCGCGAAGAAGCCGGCCAGCGAGATCCCGCCGCCGAGGCCGTAGCGTGCCGCGACCGTCGTGATGATAAGGGGCGTGAAGAACTGCACCCCGCGCGCGAGGTTGAACGCGGCGCCCATCGCCGTGTTCCGGACCCTGGTCGGGAAGATCTCCGAGAAGATCGGGCCGTAGCCCGAGTAGTTTCCCGTCCCGAGGCCGACCAGGAACATGAACAGAATGGTCATCGCGGGGTACACCGCGAGGGCGCCCCAGAACCAGGTGACCGCGAACAGCCCGATCGCCCAGATGAGCGAGTAAATCGTGTACGCGACCCGGCGCCCCTTCCAGTCGGCGACGATCCCGAACGAGAGGTAGCCGAGCGTGCCGCCGGTTTGCGTCACCAGCATCCAGATCCCCGCTTTGCCGAGCGACGACCCCAGGTGTTCGTACAGGTACCTCGGCATCCAGGAGTAGGTGAACCAGTAGGCCGACATGTCGGTGGTCGCGAGGACCAGACCCAGGAGGAAGAGGCGACGCAGGTCTGGCGTTGTGAGGAGGTACCGGAGCTGGCCGGTTTCCTTCGGAGCCGCGACGCGCTTGCGCTCGAGCCACACGTCCGACTCGGGCATGTGGCGCCGGATGAGCACCACCAGCAGGGCCGGGACGACGGAGATGAAGAAGCAGCCGCGCCAGCCCCAGTCGGGTCCGAAGGCGTTCGCGAGGGCCGGCTGCACGAACCCGCCGATGACCGAAGCGATCGCAATTCCCAGCGGCGCGCCCGTCTGCATCACCGCCGCGAACCGGCCGCGCATCCGGGCGGGGAACGTCTCTCCGACCAAGGTCTGCCCGGTCGCCCACTCCCCCCCGACGCCGAGCCCGGTGATGATCCGGCAGACCGCCAGCCACGCGGCGCCCTGCGCGAACCCGCACAGGAACGCGCCGAGCGAGTACACCAGGATGGTCCAGGAAAGCACGGTCTTTCTCCCGAACCTGTCCGCGAGCCACCCGAACACAATGCCACCCAGCGCGGTCGCCGCGAGCGTGGTGCCGACGAGAAGCGAGAGCGACGAGTCGGAGAGGGCGAGCGACTTCTTGATCGGGATGAGCAGGAACGAGAACAGCATCAGGTCGTAGAAATCGAAGAGCCACCCTGCCCACGACATCCCGAGGATCAGGAAGTGTTTCCCGGTAGGCCTGTCGTACTGATTGAGGAGACGCTTGGCCGGTTCCGGCTCCATGGGCCCTCCAGAGATACCTTCGGTAACGTAGCCCCCGCGCAGGCGCCGCGCAATAGGCGCGGCATCGTCTCAAGAAGGTTCGCCAGGCCGCTACGCGCTAGGGGCGATGAACCGGTCCTCGGCCCAGGCGCCGAGGATCTCGCCGATGAAGACGCGGTGGTAGTCCTTCTGCGGGTAGAGATCCTCGATCGCGGGGGCGAGAAACTGCGCGGGATCGACGTCGAGGGTGGCGAGCACGCGGCACTCGAGGGCCAGTTCGGCCTCGGCCACGCGCGGCGTTCTCACCGCCTCACCCGGCAGACGGTGCAGACCCGTTGCCTCCCACTTGTCGGTGTCCCGCCCGGAGACGGCGCCGCAGAGGTCGAGGGCGGCGCGGTGCGCCTCCGGGAGGAAGTTGAGCGTGAACGCCGGCTCCTCGCCGAGAAGCGAGAAGGTAAAGCGCGTGGGGCGCACGTAGACCGTCGCGACGGGGCGATTCCACAGCGTTCCAAGCCCTCCCCACGACACCGTCATCGGGTTGGGGCGGTCGCTTCCAGCGACGAGGAGCGCCCATTGCTGGTCGAAGATGGAGAACGGCGTGGCGAGCAGTTCCTGGGGGGCGATTCGACGCATCAAGACACCTCCTGACACCCGCACCCTCACGGTATCACGGCACCCTGCTCGACCTCGAAGCCCGCCGACACCCACGCGTCGAACCCGCCTTTGAGGGGGCGGATCCTCTGGAACCCTCGGTCCTTGAGCTTGGCAGCCACCCGGGCCGCCGTGGCCTCGTTGGGTCACGTGCAGAACAGGGCGATTTCCCTTTCGCGGGGGACGCCTGCAAGCTTCGAGTCGAGCTCATCGATGGTGAGGCGGATGGCCCCCGGGATCGTGCGCGGGTCGAGGGCGAAGACGAGGTTGGTTCGGACGTCGAGGATGAGTGGCTGTTGGCCCGAGTCCATCAGCCGCTGCAGCTCCTCGGCCGAGATGCGGGCGATGCGCAGCGCCCTCCGAAAGCGGCTCAGGCGCGCCCAGCGTGCGAGCAGGTAGGCCGCGAGCCCACCCGCCAGCACCGCGGCGCCCCAGGTACCGAGCCCATCGAGGACCCCGAGCACGCGGGCGACAGTGTGGTGCAGAAGCATGCCTGCGAGGAGTGGCAGTCCGGCCCACACCAGCGATCCGGCGGTGTTGTACGCCAGGAACATCAGAGGAGGCGTCCGGACGATGCCCGCAAGGGGCGGCGCCAGCGTGGAGTATCCAGGGATGAACTTGGCGAGCACGAGGGACAGGAGACCGTAGCGCTCGAACACCCCCTCGGTCTGGCGAACGCACGACTCCGGTGACAGCGACAGCCGGCAGACCGTCCGCAGCACGCGGTGGCCGAACCGGCGCCCGATCACGTACCACGCGGAGTCCGCGATCGTCGCGGCGAGCAGGGCCGCCGCCAGCGCCCAGAGCGCAGAGAGCTTCCCCCCCGCCGCCAGCGCTCCGGCGAGCACCAGCGTCGGCAGGGCGGGCACCGGGAGACCGACTTGCTCGATCAGCACGTTGGCGAACACGAACAGCCCGCCATACCGGCCGATGAGCTCGAGGAGTTGCTCCATGTCTTCCCTCCGCGCGCGGACCGCCGCGCCGCAGGCGTAACCCGCCCGACAGCGCAAATCATCCGCGTCGCGGTCCGACGGTGCAAGGGCCCGCTTGGGCCGCCGGCCTCGCTTTGGTATCGTCGCGCCATGGAAAGACGATGCTGGCTCGGGAAGCCCGATCCGCTCATGGAGGCCTACCACGACACCGAGTGGGGGACGCCGCTGCACGACGACCGACGGCACTTCGAGTTCCTGGTCCTGGAGGGTGCGCAGGCCGGGTTGTCGTGGCGCACCGTCCTGCAGCGGCGGGAAGGGTACCGCCGCGCGTTCGCCGGGTTTGACCCCGAGAAGGTCGCACGCTTCACCCAGGCCAGGATCGAGAAGCTCCTGGCCGACCCGGGGATCATCCGGAACCGCCAGAAGGTCAACTCGGCCGTCACCAATGCCCGTGCCCTGCTGAAGGTGCAGAACGAACTCGGCTCGTTCGACTCCCTGATCTGGCGCTTCGTGGGCGGCTCGCCGATCGTCAACGCCCGGAAGATGCTCAAGGACATCCCGGCGCTGACCCCCGAGTCGGAGGCCCTGTCGAAGGAGCTCATCAGGCGCGGATTCACCTTCGTCGGACCCACGATCGTCTACGCGCACATGCAGGCGTGCGGCCTCGTGAACGACCACCTCGTAGACTGCTACCGCCACGCCGAGCTCGGCGGCCGCTCGCGCCGGGGCGCGAGGCGGGCCTTGGCCGGGAGGAAGACGTGATCGGCGCCACAGAGATCAAGCGCGGCGACATCCTGGACATCGACGGCGCGCCGTGGCAGGTCACCGACGTCTCGGTGCAGACGCCGAGCGCCCGAGGCGCGAGCATGCTCGTGAAGGTCAAGACCCGCAGCCTCCGGACGGGGCAGTCGATCGCCCGCACGTATCGGGGGAACGAGACCGTGGACGTCGCCGACTGCGAGAAGCGGCCCGTGCAGTTCCTCTACCGCCAGGAAGACGAGTTCGTGTTCATGGACCAGGGCAACTACGAGCAGTTCACGCTCCTGGCCGAGGCGCTGGGCGACGGCGTCGGGTACCTCACGGACGGGCTTGAGCTGGGCTCGCTGCTCTACAACGGCGAGGTGCTGACCGTTGAGCTGCCGGTGACGGTGGAATTGCTGGTGGTCGACACCGCCCCGGCGATCAAGGGCGCCACCGCCCAGGCGCAGCTCAAGCCCGCCACGCTCGAGACAGGGATCGAGGTGCTGGTGCCGCCGTACCTCACGACCGGCGAGAGGATCAAGGTCGACACCCGCGACGGACGCTTCGTCGAGCGCGTCAAGTAGTACGGGGCGCGAGGGCGTTCGGAGGTTCGCACGTTCGAGGATTGAGGCCCCGAAGTTAAGAGCTCAGAGTGAAGAGTTGAGAGACAAGGGGGCGATGCCGAATCGCCAAGACTCGAGTGTGCGGGCGGCGTTTCTTACCGTTAACTCTCAACTCGTCACTCTTAACTCTCAACTGTCGTTCTGGGGCCTGCGAACAGGTAGCATGCCACCGTGCGGACGTCGGACTTCGACTATCACCTCCCGCCGGAATTGATCGCGCAGGCCGCGCGGCTGCGGGGGACGTCACGGCTCGTCGTGCTGCGCCGCGACTCGGGTCAGGTCTCGCTCGACCGCGTGTCGTCGCTCCCGGCGCTGCTGAGGCCGGGCGATCTGCTCCTCCTCAACGACGTCAAGGTGATACCGGCTCGCATCCGGGCCCGAAGGCCGGGCGGCGGGGACGCCGAGTTGCTGCTGGTCCGCCCGCTTGGAGCTTCCGACTGGGAGGTGATGGCGCGGCCGGCCAAGCGTCTGCGCGTGGGCGTCGAGCTGGCGCTCGCGAGGGGCGGAGCGATCCCGCGTGAGCGTCTGGGCGAAGGCACGTGGCGGGTGGAGTTCGTCCCGGCGCTGGACGAAGCCGCGCTCGCTGCGGTCGGCGAGGTTCCGCTCCCGCCGTACATCCGGCGCCCCGACGGTCCCTCCGAGGCGGACCGCGAGCGCTATCAGACGGTCTACGCGAAGAAGGGACGCGCGGTCGCCGCGCCCACCGCCGGCCTGCACTTCACGCCCGAGCTGCTGGAGGCCTTCGGCGACCGCGGAGTGGAGATCGCGCGTCTGACGCTCCACGTCGGCCCGGGCACGTTCAAGCCCGTGCAGGCCGATGACCCGGCCGAACACCGGCTCGACCCCGAGGACTACGAGGTCACCGAGGCGACAGCACGTGCGCTCAACCGTGCTCAGGCGGCGGGGCGGCGGATCGTGTGCGTCGGGACGACGGCGTGCCGAGCCCTCGAACACGCGCTCGCCTCCGGCAGAGGGCGGGTGCTGCCCGGTGCAGCCCGCGCCGACCTCTTCATCCGACCGGGATACCGGTTTCGCGGCACCGGGGCTTTGCTTACCAACTTCCACCTGCCACGCTCCACATTGCTGATGCTGGTCTCGGCCCTTGCAGGCCGGGAGCGCGTTCTGGCGGCGTACTCGATCGCGGTGCGGGAGCGTTTCGGTTTCTACTCGTTCGGCGACGCGATGCTCATCCTCTGACGGGGCGCCGCCGTTGGCGGACCAAGGAAGACGGAAGAGGGACGGAAGACGCCGGTGGATGTCCTGGTCGTTCATCTACCCTCTACCCTCTTCCTATCCTGGACAGGCTACAATCCGCGATCGTGGCGGTCCCGGAGGGTCTCATGACGAGAATTTGGCTCGCGCAGATGGTGTTGACTGGACTCGTGACGGGCACAGTTGCGATCGCGGGCGCCGCACCGGTCCCGGAGAAATATCGCTGGAACCTGGGCGATCTCTACTCGACGCCGCAGGCGTTCGACGCGGCGCGGCAGCAGCTCGCGGGACGGCTCTCGGAGCTGGACGCACACCGGGGCACACTCGGCAGCTCGCCGGCCGCGATGAAGGCCGCGCTCGACCTCTACTTCGGCCTTGCCAAGGAGCTCAGCCGCATCGGCTCCTACGCCTCGATGCGCTCGGACGAGGACACGAGGGTGCCCGAGGCGCTTGGCGCCCGGCAGGAGGTCATGCAGCTGGCGGCCGAGTTCGGCTCCCGCTCGTCGTGGATTGCGCCGGAAGTCCTGGCGCTCCCAGCCGGGACGGTCTCCGCCTTCCTCAAGGACGAGCCCGGCCTCGCGCCGTACCGGTTTTTCCTGGAGGACCTCGAGAGGCAGCGCGCGCACACCCTCTCTCAAGGCGAGGAGAAGGTCCTCGCCGAGGCCGCTCTGGTGACCCCGGCGCCGTCGACGATCTACGGCGTCCTCGCGAACGCCGACGTGCCGTTCCCCGAGGTCACCCTCTCGAACGGCCAGAAGGTGCGCCTCGACCAGGCCGCCTACGCCAGGTACCGGGCTCTCCCTGACCGCGCGGACCGCATCCTGGTGTTCCGCGAGTTCTGGAAGACGTTCGAGGCGTACCAGCGGACGTTCGGGACGACCCTCGACGCCCAGGTCAAGCGTGACCTGTTCTACGCGCGGGCCCGCAACTACCCTTCCTGCCTGGCCGCCGCGCTCGACGGGAGCAACGTGCCGGAGGCCGTCTACCGCACCCTCGTCGCCGAGGCGAACCGCGCGCTGCCGACGCTCCACCGGGCCTTCAAGCTGCGGGCGAAGCTCCTCGGCATCCCCGACCTCGCCTATCACGACATCTACCCGCCGCTGGTCAAGCACGTGGACATGAGCTTCCCGATCGACAAGGGTGAAGCGCTCGTCCTCGAGGCGCTGGCGCCGCTCGGCCCGGAGTACGTAGAGACCGTCCGCAAGGGGTTCGACTCCCGCTGGATGGACGTGTACCCGCAGCAGGGGAAGCGCTCGGGGGCGTACTCCAACGGGTCGGCGTACGACGTGCACCCGTACGTCCTGACGAACTACAACGACGACTACGAGAGCGTTTCCACCGTGGCCCACGAATGGGGCCACGCCATGCACTCGTACCTGGCCAACAAGGCGCAACCTTTCCCGACGGCGGACTACTCGATCTTCATCGCGGAGGTCGCCTCGACGTTCAACGAGGCGCTCCTGCTCCGGCGCATGCTTTCCCAGGCCGCGAACGACGACGAGCGGATGTTCCTGCTCGGCAACTACCTCGAGAACCTGCGCGGGACGTTCTTTCGGCAGACGATGTTCGCGGAGTTCGAGCTCGCCATCCACGAAGCCGCCGAGAAGGGCGAGGCGCTGACCGGGGCCAAGCTGACTAAGATCTACGGCGAGCTGCTCCGCCGGTACCACGGGTCCGACCAGGGCATCGTCCGGATCCCCGACGAGTACACCGTCGAGTGGGCGTACATCCCGCACTTCTACATGGACTACTACGTCTACCAGTACGCCACCTCTCTGGCGGCCTCGTCGCAGCTCGTGCGCGAGGTGCTGGACGGCAAGCCCGGCGCCAGGGAGCGCTACCTCGGCCTTCTGAAATCCGGCGGCTCCCGCTACCCGTACGAGCTGCTCAAAGAAGCAGGTGTGGACCTCGCGAGCCCGGCGCCGTACAAGGCGCTCGAGGCGCAGATGAACTGGGCGATGGACGAGATCGAGAAGATCGTCGCACGCCGCCCCACCGCGCCCGCCAAGTAGCCGGCAAAGCAGCAGAGGGGCCGAGGAGCAGAGGCAAGACAGGAGCAGAGGAGCGGAGTAGCCGGGGAGCAAGGGAGAACAGGCAAGTCTCTCCTGCTCCTCGTAGCTTTCTTCGTCTTCCATCTCCTCTGCCCCTCTGCTCCTCGGCTCCCCTGCTTCGGGAAGCCCCAACGGCCGCCGGCGTGGCGCTTCAGAACTCCAACGCGGTGGTCGCGTATCATTCGGGGCGGAGCTTGCGGAGGGCCACATGACAGCGCGCACGAAGGCACTCACGGCGGTCGGATGCGTCGTCCTCGTCCTGGGCGGCGGCGTCCTGGCGATCTTTCTCGGGACGCGCTACGCGACCCGGCACGTCCCCGGCAACACACTGCTGACCGTCGAGATCTCGGGGCCGATCCCCGAGGCGGCCACCGACTCGCCTTTTGGCGAGTTGTTCGCCCTTCGCACCCTCACCCGGCAGGACTACCGGGACGCCCTCGTGCAGGCGGCGTCCGATTCCAAGGTGCGCGGGGTGAGGGTGAAGATCCAGGAGTTCACCGCCGGCTTCGCCACGATCGAGGAGCTTCGCGAGCTTCTCGCGAAGGTAGGCCGCGCGGGGAAGGCCACCTCGGCGTACCTCGAGACCGCCGGCGAGTTCGCACCCGGCAACGCGCAGTACCTGCTCGCGACCAGCTGCAAGCGGGTAGTGCTCAACCCGATGGGAGACGTGAACCTCATCGGCCTCTCCGCCCGCACGCCGTTCATCCGGGGCACCCTCGACAAGCTCGGAATCGCGCCGGAATTTCCCGGCATCGGCGATTACAAGAGTGCTCGCTTCTTCTACACCGAGAAGGACTTCACCCCCGCCGCCCGGGAGATGACGACCTGGCTGCTGGGCTCGGTGACGAAGCAGGTGGTTGCCGGGATTGCGGCCGGCCGCGGGATGACGGCGGTCCAGGCCGAGATGCTGATGAGGCGAGGCCCCTTCCTGGGTCCTGCCGCGCTGAAGGAGAAGCTCGTCGACGAGCTGGCCGACTGGGAGACCTTCGTCGAGTCGTGCAACGCTCACGGCAGCCAGGAGCTCCAGGAGGTCTCGATCCGGCGCTACCTCAAGGCGGACCGGCCTGACCGCAGCGGCACGCCGATCGCGGTCGTCGTCGCCGAGGGCGAGATCCTGCGCGGCGAGAACGGCTACTCCCCGATGCCGCTGTTCGGCGGGGACGTAATGGGCTCCGAGACGATCGCGCGCGCCTGGCGCGAAGTGCGCGACTCGGGCGCCAAGGCCGCCATCTTCCGCATCAACTCCCCGGGAGGGAGCGCCGTGGCCTCGGAGATCATCCGCACCGAGATGCTGAAGACGGCGGCCAGGATCCCGGTGGTGGTCTCGATGGGGGATGTCGCCGCGTCCGGCGGCTACTGGATCACATGCGGGGCCAGGAAGATCGTCGCGGACCCCGGGACCATCACCGCGTCGATTGGGGTGTTCTCCGGCCACCTCGACATGACCAGGTTCTGGGAGGACAAGATCGGCGTGACCTGGGGAAGGATCGACACGGCGCCGAACGGGAGCATGTACAGCTCCGTCGACCCGTGGACGCCGGAGCAGCGCAAGACGGTGCAAGCCTTCCTCGATCGGATTTACGATTCGTTCCTCGAACGGGTCGCGTCGTCGCGCAAACTCACGCGCGGCCAGGTCGACGACATCGGGCGCGGCCGGGTGTTCACCGGCGAGCAGGCCAAGGAGCGCAGGCTGGTCGACGAGCTCGGCACGTTCGACGACGCGCTCGCCGCCGCCAAGGAGCTCGCTGGGCTGAAACCCGAGGTGGCGGTCGAGCTCGTCTTCTACCCGACCAGTAGGCCGTTCTTTCAGAAGATCATGGAGAGGGACGACGCCGAGGCCCGGTGGGGCGCGATGGTGAAGGAGGCGTTGGCAGGGAAGATCGTGACGCCAGGACCGGTCTGGATGCCCCCTATCAAGATCGAATAACGGCGCGGCTGCGCGCCGGTCGGCGGCGGCAGAGGGGCAGGGGAGCAGAGGGGCAGAGGAGCGAGAAACCGTTCGGAGGTTCCCACGTTCGACCGTTCGAAAGGAACCAGGTCAAAGGGAAAAGGGGAAAGGTCAAACGGAAGACCAAGCTGCGGGGAAGGAAATTCGGCGTATCGTGTCTTCCCTTTGACCTTTTGCGTTTGCTCTTTTCCCTTTCCTGGTCGAACCTTCGAACGGTATTTGGCTCCTCTGCTCCTCGGCCCCTCCGCTCCTC
>Ga0182027_10007262_pt1 | contig 16382 bp, 20 predicted proteins | sample 712E1DmetaG_FD_121300 | JGI IMG/M metagenome (GOLD analysis project Ga0182027, IMG submission 121300) | Permafrost microbial communities from Stordalen Mire, Sweden - 712E1D metaG (Illumina Assembly) | ecosystem: Environmental > Terrestrial > Soil > Wetlands > Permafrost | place: Sweden... | reverse complement strand
GCTATGGGACAGCATGAGGTTTCGTATTAAAATGTGTGTATTGACCATATCATAAAAAGACCCAAAAATGACGAATTTAGTTAAATTTAGCGGTGACATCTGTCAATATGAGATGTGAGTGAAATTAAAATTCAAATTAAGCAAGATAAATATTACTCCGATAAGCACAGAACTTTGCTTGAAGTTGCCGTTGAAATGGAAGGTAAATTGAAAGAAAATGGACCTGATTTAATTGAAAACAAAAGATTAAAAAGGAATTGTGAAAAAGAAGTTTTAAGAGAATTACCAGCAAAAGATTTTTATATTCCGAAGGAGGACAAATGAATACTGAAAGGCCTCAACCTCAACCATTTCCTCGACCACCTACGCCCCCTCCACCACATCGTCCAGTGCCACCTTCAATGCCTCGTCCAGTACCGCCTCCACATCCCCAAACACCCGAAAGGAAGTATATCCCAGGACATGTTGAACCCGATGACCCTTGGCCCAAAGAATAATCTTAAAGGATATTGGGTATTCCCTTATGAAATATAGCAGAATGTATGGTTTTGTCCGAAGCCGACAGCTTGAAGGAACCTTTCAAAACTCAAAACAAATTGGCACTTGGGTATCAACTGGTATGCGAGTTATGAAGGGCTGGGGAAATGTAGAAGAATCGCTATGGCCTATTAATGGTAATGAATGGCCTCCCAAGGAACCTCCAGAAATTGACCAAAAGGCTAAAGCGAATAGGATATTTGCCTACCATCGCGCAAGTACTATTGACGAGTGTCGAATATTGCTTGCTTCAGAAATGCCGGTGATAATTGCACTTGAAATCGATGATTCTTGGTCAAATCCGCCAAAAGGAATCATCCCAATACCTGATAAAGATCAATTTATAACTGGATCTCATTCCGTATGTCTATATGGGTATGAGGATTATTTAAAGAGGTTTCTGATTCTAAATTCATGGGGGCTTACCTGGGGAGATAATGGATTTGGATATTTACCATATGAATATTTTCCTGAGCGTTTCTTGGAAGGATGGACTTTTTTAAGACCATTATATCTTCATCCTCCAATTGACAAGATCAGTAAAATAAAAGTTACTACTTGGGGAACCAAGGACTCCTTTGGAAATATGCTTCATGGTGTAGAAATAAATGATGTAAATGAGGACGAGATGATAGGGTGGGGGTTTGCAATTGAAAGAAATAATGTCCTAGAACTTGAGGAACTTTTCGTCAGACCAAATTGGCGAGAAAAGGGGTTCGCATCCAAAATAGCTAAAGAATTCATAACCCTTTCGGACAGCCTAAGGAAAAAATTAAAAGTATGGATACCCCATCCTGATGTTGTGGATTCTAATTTGAAAGGATTGCATGCAATACTTGATTCTCTGAATATTACATACTCATCAAGTCCTGTTCGATGGGCTTCCGGTGTTGGAATATCAGGAAATTAAAGGAACCATGTGAACCTTTTAAGGAGCAAAGAATGGCTGACATTCAAGAACAAGCGAAAGCAATCAAAGATGGATTTCAGATTACGATACAAAACCGATTCATTAACAAGCAGATAATTGGATTTGATAAAATATTTGAATATTTTAATAGCGAACAACAGAAATGGGGGACAGTTGGAAATAAAAATGGAATAAATATGTTTCATATTTTAAATTCATTGGTTAATCTTTGCAATCAGCTCAATACTGTTGAAGATAATATCGATGTTTTCAATGATAAATTTCAGAATATAAGAGGGCAAATTAATCAATTGGTCAGGAATGAAGATCTTTTTTGGACTGAAACTAAGGAAGGCAGCCTAATTTACTCATTGGCGCAAAAAGGGTCAAGCAAGGACGAAATATCAGGAGCAATAAGTTACGTAAAAAATGAACAATTTTCACATTTTGATCGTGATTCATTTAATGGATTCGCAAAGGCGTATGAATTTTATCACAACGATGATTCCACAATTGTTAAACGGAGCGCCTCTGAAGAAAAATCATTATTCGATTTAAGAGAAGAGTGGAAGGCTAAGACCGCGAAGCTGAATGAAGAGCTCCAAAAAATGATTTCGGAGCGCGATAAAATTGAATCGGATTTTAAAAAGAGATCTGATGATTTGATTACAGCAAAAGAAAAAGAGTTTAGCGAGAAAATTCGAATTACAACGGAAATGTCAACGTCGAAAGAAAAAGAGCTAACCGCTTCGCTGGAAGAGGGTAAAAAGCAGATATCTGCCAATGATGACCTATACAAAACAAAGCTTCGATTAGAAGCCGCGGTTCAATATTGGCATAAAAGAACATCGTCTTACCGAAAAAGAGGGTATTGGTGGCTAGCGGCACTTGTTTCATGCACTGCTATATTATCCGGAGGTTTAATAATAATTCTTTACAATTTGCCTCTGATTCTTCAAGGAAAAACCGGGTTAGCATTTGATCCTATTTCAATAAAGGTTTCTTTGATTTTATTAACGGCTATTTCGGTTGGCGCATACCTGATTCGAATATTTTCAAAACTTACCTTTAGTAGTTTCCATCTCGCAAGGGATTCGGAGGAACGAGAACAATTAACTCATGTTTATTTGGCCCTAAAAGAGAAGCATGCTGTAGCTGAAAATAATGAATCGGTTATTCTCCAGGCTTTGTTCAGCCGTGCTGATACTGGAATGTTAGGAGGAGATCACTCTCCAACAATGCCTACAATGGTTGAAAAAATAATGAGTTCTCCTAAATGAATTCCAAGTCCAAAACCCCTCTCCAAAACGCTTTAAACCAGCTCGATGCGATAAAATCCCGCGTGAAGCCGGGACTCGGCAGTGAAACTGCCGGGACAGTGAGGGAGAGCAAAGAGCGGGAATACAAAGGGGTTCGGATTGTTGATGATATCGAGGCGGCCAAATGCCGGCTTTTCTTTCCGAGTTTTCCTGCTCCGAAAGTCCGGACATTTTTGAAAAAGCACGGCTTCGCCTGGTCGACGGCCGACAGGTGCTGGCAGGCGGATCGAACCGCACAAACGGATTATTATGCAGAAAAGGCAATTGAAAAATCAATAAAATAAACAATAATTCATCTAAAGAAAGGGACGTAAAAATGCCAAGCATTGCTCAAGCGCTTAAAGCAGAAATCGTAAGAATAAGCCGGAAGGAAATCAAGGCATCTACGGATTCTATTCACAAAACAAACATCGGCTTGAGAAAAACCGTTACCGATTTCAAAAAGAGAATTGCAGCGCTTGAAGCGGAAAATAAACTCCTAAAATCGGTTTCAAGGAAATTTGAAAATCAAAAACCAGAAGTAACCCCGGAGGTTGCCGAAAAGGTAAGGTTTACATCGAAAAGTATTGTAATCCTTCGAAATAAATTAGGACTTACCCAAGAACAATTCGGCAAAATAATTGGCGTTTCAAGTCAGAATATTCATGCAATCGAACACAAGGACGGTCGGCTTAAATTCCGATCTGCGACCCTGGCTAATTTGCTGTCTGTCAGGAAATTGGGGAAACGAGAGGCGAAGAAAAGGCTTGAGGAGATGGGTACAAATAAAAACAGAGAGCCGCAATCCATGGAAAGCCGAAAACGATCACTGAAGGCGTGAGCTGCACCCCTGCAGGGCCGTTTAAACCGGCAAATTAACGCTTCTCAGAAGCAAAAATGGGCAACCGGTTCGATTGATGATTGGGTTTTTGAGTCGTATGGCATTGAAAAAAGCCGGATTTATCCGGGATTACCTCCGGGGCAAGTGTCGGCGTATGGATTACCGAGGAGCTATTTTGATGAAATGCGGCCAGTGGTGGATTTGCAGTTGGAAAAGGCGGGGGTGAGGTTGGCGAAAACGCTGGAAAGCGTTTTCAATTGAGAATTGGGATTTAATAAATTGAAAATTGAGGCGGGTGGTATTATTTCTTGCATAAGGAGTTTTTATGAGGCGAATTATAATTTCGGTGGCGATTATTCTTAGTTGCATTGTGACGTGCTGGAGCCAAGCATATTACGAAGCAAGCGGACAAACTCAGGTTTTTACACTTAAAGCAGGAGCAAAAAGCGGCCTAACGACAATCAGAGTTGGCCATATGGCTACAATAAATAATGACCTGAAAATCACTTCAATTCAAAATGCCATTGTGATTTCGTTGCCAGCTATTTCTCATAAAGTTGTCAATATCGCAATGTACAATATTTCAGGTCGTCAGATATTCTGCAAGCACGGATATAGCGGCACAACCCTACGTCTTAAATCGGGGTGGTTTGCGCCAGGTATTTATACTGCGATTGCTATCATTGATGGAAAAAACTATTCACGCCTGTTTGCAATTTCGAAATAAGGGGCAGAAATAATGAAAACTATAAAAGTAATGGCCATGGGATTAATATTAACATTTTTAGCAACAATCCTTTTTTCAGGAAATGCTTCCGCACAAATTCTTCATGTCGATTCGGTAATGGTAGACAGCGTATGGAATAGTGACAGTTCATGGTACGATGGAAACGGTGTATTGCAACAGCGCATAAGTCGCGATTGTCATTTAAGCTTTATTCCACAAGGTGAGGGCATGGCCAGGATGTTCATTGCAATGTCTGAGGACAGTGGAAAAACATGGGCAATTTCACCCAATCCGCTGACAGTTCTAAATAATGCTCTTGCTTCTACGTTCATGACTGGACAAAAAGCCAAAATAACAGTCCGGGTTCTCAGTGCCGATAGACCTGGAATTGCATTTAAGATGACGGCTAGGCAAGATGCGCCGATTATCGTAGGAAAACCGAAGAAAAAAATATTGGGAGTAATAGCAGTTTTAACGCCAGGGGCAAATGTTGAAACGCTGATGGGTGTAAGCGAAATTGATACTTCAACAAATGGTTTTAGCACAATTGCAAAAATTTATTGGGATGCTTTTGGCGATGGAACGATAGATGATTCTACTGCGGGCTTAAATGCGCTTTCATGGACATGGCTTACGCAAGTACCTGCGGGGGCGACCGGGCAACGCCGCGCTGTGATCGCCCGCGCGATTGATAAAAACGGTTTGTCAAGTGTGCCGGAAACTCTAACCGTACAGTTCGGGCTGCAAAGGATGATAGTGATGAAAAACATTCCGGCTGGGACGTTTACCATGGGATCAGATAGTATTGCTGATTATGCTTCCCCTGCTCACCAAGTCACATTGAGCGCGTTTAAAATGCAGGAAACCGATGTTACTCAAGAGCAGTATTTTGCGGTAATGGGTATGAATCCATCGTATTTTGATACGGGAACGAGTGCACCACTCAGGCCGGTTGAACAGGTGACTTGGTTCGACGCTGTGAAATACTGCAACGCTTTAAGCCTGCTTTTCAGCTTTACCACAGTGTATGATACATCAGCGTGGACTGCGGATTTTTCGAAAACCGGATACCGATTGCCAACGGAAGCGCAATGGGAATATGCCTGTCGGGCAGGATCAATTACAGCGTACTGGTGGGGACCAGATACAAATGGCATGGGAGCGCGTACATGGGAGGGTTTTAATAGTGGCAATACAACGCAACCTGTTGCAACCCAATTGGCAAATCCTTTTGGACTATACGACATGACTGGGAACGTGTGGCAATGGGTCAACGATTGGTATGGGCCTTACTCATCAGGAGCCGTAACTGATCCAACTGGAGCGACAACAGGAACAAACCGCGTTCTGCGTGGAGGCACGATTAATGGCGTTGACAACACCTACCGTTCCGCGTACCGTTACGGCGTCAGCCCATACTGGCTCTATTACGGTGGGTTTCGTGTTGTGCTTCCACAATAGAATTTATCCGGGATTTCCGGGAGGGCCGGTTTCGGCGTTCGCGCTGCCGCGAAACTATTTTTCTGAAATGCGGCCGGTTGTGGATTTGCAATTGGAAAAGGCGGGAGTGAGGTTGGCGAGGGTGTTGGAGGGGATATTGGGGGACGGTTGGAGCAACTAACGTTAAACCTACTATTCGCACTTGTCGTCATAGCCGTTATCGCTATGGTGATTGGATATACGCTCGGGCACTTTCGTCAGGTAGTAGTCGAGAACCGAGGCGAAGCTGCCATCCGGCGTGAACTTACTCGCAACTTTGGCAATTCCAAGCATCATCTGCTTAACAATGTCACCCTGCCGTTTGAAGACGGCACTACTCAAATAGATCATATTCTTGTGTCGCGTGTCGGGATCTTCGTGGTTGAGTCAAAACACTACACTGGATGGATCTTCGGTGATGCCAACAGTCCGAAGTGGACACAAGTCATTTATCGGACAAAGCACAAGTTTCAGAACCCGCTGCATCAGAACGCCAAACACGTACGCGCGGTTCAGCAGCTTTTAGACTTTATCCCCCCGGAACACGTCCATTCTTTAGTTACCTTTACCGGAAATGCCGAATTCAAAACCGCATGCCCAAATGGTGTTGTTGGAATCCGCGGGCTCGTTAATTACATCACATCTTTCAAGTCAGATGTGATGACGGAAAACCGAATGCAATTCTGTGTAGGTCGCTTGGAGTGTTGCCGACGATTGATTAGCCGACGTACAGATGTGGAGCACCATGCTTATCTGGAGCGAAAGTTCGGACAGGCAAACTAATAAGGGTTTACAAAAACAAATAAAATGAATGATAACAAAATTAAAACAGCTATAAACAACCTCAATGAAATAAAATCCCGTGTTAAGCCAGGGACCGACGTTGAACCTGTCGATATGGTGGGCGAGACCACAGAGCGCGAATACAAAGGGATTCGGATTGTCGATGATGCCGCGGCCGAGGTGTGCAGGATTTATTTCCCGAGTTTTCCGGCCCCGAAAGTCCGGACGTTTCTGAAAAAGCATGGGTTTGCCTGGTCATCGGCCGACAGGTGCTGGCAGGCGGATCGGACGGAGCAAACGAGTTATTACGCAGAAAAGGCAATTGACAAGTCAATAAATTAAACACTAAATCTTCTAACGAAAGGGTCTCATCCATGGCAAACATTGCTCAAGCGCTTAAAGCAGAAATCGTAAGAATAAGCCGGAAGGAAATCAAAGCTTCAGTGGATTCTATCCACAGAACAAACATCGGCTTAAAAAAAGCCGCAACCGATTTCAAAAAGAGAATTGAAGCGCTTGAAGCGGAAAATAAAATCCTAAAATCCCTTTCAAAGAGATTTGAAGATCAAAAACCAGAAGTGACACCGGAGATTGCCGAAAAGGTAAGGTTCACATCAAAAAGTATTGTAATCCTACGAATTAAATTAGGGCTTACCCAAGAACAATTCGGCAAAATAATTGGCGTTTCAAGTCAGAATATTCATGCAATCGAACACAAGGACGGTCGGCTTAAATTCCGAGCTGCGACCCTGGCAAATTTGCTGTCTATAAGAGGATTGGGAAAACGAGAGGCGAAGAAAAGGCTTGAGGAGATGGGGAATAAATAGAAGTAAAGGATCTATATAAAAGCTTCTCCGCAGTAGAAATGGGTTGCAAGTATTAATGTTGATTAGAGATAGAAATATTTTCAAAATTAAAATTTCAACAGAAACTTCGTAGAAAAAAGGGGAATTCTATGTGGATGGTAAGAGCTGGAGAAGGTGGCTTTTTATTCGATGAATTTAAATCAAAAAGTATCGTAGCTATTGGATGGAATGAAATTGGAGATTTATCAGGGATAAAAACAGGTGAGGAAATTCGGAAACTACTCAATAAGACATATGGCTATTCCGGTGGAAAACTGATTAATGCAACAGGCCAAATTAATCGATTCCGATTTGATTTTAAACTTGGAGATTACACAATTACGTATAATCCAGGAGAACGGAAATACTTGGTTGGAAAAATTAATTCAGATTATCAATACAACAACAAACTGGCCGAATATTATCACTCGCGAAAAGTTGAGTGGCTTGGTGAAGTACTACGGGATAATTTGAGAACTACCACAAGAAATTCTTTGGGATCAACACTTACTATTTTCTCACTTTCTGAGGATTCAGAAACGGAAATTATTAAAGCCCTTAACAAAAAAAATGAATCCATAATTAGTCCTGCGGTAGAGGAATCGGATGATAGCCTTGACGTTTTAAAAGAAGATTTCGTCGAAAAAGCACATGAATTTATTAAAGACAAAGTCCTGACGCTTGATTGGGAAGAAATGCAAGAATTGGTTGCTGGATTGCTTAGAGCAATGGGATATAAAACACACGTATCACGAAAAGGCCCTGATAGAGGAAGAGATATTATTGCCTCCCCCGACGGTCTTGGCCTTGAAGAACCACGCATCGTGGTTGAGGTAAAGCATCGTCGTAACGAGCAAATGGGTGCAGATAAAGTGCGCGGCTTTGGTGGTGGTCTTCGAAATGGCGACAAAGGATTATTTGTTTCAACAGGGGGCTTCGCAAAAGAAGCTAAATATGAAGCTGAACGGTCAAATATTCCTATGAATCTTGTTGATTGCGATATGCTCGTAAATTTAATTACCCAATATTATGACAATTTTGATTCCGATACAAAAAGTCTGGTGCCATTAAGAAAAATATACTGGCCAAACTAGAGCATTACAATCAAAGAGCCATCCCATGAAGCTACCTATATCAGCTTGAAAAATTGGGGCTCTTTAAAGTCATGGCAAGTGAATCGTATAGATGATTAAAATCGTTAAAATTGGAGAGAAACATGACTGCCGAGCGCAATCTGTGGAATGAATTCCGGAAGGTTTGGCCCCCTGAGCGCGTAAAAGTAATGACTTTACAGGAATACACAAGTTGTGGAAACAAGGACACGTTTACTTATTGGATCGAAAAACGCCTTGAAAAACTTGGATCAATTTGGGGTGGATCGGCGTTTAAATTTGGAATATTTTCAAGAAATGACAAAAGTTTAAGAGAGAACATTGGTAAGCGAAAATATACTGAAAATTATGGATGGCTTCAAAAATATGGTAGTTCTGAAAATGAGGCTTTCGAAAAAATAAGAACTAATATCATAGAGGTGATTGTTGCCATTCAAAACAACGATCTTGAAAGAGTCAATCAAGTAGACCTTGGGAGTGCTTACAAATGGAAAATCGCCTTCCATTACCAAAACAGCATTGATAAGCCTGTCTGTATCGATATATTTAACATCAGCATGCTTGAAAAAATATCTCAATGTCCTCCTTGTACTTCAAGAATTGTAATGTATCGGAAAATTATCGCCGATTGGAAGGGCGGAGACGTTCTTCAATATTGTGTTGAGCTTTGGGAAAAATACTCAAAAGATTTGTCCGTTAATCCTATTGATATAATAATAGAAGAAGCGGAAATTGAAGATGATGCCAAGGAAATTAATGAGCATACTGAAATTCAGTATTTATTGCTGGATCTCGGAAGCAAAATGGGATTAGATGTTTGGGCTGCGCGCAATGACAGAAATAAGCAATTTAATGGTGAAAGCTTTTTCAGCTTAAAAGGAATATTATCGGATTTACCCCTTCAATTTGCTGAGCAAACGAATCGAACAATTAAAAATATTGATGTCCTTTGGCTTAAAAAAAATACCATTGTGGCCGCGTTCGAGATTGAAAGTACGACTTCGATCTATTCTGGACTCCTTAGAATGTCAGATTTAGTTGCCATGCAACCGAACATTAATATCCCCCTATTTATAGTTGCTCCAGAGGAAAGAAGAAAAAAAGTTATTGCAGAAGTAAACAGGCCATCATTTAATGTGCTTGAGCCACCTCTTAATGATATTTGCCGATACATTTCGTTTAAAAGGCTTAAAGAAGAATTTGAAAATATTAAAAAAATAATTCGGTTCATAAAACCGGAATGGCTACAGGATGTTTCTGAGTCATGTGGACCAGAAGAAGTGTGATAAAATGACCTGTTGCCCTCAATCAAACTGCCCTTTCTACCATAAAGCCGAAGGCTGCATTCATCCTTCAGCCCCAACACCGGCCGATTGCGACATTTTACCGGCCCTACCCGCGGTCGAGGAAGTCCCGCTCGATCCGCCGATGTATGTCCGGTTCTCTTATCGGGATGAGTGGCGCCACATCCCGGCGAATGAGGTTTTCCCGGTATGGACGGAAATGGATTTCGGGCTCGCGGCGAACACATTTCGGGAGATTCATGGGTCAAATGGGGCTTTAACGGTGTTCAGCACCACGGATTCCGTAGAATGGAGCGTTTGGGGAGAGTTGGGGGAGGAAAAGGATCTACCGGCTGAAGCTGCTCCACAGGCAGGTGAGGGGTAAAGGTGGATATTTTCCAGACAGCGTATGGAAAATTCCTTTCTGATTTTATTTTTCAACTCCCCGAAAAAGAGGATGAACTTATGGTATCGCAAAATACGATACCTTCAAAGCAACTTGGGGACGCGGTGCGTGAAATTGGGTATGCAATGGCTTTGCGGGGGATTTGTCAGTGCAAAACATATTTCAGATTATGTAATGCAGAACAAGCAACGGGTAATTTAAAAGGGAGTATCTTAAATGAATAAGAAAAATCCTATTGAAATTAAATGGATGCCGGCCGTGGAACAGCACGACTATCCCGCTGCGGAATCCTACCTTAATCTCCTTTACAACATAGATAAAGTAGGGAAAATAATTACCAAATTTCGCAGTGCCCCCATTGTGCAATTCAAAGCCAAGGATATTTTTAGAGCTTCCCGACTTTCCGTGCTTGGCGTGAGCAATTCGCATGTTGAAAAGGACAGAATAAAAATTCGGAAGGGGAAACCCCTTTCGCCGCTCCTTCTCCTAAGAGACAAAGAAGATAGCAAGGTAGTGATTGCCGATGGATATCATAGAATGTGTGCGGTTTATGAGATTAACGAAGATGCGATGATTCCTTGCAAGATTGTTTGAGCTAAAAAAGGTGAGCAATTAATGAATACAATAGGCCAGACAACGTATAGCCTTTCTCCGAATACAATTGCAAAAAGCAGGAGTAATCGATGACCGGACATGAAATGATAAATTCCGACGGAATCCAGGGGAAAATTCACACAGTCCGGGGTCTTCAAGTAATGCTTGATAGCGACCTGGCTGAGTTGTACCAAGTTGAAGCAAAAAACCTGAATCGAGCAGTTAAACGCAATATTGAAAGATTTCCTGTGGAATTCATGTTTCAACTGACCTCTGAGGAGCACAATTCTTTAAGGTTCCAAATTGGCACCTTAAACAATACGAGAGGACAACACCGAAAATATCTTCCGTTTGCTTTCACCGAGCAAGGCGTTTCCATGCTATCGGCTGTGCTGCGAAGCGAGACGGCCGTCCAAGTCAGCATACAAATTATGAATGCTTTTGTTGCCATGCGCCGCTTTATTGCATCGAATGCGCAAGTGTTTCAGAGAATAGCAACACTTGAAGTAAAACAGGTTGAAACCGACAAGAAAATCGACAAAGTATTGAACGCCATAGAGAGCAAGGACGTTCACCCGAAGCAGGGGATTTTCTTTAACGGCCAGATTTTTGATGCGTACCGCTTCATATCCGACCTTTTCAGGGCCGCCAAGGAATCAATCGTCATCATCGACAATTATATTGACGACACGGTCCTCACTCATCTCGCAAAACGTCGGGAAAATGTATCGGTCACCATTCTTACTAAAACGATCTCAAAGCACCTGACGCTTGACGTCAAGAAGTTTAATGAGCAATACCCGGCTATTGAAATCAAAGAATTCAACAACGCCCATGACCGATTCATCATTATTGATTCGAACACCGTATACCATTTTGGGGCTTCCCTGAAAGACCTCGGGAAAAAATGGTTTGCGTTTTCCAAAATGGAGCTTGGGGCCATGGAAATGTTGGGGAAATTGAAAGAGCTGGTTTAAAAAAGACAAAATAAAAATCTGATTGATAAAGGAAGACTTCCATGAACAAAGAATTGGCAGCAAGGCTTGGCCCCGCACGCGTACCTTTCCTCCTTCTCCCGCCTGTTTGTGTGGCATTGGGGTATGCGACGGCTTCGCGGGAAAGGGTCTTTATTCCTACGCTTTCGGTAATCTTAGCTCTGATAGGTGCAATTGCCTCCCATATTAGCGTTAACGCTTTCAATGAATACTTTGATTTTAGATCAAAACTGGATTCAAAAACAGTTCGCACTCCATTCAGCGGCGGAAGCGGAACACTGCAAAGAAGACCGGAACTGGCAGGATGGGCACTATGGCTTGCTATTAGTTCCGCACTTATAACGGCCGCAATTGGAATATATTTCACTTTCAAATCCGGTCCAGGAATTCTTCCTCTGGGAATCGCAGGACTTATTGTTGTTATCACATACAGTGTTTGGGCTGTTCATAATCCGCTTCTCTGCCTTATATTCCCTGGCCTGGGGTTTGGGCCATTCATGGTCATCGGTACACATTTTGCTCTCACGGGACACTACTCTTGGTCTGCGGCGATTGCTTCACTGATTCCTTTCTTTCTTGTCAACAATTTGTTACTCCTAAACCAATTTCCTGATCTTGAAGCCGATCGCAGTGTCGGAAGAAAGAACTTGCCGGTCATTGCCGGCCTGAAGACAAGCGCACTGGTATTTGCCTTGTTTATTGTATTCGCTTACATGGCAATTGCCGCGGGAGTTTTGCTCGGATTACTTCCGGCACTTTCATTTATTGGAACTGCTACGATATTATTGAGTATTCCAGCGGTGATCGGAGCTTTTAAAAACAACAACAACATTCCTAAATTGATTCCCGCAATGGGGCTGAATGTTGTGATTAATCTGGCTACGCCTTTACTATTGGCTGTCGGGATTTTCTGGGGGTAAAAAGTTGAGTGGAGTATATTATAGGACCGGTAAACAGCCTTCTATGCGGCTGTTAGAGACAGAAAATTCAAAAAAGGAGTGAAGTGTAATGCAACCAAGAGGCCCATTAATGATTGAACACCGGCTCATTTTGCGTATGATTTCCTTGATTGGCAAAGAGGTTGAAAGGATTGAAGAAAGCAAAAAAGCAAACCCCTCTTTCATCAAAGTGGCCGTCGATTTTATAAAAACCTATGCCGACCAAACACACCATGGGAAAGAAGAAGAAATTCTATTTCGGGACTTGTCAAGAAAGAAGCTGTCCGCCGCCGACAACAGGATTATGAACGAGCTTATTCAGGAACATATAATTGGCCGAAACACTACGGCGGACCTTGTTAGGGCGACCGATGAATACCAGAAGGGAGATAAAAAGGCTTTACTCTTAATTAAGCAGAGTATGAAAAAATTTGTGGAGTTTTATCCTGTTCATATTGAAAAAGAAGACAAGGTCTTTTTCCCTACAGCGATGAATTATTTCTCGGAAGCGGAACAACTGGCAATGCTTAACGAATTCTGGGAATTTGACCGAAAAATGGTTCACAAAAAATACAAATCCGAGGTCGAGTTACTGGAAAATTTGTCAACTCCACAAGAATTAAAATAATAACTTAATGAATTACACTAAGAAAATATACCGCAGGTCTTTTTGGGCTTTTTGTGGAAAGAAATGCTATGAATAAGAGATTAGTTTTCTGGAGCATCCTGATTATCGTCGTTTTATGCATGGTTGGCTACTTAAAAAAAACATTCTGTTTTCACAATGTTTATGTGTCGGCAAAAACCCAAAAATGCATTGAATGCCATGCAAAAAACCATTTGCAGGAATCGCAGATAGAGGAATGGAAACATAGCAAGCATGCGAAGGCCGGCGTCGGCTGTTATGAGTGCCATCGGGCGAAAAAAGACTATCCCGGAGCCTGGAACGACAACGGCTTTATCATTACGACAATAGTCTCACCGAAAATATGCGGAAAGTGCCATGAACGAGAGTTCAAAGAATTTGAAGCAAGTCACCATGCGCAAGCAGGCGAAATCCTCGGATCGGCCGACAATTATCTCGGCGAGGCGGTTGAAGGCCCGGGTGCTTCGGTGCAAGGGTGCCAATCATGTCATGGCAGCGTCGTTAAAGTCGATTCGGCTGGAAAACTCGATTATACGACCTGGCCGAACCTCGGCATCGGAAGACTCAACCCCGATGGTTCAAAGGGCAGCTGCGCTTCATGCCATTCCCGGCACCGGTTCTCCCTTGAGGTCGCCCGCTCGCCCGAGGCGTGCGCAAAATGCCACCTGGGCCCGGACCATCCGCAAAAAGAGATTTACGACGAATCAAAACACGGAATAAACTTTGCCGCGCATAAAGACAAAATGAACCTTGGCGCTTCACCGTGGATTCTAGGCAAAGACTATACGCAAGCCCCTAACTGCGTCACATGTCACATGGGCGGAAACAACTACTTGACACGCTCGCATGAAATCGGCGGTCGCCTTAGCTGGACGCTTCGCCCCGCGGTTTCCGTAAGGCAGGAGAACTGGGAACAGAAACGCAGCGATATGAAAAAAGTCTGCCAGAACTGCCATGCCCCTGAATGGAGAGACAACTTTTTCAAGCAGTTCGACCAGACCGTAACAATGTACAATGAAAACTTCGCAAAACCCGCGGCGGAGATCATGGGACGCCTCAATGCGAGAAAAGCAATTACTGACCGGCAATTCGACGAAGACATCAAGTGGGTTTATTTTGAATTGTGGCACCATGAAGGAAGGCGCGCGCGCCACGGGGCGGCGATGATGGGCCCGGACTTTGTCCAGTGGCACGGTTTTTACGAAATCGCCAAGACGTTTTACTTTGAATTCCTTCCCAAGGCGGAAAAGCTCGGCGAGGGCGAGTATGTAAAAAACTTATTAAACAGGCCCGAACATTCCTGGATCAAGGGCGTAAAGCCCGACGGAATGAAATTCCAGGAAGAGGCCTTTAAAAAATGGAAAGAGATGAGCGATGCCGCCCAAAAGCCAAAGTAAAGGATTTTTTTTCCGGGCGATATTGGTTTGCGCGGGACTTTACAAAAAAAATAAAGCGGTTTTTATTTCGCTATGCGTCGCCGCGCTGATTTTGTGCTGCGTTGCAACATATCTAAGCGTTGAAATGACCTCCACCGTCACATTTTGCACATCGTGCCATGAGCTTAAACCCGCATTCGACAGTTACCGGGCTTCGACGCATTACAACGTCAAGCCCGGCCAAAGGGCCGCGACCTGTCGGGACTGCCATTTGCCGCCTTGGAACCACCCGATACGACTACTAATTTCAAAGATTTATCATGGAAGCAAAGACGTCACCCGTCATTTTTTTAAGACCTCGGATTTCGGAGAACCCGGTTTTTATTTTTCCCTTAAAATGAGTGCCAAGGAAACGGTTGGTAACGCCAATTGCCTGAAGTGCCACGCCGATGCTATGCGGAAAAAGTATGATGGAGAGGACAATATCCATGCACTGCTTTTAAACAATCCGGGGTTTAAATGTTACGAATGTCACGAAGACATCGTACACAAGGATTATCTACCTAAGGCAATGTGATGCAGCCTTAGGGGCTTTTCACATCGAGGTTCGCGGCAAATATTTTCCGTGAAATTCATGGGTCAAACGGGGCTTTAGTGGTGTTCAGCACCACAGATTTCATGGCTATGCGGCTATGCCTAGCCGAAAAGTCCAGGCTTTGCCTGAAGAGCCATGATGGCTGCTACCTGACTGCGGCAGGCTTTAAAGATTCGGCGGGGATACCCGCTATTCTTTAAAGTCACTAGCTTTGCTGGAGAAAGCATACTCAATTGATTGGAAAATATGGGGAGAGTTGACGGAAGAAAACAAAAACCTTTGAACGATAAATGGTATATTTCATTCAATGAAGCATAAATTTTGAGGTCACAAATTGTGACTTCAAGTTAGTAAATAGCCTGCAAGCTCCTTAAAAAGGGGAAAAAAGCGGAGGGGTCGATGACCAGACATGATTTGATAAATTCCGATGGAATCCAAGGTAAAATTCACACGATCAGAGGGCTTCAAGTGATGCTTGATAGCGACCTGGCTGAGCTATACGGTGTGGAAGTGAAACGATTGAATGAGCAGGTAAAAAGAAATATTGATAGATTTCCCGAAAAATTCTGTTTCCAGCTTTCCGAAGAAGAGTTTAATAATTCGAGCATTAATGGAGCAAATAATTACACAGAGGCTTTAAGGTCGCAAATTGCGACCTTAAACAACAGGCGAGGGCAACACCGAAAATATCTTCCGTTTGCTTTCACTGAGCAGGGCGTGGCGATGCTTTCCGCTGTTTTGCGAAGCGAAACCGCAGTTAAAATGAGTATTCAAATTATCGACGCTTTTGTCGCCATGCGCCGCTTTATTGCATCGAATGCGCAAGTGTTTCAGAGAATAGCAACACTTGAAGTAAAACAGGTTGAAACCGACAAGAAAATCGACAAGGTATTGAACGCCATAGAGAGCAAGGACGCTCACCCGAAGCAGGGGATTTTCTTTAACGGCCAGATTTTCGACGCGTACCGCTTCGTATCCGACCTTTTCAGGGCCGCCAAGGAATCAATCGTCATTATC
>Ga0182027_10007261_pt1 | contig 16386 bp, 19 predicted proteins | sample 712E1DmetaG_FD_121300 | JGI IMG/M metagenome (GOLD analysis project Ga0182027, IMG submission 121300) | Permafrost microbial communities from Stordalen Mire, Sweden - 712E1D metaG (Illumina Assembly) | ecosystem: Environmental > Terrestrial > Soil > Wetlands > Permafrost | place: Sweden... | reverse complement strand
GAGGTTCGACCGGTCGGCAACTGCAAGGACATGCCCATCAACGTCCGCTTCCTGGCCGCAACAAACCGATGCCTGACCGACCACGTCAAGAGTGGGCAGTTCCGGGAGGATCTCTATTACCGCCTGAACGTGATCACGATAGATCTCCCGCCGTTGCGGGAGCGGGTCGAGGACATCCCACTATTCGTCGAGCACTTTCTGTCGAAGTTCAAGAGAAACCTGGATAAGCGGGTCGAAGGCGTCTCTCCGGAGGCCATGACGCACCTCATGACGTATCCCTGGCCAGGCAACATCCGGGAACTCGAACACGCGATGGAACGCGCGGTGACCCTGAGCCGTTCCCTCCTGCTCCAACCCGAAGATTTCCCCGCCTCCGTGGTCCGTGGACCTGAGAACGCCGCGTGGATAACACCCCGGCAATCGACGCTAGCCGAGATCGAGAAGGCCTATCTGGTGTGGATCCTCCACCAGACGCACTGGAACGTTACACGCGCCGCCGGAATCCTCGGCCTGCACCGCACCACCATGCACCGGAAGATCCGTGACCACCGCCTGACCCCACCGCCACAATTTGCGACAGCCTGAAGGCTGGTGGGCTGTCGCACTCTGCGACCCGCCGGTTTCGATGGCCGCAGTCGACCTCCTCGGGGCATGGCGTGGAACGACCCCCGACCCCGAAAAACCCCGTGCCCGCGTGTATCACACCTGATGCGCCTGTCCGCCGCACGCCCTATCCAACCGACCGAGATCGCGGGCCGTTTGGGATCAAGCCCACCAGGTTCGCCGCCTCTTCCGCCAGCATTTCGGATGCGGACAAACCGAATGCCTGCGCGTGGTTTGCACGCAGGCGGCCGTGGGTGGCTGGAACGCGAGAGTCGGATGTTAGGGCAGGGACGCTGTGGAAGCGCAACATAGCAGAGAGGTACTGGAGCCAGACCCCACCGGAGATACTCAGGCCCTACGGGGTCTTCGTGGAAGCAGGGAGCACTTCCCGGAGTGCCCGGGCAACATCCTCGGACCCGAACGGTTTTTCGAGATACCCCCCTGATCCCAGACCGGAAAACAGACCGGACACCTGCTCGGGAGCGTAGCCGGTACAGAGGATCACGGGCACCTCGGGCGCCACCTCCCGAATGCGCCGAAAGACCTCCGGTCCGCTCATGTCCGGCAGCGCAATATCCAAGAGCACCGCTACAATCTCGGCCACCCGCTCCACCAAGAGAGCCACTGCTTCGGTGCCCGTCGACGCCACCACGGCCGTCAGCCCCCATTTCGGCAGCACGGTCTGCGCGAGGACGCGCAACACGTTCGGATCATCGTCTACAACAAGCACCGTCCCCTCCGCACGCCAGAGGGACATCGGCGTGGCCTCCGAGACGGCCCGCGGGACCGGGCGGCCCCGCACGGCAGGAAAGAGCAACGTGAAGCTCGTCCCTGCGCCCGGGAGGCTGTTGAGGAAGACGGCTCCGCCGCTCTGTTGCATCACGTCGAGGACCGGGCTGAGACCCAGCCCCGTCCCAGCCGGTTTGGTGCTGAAGAGAGGTTCGAAGGCGCGTTGCTGCGTTTCCGCATTCATCCCTCGGCCCGTGTCCGAGACGACCAAGCTAACATATTTGCCCGGCGGTGGGGCCTCGAACGAGACAGTCTGGGCCAGGTCGCTCTCCGCCCATCGCCCGCAGGCTGTTCGGACCAGAATCGTGCCATGGCTGCTGCCGAGCGCCTCGACCGCGTTGGTCAAGAGGCTAAGCACAATCTGCCCGAGCTGGACCGGATCGCCCTGAACAAAGGGCAAGTCGGTGGGAAGTTCCCGCACCAGTTTGATCTTGGTGGAAGCCAGACCCACGATCCGGGTCATTTCCAGCACCACGCCACTCAAATCGACGCGCTCCTCCGATCCAGGGCGGCGGGTCGCAAATCGGCGCATCCCCTGGAGCGTCTCGGTTGCCCTTTCCGTCGACGCGACCATGTCCGCAACACATTGGCCCGCTGGGTCGTCCGCCGAAAACAGGTCGCTGGACGAAGCGGCACGGGCTTGCACAGCCGTGATGGTATTGGCATAGGCATGGAGCGCGTGCCGGCAGAGGAGACCCAGGAATTCCATGCGCGCGGCGTGCACCGCTCGCCCAGCAACTTGCTGGCGGAAGCGCGCGTCACGCCGCCGTTCGGACAGGTCCCGCAAGACCAAGAGCAGGACGGGTGCGGCGTCACCGTTCGAAAACTCCTGGACGTTGACCTCGGCCGGCAGCGTCGTCCCGTCCTGACGGAGCAGGAGAGACTCCCATATCATTCCGCCATCGGAGCCCACGCGGTCCAGGGCCGTGGCCAGCCGCTCGGTCTCGCTTGCCGCGAAGAGGGACGGGAGAGCCTTCCCGAGCAGATCGACCCGCCGAGACCCGAGACACACACACCCGGCAGTGTTGACATCCAAAAGTCGCTGCTCGGCGTCGAACAGGAAGAGCCCATCGTTCACCCGATCAAAGCAGAGCGCCCGATCGAGCTGCAGACGTTCCTCGCCGATCTCTGGCATCGCAGTCCTCCTCATCACGGCCGGCCCGGGGAGCGGTCGGACAACGGCAAGCGGACACGGAACAACGACCCTGCGCAGGCACTGGTCCAGCCACAATGATGAGTAAAGAGACGGGCGGCCCGCAGGGCGAGGCCTGTAGGGTACCCTGACCACTTCGGGCTGTCGCCTGGAATCGACAAGAGTCCAGAGGGCTGGCCCCCGCTAACCCCGCACTTTTGTGACATTGTGAGATCCCACCCGGTCGCTAGGGTATCCTTACGGTTCCGGACCGGCCCCCGCCTTGACAGGTCCTGTCACGTTGGGGCGATCGATGTGAGATAGCCCAAGCACCCAGAGCGGAGATGTCTTCTGATGGGAACGCCCCAACGCATCCAAGCAACCTTTCGGTTCTTCCTGGGACCCGAGGGACGTCGGAGATCCCGCGCCCAAGGTGGAGACGGACGCCGGACCCAGCAGTTCAGCCTCGAGGTGCGTCCCGAGGATATGGCGGTCCTCGACGTTGACCCCTCCGGCAAGGTGAGCGCGGACCTCCGAACCATCCCAGGCCCGACGGGAGAGCGAATCGAGATCGAGTTCGACCGGGTTCCAACGGGTCCAGAGTGCGTCGCCTATCTTCGACAGCGTGCCGAGCGAGACAGCCACGCACGCGCGGCGCGCGCGCAGGCGGCCGCGCGGGTCGCCGTCCGAGTCCGGGATGCCTTCCTGAGGACCCCGGGCGCGCGGGCCACTGCCTTCGGGCCAGAGGGCACGGTCCAGATCGACGCGCACGGCTTACCGCTGGAGCACGCCGCCTTGTTCGAGAGTCCGGATGCGCCACCACACCTAGTTATATTTCCACCGGAAGATCCTATCAGCTTCGAGGCCCGACGCCGCTCGCTCGCGGATGCCGTCCAGCGGGCACGCCAAGCCGCCGCCGAGGGCGCCGGACGGGCCGCGCTCATTATCTGGATCCAGCGCTATGGGCCCGAGTCCGCCCGCAAACACGTGCAGGATGGCAACTGGTCCACCTGCCGAATGGAGTTCGGCCGCGCCTATCGGCCGGAAGGCTACCTCCTGTGGCCAGACCTGGTGGCCGAGATCTCGAAGGATCCAAAGCATGTCTCGATCGAAATGCTCCCCCCGATGCCGGACGAGCTCCGGGCGCTGGAGCGGGTCGGGTCCATGCCGGAACTCTGCAGTGCCCCAGCGCTGGTCTGGGTCAAGCGGACGCTGCTGGAAAATGGCCAGGGGGTTGCCGAGACCTGGTACACCATCCGACTCGAACTCCATACACCGGACAATGCGTCAGTGTACGTGTACCGGCGGGTCTCCGTCCGGTCGATCGCCCCGATCCCGTCGACCGCGGCCTGAATCGCCCGGCGGGCGAATCGTCGACCCCGAGGAGCCCGATGCCCAAGGACCCGCCAGTCCGGATCTGCCGACCCAACATGCCAACCCGCGGATACCGCTCGGGAAAAGGAGCGATCCCGCATGGGGGAAACGCCGCACTTCGCCAGCCTCGACCCCGTCGCCGCCTTCTGCCAGCCGTCACGCACGGTTCGGACGCACCCACCCAAGGAGTCACGTAGATGGCCAGGCAGGGGCCGGTGACCCTGGACGCGACCATCGAGCGGGTGTTCCTTGCCATCGAGGGAACCGGTTGGACAGTCGCACGGGCGCGGGCGGGGCGTCGCGCGGTGACCATCGTCGGCACGCTCCCGCCCATCAAACCCGGCGAAACCTGGCGGGTGGAAGGGGTCTGGACACAACATCCACGGTATGGCGAACAAGTCCAGATCGAGAAAGCAGAGCCGGTGATCCCGAGTGACGAGCGGGGGCTCGAGGCCTATTTGGCGTCGGCGATGGTGTGGGGCCCGTTCTCGCCCGCCGGCTCGTTCAGCGGTTCGGGGCCGCGATCCGCGAGGTGTTGGACCGGACCCCAGAGCAGCTCCACGAGGTGGCGGGCCTCAAGGGCGAGCGGGCGGATCGCATCATCCGGAGCTGGCGGACGCAGACCAGCGTGCGGGACATTCTGATCTTTCTGCAAGCCCACGGGGGCCCCCTGCCCTCGCGGGCAAAATCCTCCGGCAGTACGGGGACCTGACCCTTCCGCTCCTTCAGAGCAATCCCTACCGGCTGGCCGAAGATCTGCCGGTCGTGGGCTTCCTGACCGCCGATCGTCTGGCGCTCCACCTGGGTGTTCCACACGATTCCATCCTTCGGGCCGGGGCTGGCCGCCTGCACGTGCTCCGCGAGGCCAGCAGCCACGGGCACGTCTTCCTGCCCCGGGCGGACCTGCAGAGCAAAGCCGCCGACCTCCTGGGTGTGGACGACGACCGGGTCGGGGATGCGTTGGACAGCCTAGCAGCGACCGGCGGCGTCGTTCACTCACGCGACGGCGCGATCGAGGACGTCTACCTCCCCACCCTGTATGACGCTGAGGTCGAGTCCATCCAACACCTCATCCGGCTGCTACAGGCCTCCCGGGGCAGCCAGCAGCGCCCCGTTCCGAGCATCGCCAATGCCGAGACCGCGACTGAGCTCGAACTCAGCGCGGAGCAGCGTGAAGCCATCCGGCTGGCCCTGACCGAGAAGGTGCTCGTGGTGACGGGCGGGCCAGGAACCGGCAAGACGACCATTATTCAGGTCCTCACCCGGCTCCTCGAACAACAGCACCTGCGGGTGCTCCTGGCGTCCCCCACCGGCCGGGCCGCCAAGCGGCTGAGTGACGTGACAGGGCGGCCCGCGTCCACGATCCACCGCCTGCTAGGCTATGCCGCTGGTATCGGCTTCGCGCGGACGGCCGACCGCCCCCTGGACGCGGATGTTGTCGTGATTGACGAGATGTCGATGGTGGACACCTGGTTGTTCGCCGCGCTGGTCCAGGCCGTCCCGTCCCGCGCCACGCTGATCCTGATCGGTGACGCCGGCCAACTCCCCTCGGTGGGGCCAGGAACTGTCCTCACCGACCTGCTGAGCATTCCCGAAATCCCCGCCATCCGCCTCAGCGTCGTGTACCGCCAAGCAGCCGAGAGCCAAATCGTGAGATGCGCGTACCGGGTCCTCCAGGGACTCCTGCCGTCACTCGATCTGCCTGCCGACGGGTCCGACTTCGGATTCTTCCCGGAACCGGATCCCCAGCGCCTGCAGACCCTCGTGGTCCGCCTTGCGGCGACCGAGATCCCACGGCAGTGCCACGTTGATCCCTTCACGGAACTGCAGGTCCTCACCCCGATCCATCGGGGGCCGGTGGGCACGGTCGCCCTCAATGAGGCACTCCAGGCGGCCCTCAATCCTCCCGGCCCCGCCAAGCGGGAACTTCGGCACGGCGCCACAATCTTCCGGGATGGCGACCGTGTGATGTGCACACAGAACATCTACGACGACCGGCAGCTCATGAACGGGGACGTGGGGCGGGTCACGGGCGTGGAACCAGACACAGGCCGCGTCCACGCCGTCTTCGACGACCGGACCGTGCTCTTCGAGCGGCACGACCTGGATGACCTCGTATTATGCTACGCCTGCAGTGTCCACAAAGCCCAGGGCTCAGAGTACCGGGTCTGCCTCGTCATCATGAGTCTCGATCACTACAGGATGCTGGTCCGAAATCTGTTGTATGCTGCGATCACCCGGGGGAAAGAACTGGTCCTTCTGGTCGGGAACCCGAAAGCGGTCGCGGTGGCGGTCCGGACCGAGAACACCAGCCAGCGCTACTCTGCGCTCCCCCGCCGCTTCGAGCTCGCGTGCACCGTCCCTGCGCCACCCCCACCCGAGGCACCCGCGACGATCCCGCAGCCCGCCGGGCACTAACGCAAAAATCAGTGGCCAAACTCCGGCGAACTGCCGATGTAGGGAATACCAAGAACGGAACCGTCTCTTATTACCTTCGAAACTTGAGGGGAAAACATGGCACAGATCCTCATTGTCGAGGACGATCCGCTCCAGGCCCGCATCATCCAGATGATCACCGAATCGCTGGGCCATGCCGTGCGCGTGGCAAAGGACGGCAAGACCGCGCTGGCGATGGTCGCCGTGGAATGCCCCGATCTCGTCCTCCTGGACGTGAACATGCCGGGCATGGACGGATACGCGGTCTGCCAGAAACTAAAGGCACAGTTGGAAGTCCAGCGGGCACCGGTGGTGATGCTGACCGCGTCCCCCGACCCGGCCCTGAACCGGCTGGCTTTTGCGGCGGGGGCGTCGGCCTGCGTGCCGAAGCCGGCCAACACGCAGAACATCGCGAGTATCCTCAATCTCTTCCTCAAGGGGTCCGCAGTTTTAGTACCACCCACACTCGCTCCGCTCCGCCGGCCCCTCGCGTAACGATCCTCCCCCGCTGACGCCGGAGGGATTGCCCCGCGCCAGCGCGTCTATCTCTTCAATCGCAACTTTCTTCAAAATACCTGTGTTCCGCCACCCGACGAATGCCGATGGAAAGGGGCAGAGATCGATCTGCATCCCCGCTGGAAGGAGACATCATGACCCATCTGGCCGAGCACACATCGAAGCCGCTTCCGGAATATGCCGTCGGGGTTGGCACCCTGGCCCAGGCACTGCCCGCGCTCTCCCGGGCGCTCCTAGAGGAGCGGAACCCGGCGGGTGTCTGCGAGCGGATCTGCGCCACCCTCCAGAACGCAGGCGGCTACGACGGCGCAGCGATCACGCGCTTCGACCCGGCCGTGCCGGGCATGACCCTCTGGGCGGTGTCTGGACGGCTCCCGATGCCCTGGGAACCCCTCGCCACCCTGGGCACCGGTGCGGCACACACCACCGCGGTTCCGGGAGGTTGCGTGGCCACCCTGTCCCTGGACGTCGCCGGCGAGCGGGGCTGCCTCATCGTCCACCGGCGAGAGGGCCCCCCCTTCACGCCGCGCGAACTCGATCTTCTGATGCACGTGGCAGACACCGGCCACCTCGCCCTGCGCGGCCTGCAGGTGGAAGCCCGCATCCGGGAGCGCACCACGGAACTGGAAGCCGCAAACGCCTGGCTGAGCAGCGCCTCCCAGCACAAGTCGGCCTTCCTGGCCTCGATGTCGCACGAGATCCGGACTCCACTCAACTCGATCCTAGGGTTCACCGAGCTGCTGTTGGGTCAACTCAAGGAGACGGCGTCGGCGTCGCACCTGCGCTATCTCACCAACGTGCAACGGAGCGGACATCACCTCCTCCGGCTCCTGAACGACATCCTCGACATTAGCCGAGTGGAAGCAGGACGCGTCCAGTTAGATCCCCAGCGCATCCAGGTGATGGAACTCCTGGAAGACATCCGAGTGGTGGGCCGGGGACTCGCGACGCGAAAGCTCCAGGACGTGCAGCTCGAGGCACCCGAGCCCCTGCCGGCCATCGACGCCGACCCGGTGCGCTTCAAGCAGATTTTCTTCAACCTGCTGAGCAACGCGGTCAAGTTCTCCCCCCAGCGAAGCACCGTGACCATCACCGCTCGGCGGGCCACGGATGCCGGGCAAACCTGGGTGGAGATCGCCGTCACAGACCAAGGGGTGGGGCTCCGTCCGGACGAGATGCCGTTACTCTTCCGGGAATTTTCCCAGCTGGCGTCCGCCGGCGCGGCCCGGTATGAGGGCTCCAGCCTCGGGCTGGCGTTGACCAAGCGGCTGGTCGAGCTGCACGGCGGCACGATCGCCGCCCGCTCATCGGGGGAGGGAAAAGGGAGCACGTTCACCGTCCGGTTCCCGGTCGGAGAAGAGACTCAACCATTGGAAGGAGCCAAAGGATGATCCCCACCACCTCCATCACCACGGGCCCCACGGGAGCCGTCGCAAACACCGAGCGCCGCCGGCGCGTGTTGGTCATCGAGGACAACCCTCTCAACCTGGAACTCGTCACGGCCATCCTGGAGGCCAGGGGGTACGAGACCTTGTGCGCAAGCGCAGCCCCCGAGGGGCTGGCCTTGGCGGCCGACGAGCACCCCGACCTAGTCATCACGGATGTCCTCCTCCCGGGCATGAGCGGCTACGAGGCTGCGGAGCATCTCCGGCGCAACCCGCTGACCCGTAACATCCCGATTCTGGCGCTGACAGCCTTTGCCATGCCCGACGAGCGCGCACGGGCCAAAGCGGCCGGCTGTGATCACTACCTGAGCAAGCCGATCGGGGCCGAGCTCCTGGTCGAAACAGTCACCTTGTTGCTGGCCCGTACGGAACCCGTCGCCGTGCCCTGCGGTGCGGCGGCCGCGTAGGAGGTTCAGATGAGTACACGCATTCTGGTGGTGGACGACGAGCAGGCCAACCGGGACCTCCTCGAAGCCGTCCTGATGCAGGACGGGCACACCGTGCTTCTGGCTGCCGACGGTGACGAGGCCCTCAGACTGATCGAGGAGCAGCCGCCCGATCTGGTGCTGCTCGATCTTATGATGCCCAAACTGAACGGGTTCGAGGTGTGCCAGCGCTTGGAGCAGCAGCCAGCCACATCCCATATCCCGGTGCTCATCGTAACCGCCCTGGGACAGCCGGTGAGCAAGGAAGCCGCCCTGGGCTCAGGGGCCGACGACTTCCTGGTCAAGCCGGTGGATGTCGAGGACCTCCGGACCCGTGTCAAGGCAATACTCAAGGTGTCGGAGATCCACGATGACTTGCTGCGCACGCTCAACTATCTCCAGGAGATCGACACGCTCCGCTACCAGCAGCGCGCCCACGCGGTGGCACAAGTCGCCATCGACATCCCGGAGAACCCGGCCAGTTTCAACCCACAGGCCACGGTGCTCGTGGTAGACGACGACTCTGGATCGCTGGGGCTTCTCCGCAGCATCCTCACCGACCACGGCTATCGCGTGGTGGGGGCCGCTTCCGGACCCGAAGCGCTCCAGGTCATCCGTCAGCAGACGGTCGACGCGATGGTCGTGGATGTGGTCATGCCAGACATGAGCGGGCTCGACCTGTTGGAACGGATCCGCCTCCAGTATGCGGACCTCCCGGTGATCATGTTGACCGGGAACTCCCCTACCCTCTACGAGTTGCCAGCCTTCCGCTCGGGTGCGTCAGATTTCCTCACCAAGGGAACCGATCCCATCCTGGTGGTCCTCTCGGTCCACCGCGCCGTCCGACACCGGCGGGAACTCGAACGGGTGCAGAGCGAAAACCAGCAGCTCCGACTTGAGGTGGCACGGCTCCGCTCCCAGGCCGGCTCCTTCGCCTATGCCTGAACTACCTAGTGGCAACTTTCTGCAATTGGCCACCCTGTGCCTCCCGGTATAGTCGGCGTCGACATTCCACGCCGCATGATGCGGCGCGTAGACACCGGTCCGGGAGGCGCACGGTGGCACCACGGGTCCTCAAGATGGTTCTCTTGATGGCAGCCTCCGGTTGCGCCAGCCTGCGCGTCCACGCGATCGTCTCGCTGTCAGAAATCCTGTGGCCGGCCACCCGGAGGCGCCAGCTGATCGCGACCTTCTTTATCTGTGCCATAATTGCAGATCTGATCGCAGCGGGGTGCGGACTGGGCCGCAAGCTCTGTTGGTCGGTTCTCTCCGCAGCAATCACACTGACTGGATACGCAGTGTATCTCTCGCAGATGTTTCCGCCACCGGGCGGAACGGCGGTGAAACCCGAACCGCTGTCTTGGGCGATGTTCGGCTTCCTGACGGCTACTGGTGGGATTGTCCAAATCGCACAAGGGGCGAATGCGGGAAGCTGGTGCCTGGTCCTCACAACGGCGTCCTGTTTTATCATAGCAGTCTGGAGCTATGGCAAATGGGGGTCGGAGTGGGAATTCCTCTCCCTCCACAAGTACGTCGCGCTCGGCGCGTGTACGCTTTGCGCTGGAAGCGTTGTCGTGGCTAAGGATGCCGATCTCGCGATGCTGTCCGCCGTCTGTGCAACCGTGGCCGACCTTGTAAGTTATGCCCCCACTTTCCGAAAGGGCTGGCTTCGTCCGTACGAGGACAGCGTCACGAACTTTGCCTTCAACTCGGCGAAGTGCATACCCGCGCTCTTTGCACTCCAGTCCTATTCGATTGCAACGATGATTTACCTCCTGATGCTGACAGTGGTTAATGGAGGGTTCGCCGTCTTCCTCTTGCTTCGCCGGGGTGCGATCCGAAGTCGTCCTACTGTGGCGTCCCCGGGGATGTACCCGAGCAGCGGCTCGCCCCAGCCCTAACCGGATCACCCAGGATGGAGGTTGTCATGCCCGAGCGGTGAATTGCGATCAAGAGCCGATACCGGGAAGCATATCGCCTGGCCCAGGTCGCACGGAGGGTAGCCGGGTGGATCCGGAGCGGGGCGGAGGTGCTCGGTGTCTGCGTCCTGGTGTTCGCCGCCTTGGTGGCGATGACGACGCAGGGGCGCTATGCGATCGGCATCGCGGTGCTGGGCGCGACCGCCTGCGTAGCCCTGGCCGTCGTGGGCCTCGTCCTCGACCTGCTGGCGCACCTGCTTCGGGCACAACTCGATACGGCCATCAACACTTCCCCCTTCATCTCCGCAGAGGACATGATCGACGTGCTCTCCCATACGTAGGCAAGACCGGAAAGGAGATCCCTCGTGTTCCGACAGGCCACCGCAGGCTTCGCACTCCTCCTGGCCGCAGCCGTATCGGCCGGCGACCTTCCCTGTCTCTCCGGCGGGGAGTGTCCGGACGGAATTCTTCCACCATCCCACCGGATATTGGAGGCCTTCGGCGTGCCGGAGCCCAGTCCGCAGGCCTACCACTGCCCCGACATGGCGCCAATTCAGACCCTGCCCTGTATGGGCCAGGACCCTGTGCGCCCCGACTCTACCGGTCGCCACCAGCTGTGCGATCTGGATGAGATCACCTGGATCCAGGCCCACTGCGAGATGGCACCTGGCTTCCCGCACGCGCCAATCCCTTGATCCCCAGGAAAAGCGCTGGCCGCCCCCCTTCCGACTGCCGATAACAGCGTGCGAGCACGGGGAAGATACCCAATAGGAAGCGCCGGACGAGCAAAGCGCTCCGCGCTCGCCTGCCCTGGAAATATGCCGCGCATCGCGCGGAGAGGAGGCTTCCGATGACCGCATCTGTGTCTGATCTCACGCTGGATACCGTTCTTGACACAATGGCTCGACTGTCCACGGGCGATGCCGAGATCCTGCTCGCGGTCGCTCAGTCGACCCGCACAGAGCTCCCCAAGCTCGTCGAACGGCTTCGGGAGGCCATCGTGGCGCAGGACGCCCTGGCCGTCCAGGCGCGTGCCCACAGCATCAAGGGCACCGTGGCCAACTGCGGAGCGGACGGGCTTCGGCAGGCGGCCCTCGCCAGCGAAAAGCTGGGAGCTGCCGGGACGCTGGCAGAGACCCCAGCCCTCCTGGTCCAGATCGAGGCGGACCTCCCGGCACTCTACCAGGCCCTCGACGAGATCCAGGCCGGGATCCAGGACGGCAGCATCGCCTAACCCCTCCAGGCACAATTCTGCCCTAGCCGCCTTCCGCCCACCACCTACCCTAGCGGGATTGGACCGTCTCCGGACACCCAGGGGGCCGCATGTTCCAGTTTTGCACTGCACCAGATCCGGTGCTGATCGCCCTCGTCGCGTCGGCGCTGCAGCAGGCCGTCGACCCTTTTGAGCCCCTGGACGATCGCGCGCGCGACGCCGCCTGGCTAACCAGCTTCCCCGCAGCGTCCCAGCAGTTTGCCGCTGAAGAGGGGGTGGGGACACTGGTCGCCCTGGAGAGCCGTCTGACGATGCCCGCCATCTTCGACCTGGCCGCTGCCGAATGGGTCCTCGTCCTGGAGGCCGTGGCCGGTTTCAGCACCCGGCATAACGCGACCAGCGCGTCCCAGCAGACGGCGCTCCCGGCCGACTTCCCGGGTGGGATTACGCGGATCGACCGGCTCGATCTCGCTACCCTGGTGGCGCTCTTCTTTCCGGCCCACCCCACGATCGATGCCGCCTGCGCCCGATGGGGGGTCCCACCGCCCGGGACACGCCGCGACCTGCCGGCCCGCCGCCGCGTCGTGCCCACCCCAGGCTGGACGCCACCGCCCTTCGCTGCCCACTGGATGGCGCAAGCGGTCGTGCCGGTCTATCCGCCAAGCGCGACGTCTCTCGTGCCTCCACACCAGAAGGATGGACCGCCGGCCATCGCGCCCGCGTGGGTCAGCCGCCGGGACCAAGAACTCCTCTGTTACTGGTATGGAGCCACCCGGACGATGGGCGCGCTGGCATATCTTCCGACCCTGTACGCCCTGTTGCAGGAGTGCGTGGAGATGTTGCCTGGGGACATGTTCCGGCGCTGGATCCGCACGGCCCCCACCCTCGAGACAGAGACGCCCAAATCCGCCGGCGGTGCGCCATCCAACCCGAACGGGCGCCACCGCCCGCACCTGGTCATCCGGCTCCCCCGGACCGTCACCTCTGCGGACGATCTGGCCGACCACCTGAGCGACAGCCTGGCGCAAGCGCTCAGCCAAGACAAGCGGGGATCGGCGCGGAACAAGGCAGTCTACCAGCAGGTCCTCCACTGTCTCCAAACGGGTTGGCGCGCCCGGCAAGAGGCCGAGCGATGCGGGAAACCGGCGCGGCCGTCGGCGGTCTCCCAGGCGGGCAGCGTGGAAGCTATTCACGGCTAGCTTTGACATTCTTCCGGGCGATTCTGGCCCAGGGGTCAGTCTGGCCCCATCCCAGTTCGAGGTCGCGTTCGTGTCGCTCGCGCACACGCCCAGGGATCTCGAGTGGACCCTTGCCGCCGCAGGCCGGGCCTTTGAGCAGGTGGCAAAGTAGAACAGGAAGGCTCAGGAGGACAGGTCGTGGTCACGGTCATCACGGTGGGGAATGCGGAGTGCAGCCGCCGCTGCGATGCCCACTGCCACGAGGCGGGGGACCTCGACTGCGAGTGTGTCTGTAATGGATTGTTCCACGGGCGGGCGCACGCCCCAGGCGGGATGGCGCAGGCGATCGCCGAAGCCTCGGAAGACTTCCTGTCCAGCCTCCGGGCCAGCAAGACGGAGAACGCCCAGGCCCTGCTGACCTACATTGCGGAGTTCAAGTCCATGCAGCGCCAACTCTGGCTCTTCCCCGAGCTCCAGTCCGACCCGCTTCCGCAGAGTCCCCCGCTCCCGACGCCCCCCCAGAAAAACAGCGACCCCGGCAGCGAAGGCCGCCGGGGTCGTGAAAATCCGAACTAGCAATGCCCACAGCTCACGAATCCATCCGCGATCGCCCGACGAACGAACGGGACAACGGTCGGAGGGAAGAGGAGCTGTTTCTCGCCACCCAGGATCCGGCCAAAGCGCGGATCCTTCTCTGAGACCAGGATGGCCAGATCGCGAACGGCCGACTGGACGTTCTTGCGATACCCAGAAACCTGGTTGGATGGGGAAGTCACGGCGACCTTCACAGCCTCAGAGATCGAGCGAGATCCACCGGAGAGAAGAGCCAACGCTAACGAGTTCATGGACATCTCCTTAGACCACCCCCCGGAAGCGGAGAGGGCCAGATAAAGGACGCAAGGCGTCCGCTTCGAGGAAAGGCGGCCGGTGGAACATGGCTGCCAGTTCGATTTTCAGAGAACAGGGAGGATTCTCGGTCTCCGCAAGCGGAGTGTGTCAGCGAAGGCTGGCACCGAGAAACCTAAAGATATGATGAGAGGCTACCCGGGGAATCCGGCGCCGTCAATTGCAGAAACCTGCCCGCCGTGGGGCCCCGTGACAGGACCTGTCATGGTCCGGTGGGCGGGAACGCTTCCAGTGCTCTTGGGAAAATATCGGTGGCCGCCGACCCCAGGACGGCCGATGAATACAAAGAACGCACCAGCCAAAGAAGGAGGACACCGATGGGCCTATATTATGACGAGGGCCGGTTTTGGTTCCGGAGCGCGGCCGGACAGCAGCTCCCGGTCCCCGACACCGCCGCCCGGGAACTCCACGCCCTGGTAGAGTTGTTCCAGGCCAGGTTCGGCCGGCTCCCTGGACTCGGCGACCCGCTCCTCTTCGACCCGGCCCAGGACGTCCCGACCCCCCTCAGCATGAAAGAGGTCACCGCCGGAACGGACGCCCTGCTGAACGACCTCGGCTCACACCCGGCCTTCCTGCACGCCTACAGCAAACTCGGATACGTCGTCACGAACCAGAATGCCCCGTTCACCGACCCCCAGGATCTCGCTGCCTGGGACCTCGCTGTTGCCGAGTGGGCCGCCCTGCACCCGGAAACCCCGCTTCCATCCACCAGAATCATCGACACGCTGGAAGACGAGCCCGGAACATCCCCGGGGTCCGGAGAGGACGCCAGATCGGCACTGCGAGCCCGGCCATCGCGGAGCGCGCCGCCAGCGACGACCGCTCGGGCCACCACGGGCTGGACAGCCGTGCAGGAAGCCCTCGCCCACACCGAACGCCACCTGGAACGGGGGCAACTCGTCATCGCCATCCTCGGAAGCCGCCCAGGGCAACCCGCCATCACCATCTGGTATACCCCGACCCTGGTGGCCCTCTGCGAGAAGCACGGCCAAGGGGCCGCGCTGGAAGGGCAGCGCTTCCTCTCTGAGGCCGCCCCGTCCGCCTTTAGCCAATTCCTGTCGGAGGGCTGGTACCCGATTGGCCTCGTCTGCCGCAGCCCCGCACGCCGCTACCTGGTGAGCCCGATCCGCACGGGAATCGTGGCGGCGCAACCAGACCTTGCAGCTGCAACAGAACGGGTTTTGCCTGAGATCGTCCACTTCATGCAGGACCTGGAGGAAGGCTCACCGGAGGCCTAATCGCGGGCTTGGAGATCTGCCTCGAAGAGACCCGCCGCAGAGGACCTAGTCATGGCGCGACCCCGATCCCCTAAAGCGTCCGATGCACCCGAGCCAGTCTCCGGCACGCGGCGCTATGCGCCGCTGGACCCGGAGGGTCCACTGCCGCCGGCCGTGACCACGAGAGCATTTCAAACTGAGGGCAAAGGCGACATCGGGCGATTGATCTGGTAGCATGGCCACGCCATGGATGCGGCCGCCGCGCCCGACGCCTACCTGGTCTACGCCTGGATCCGGGACATCCATCCCCTGCTCTGGCGGCGTGTCCTCGTCCGGGCCGATAGCACCCTCGCGGACCTCCATTGGACCCTCCAGATCCTCTTCTGCTGGACCGACTTTCACCTCCACCGCTTCCGCATCCGCAAGACAGACTATGCGATCCCGCGCCACGGCCTGTTGGAAGGGCACGACGCCCGCCGAGTGCGCCTGACCGATCTCGCCTTCCGCCCGAATGAGCGCTTCCTCTACGAGTACGACTTTGGGGACCTCTGGCAACTGGAGGTACGGATCGAACGACGGGTCTCGATTGCGCCCCGCCGGACGTACCCGATGTGCATCGGGGGCCGCTGGGGCGGGCCCCCGGAAGACTGTGGGGGGCCGGAGGCGTTCCTGGAGCAGCGCGACGCGGCCCCGTGGCGCGTGCACGAGCTGCTGGGAGCCATCGCGGACGCCGTCACCGCGAATGACACCGAGGCCCTCGACGGCCCCCTGGAGGAGCTGGCGACCTGGCGGAAGTGGCTGACGGCGTATCGCTTTAACCGACGGGCCGTGAATCGCCGTCTCCGGCAGTACGCCCAAGGCGACGACAACTGGCGGCGGGCCGAGGGGGAGGGGAAGCCATGCGACTGACCGTACAGGTGGTCATCGAGTCGGATGTCGGTGAGCGCGAGGTGATCGAGGAGGTCGTCACGCTCGCGCGCGGGGCCCTACGAATCGAGGAACTCGGGCTCATGATCGCCGAAGCCAAAGCGATGCTCCAGGGCGTCCAGCAGGTGCTCGTCACACACCAAGCGGCGGAGGCCCGCGCCGCGTATGCGCACTGCCCGGACTGCGGGCGCCGGCGTGGCCAGAAAGGGCAGCACACGCTCGTGGTCCGGACGCTGTTCGGGAAGCTGCAGCTGCCCAGCCCGCGGCTCTATCACTGCCCGTGCCGGCCACGAGAGAGCCGGAGCT
>Ga0182027_10007260_pt1 | contig 16387 bp, 9 predicted proteins | sample 712E1DmetaG_FD_121300 | JGI IMG/M metagenome (GOLD analysis project Ga0182027, IMG submission 121300) | Permafrost microbial communities from Stordalen Mire, Sweden - 712E1D metaG (Illumina Assembly) | ecosystem: Environmental > Terrestrial > Soil > Wetlands > Permafrost | place: Sweden... | reverse complement strand
TTGAATATTTAATCCGTCAAGAGTTATATAATTTTTCCCATTTAAATCTACAACATTGTCTGTGGCGCTTGCTTTAATTACATAATTTGTTGGTGAATTATTGACTCCAAAATACATATAGATTGTACCATTTTTTATACTCCATTCGCCAAATGAATCTAAAGCTTTAATATCATTTTGGAAAAAATATCCATTAGCTGTTTGTATTGTCCAACTTAGTGAAGGAAAGGTAAGAGTAGAATTGATATGACTTGTTATTGTCTTTGTTTCTAAACTCCAAGGCGTGGTTCGAACTACAACCTCTGCTCCCGTCCAATTTATTGTATCATTTAATTGATTATCTGTAATTGAGGTTTGCCCTGAATATGATTCAAATGTTAAATATCCTCCATTAGTCGTATTTGCATTTGGATATCTTCCTTTTGGAGTATTAACTCCATTAATTGTTACAATTTTTAATGTATTTGGCGCAGTTGTTGAAGCTGAATAGATACCTTCACTAACATTTGCCAATTACTAATTGTTGTAAATCCAGAAATTATTGGTTTATCTCCAACACTATAAGCACTATAAGTGATAGGAGCAGTAGTATTTCCTGAATATGCAAGAATTATTGTTCCGTAGAATGTATCTCCTCTTTTGAATAATATTCCGTCGCCAGGTAAAAAAGTATAACCGTTGACTTTAGAAATTGTCTTCCAAGGACTTACACGAGTTGTTCCATTATTAGAATCGTTTCCTGTATTAGAGACATAAAAGGTTCTGATAAAATTAGAACATGCTTCACATGAACCACCACAATCAATTCCTGTCTCATCCTGATTCTTTACATCATCACTACATGAGGGACATGCACTGCAACTTCCACCACAATCAACACCAGTCTCATCACCATTCATAGAATCATCACTACACGTCGGAGCAGGAGTAGAATCACCGCCACCAGAACCTCCGCCTCCACTAGAGCCGCCTGTAGAACTTCCTCCAGAACCGCCCCCGAAACTAAAACGCGTAGTATTAGACAAATTATTACGAGTCAAATTAATCCTAGATTGGTTAACATAACTCCTATTATTATCGCTTAAATTAGTAATATTCAAATTATGCGCAGTGTTTATTTCTGGCTCAGAAATATTACTAAGAGATATGTTTTGAATAGTATGATTACCTCTACGCAATCCAGAAAATATTCCAGAAGTTCCATCTAAGCCAAAAATGCTGAAATCCTTGTTATAAATAACATACACTGCCAATACAGTAACAGCAAGAACCAACACAGTAAGCAAGATAGTCATAACAAGCTTCTTCCTAGAAAAGGAGCCAGCAGTTGAAACAGTGGAAGAGATAGATTGAGAAATCGTAGTTGCTGAAACTGCATTAGAAGCGATCATAGCATCCTCAACCAATTTAGAATCAAATCCGTGCTTCAACAGATTATCTCTAATCTGCTCACTAGAGTATCCTTTAGCTCTCCACTTATTAAAATACTCAACAAAGCGATTATCAACCAATTTCTCCCACCGCTATCAAAAGATCAAAACTGTAATTAAAAATATTGCTCAGATTACAAAAAAACCAAAACAAAAAATAAGAATAAAATATAAGAAGGGACTTACTTCTTTCTCTTCACTTCTTTCTTTGCCGCATACACAGGAGCTGCTGTCTCCGTCTTAGTTTCCGCTTTAGGATGTTCCTTAGGACTGCAACAATTCTCCTTATTGCATGAACAACCACTAGCTATTGATTTCCATATACCGCCTATAATAAGCAATAGACCTATGAATACCGCATCACCTTGCGGTCCTAACCAATCAGGCAATACTGCTACCTTAATAATTATCAACAGGCCGAATAGACTCATCATCATTCCGCGACATCTCTTGCAATAGCCTTCACAACAATTATCCATAAAATCACCTCTTAAATTACTATTTAACATCTTTAGACGTGGAGATTTATAAATATTATTGTTGGTCGAGGCAAGGCTTCATCCTAAGTCTTTTCTTTTTGCGGTCTTTCGTAATATGGTTATGTTTCTCAATGGAAAATGCTCTCTTGCTATCTGCCGCATTTTCAAGAATAAATATTTAGAATTGCTCACCTTTGAACCGCAAAAACGACTTTTAGGATGAAGCCCTGAGGCAAACAAACTTTATAAACATCCATTCTATTCTATAAAACATGCCGATAGAAATAACTTTTTTAGGAACCGGCTCGATGGTTCCGACGAAAGAAAGGAATGTTGTAGGGATGTTTCTTAGTTACAAGAATAAAGGTTTGCTCTTTGATTGCGGCGAGGGAACGCAGAGGCAGATGAATATTGCAGGAATCAATAGGAACAAGGTAAATTATGTATTCTTAAGCCATTGGCACGGCGATCATGTATCTGGGTTGATTGGACTGATACAGACTTTAGGAAACCAGCAGATACAGAATGATGAAAGACCAATATTACACGTGTATGGACCTAAAGAGACTGAAGAAAGGATGGAACACATGCTAAAGACATGCATATTTGAAAACAAGGTAGTCCTTGAGATACATGAATTGATTCCACAAAGAAATGAATTATTAAAAATTTTGGATACAGAAGATTTCTACGTCCAGGCAGCATTATTAGACCACGGAATACCTTGCCTCGGATATTCTTTCATCGAGAAGGATACGCGAAGGATGAACATGAACAAATTAAAAAAATACGGAATAACAAATGGACCCGTAATCGGACAATTGCAGAATGGAGAAACAATCTCCGTCGATGATTCTGCTATTGCACCAGAAATGGTCTCAGAATTAAAGAAAGGATTGAAGATAACATTCATACTGGATACTGGCTTATGCGAGAATGCAATTGCACTTGCAGAAAACTCGGATTTACTCGTCTGTGAAGCAACATACAGCTCAGAACTCGGCGAAAAAGCAGAAAATTATAAACACATGACTGCAAAAGATGCTGCATTGCTTGCAAATAACGCTGGAGCAAAAAAACTTATCATAACGCACATCTCCCAAAGATACAAGACATCAGGAGAAGTTCTAGAGGATGCAAAGAATGCATACGAGAACGTGGAAGTAGCTCATGATTTCATGAAAGTAAAATTATAGAAAATTTTCAAATATAAAGTTAAATAACTAAATAAAAAGAAAACAATAAAAAAATAATTAAAAAATTATTTCTTCTTAGAAACGATATCTGTTACGCCTTTCAGATATTCAAACACTTCAACAGGCAACGCAAGAACGACAGTGTTTGATGCTGTAGGTCCTAACCCGTCGAGAGTCTGAAGAGTTCGAAGTTGCATTGCACCTTTGGATTTTCCCATAGTATCTGCTGCTGCTGCAAGATTCTTTGCCGCATCCCTGTCACCTTCAGACTTAATAATATTCGCTCTCTTTTCTCTTTCTGCTGCTGCTTGCCTCGACATTATCCTCTTCAAATCATCAGGAACTTCAATGTCCTGCAATTTTATCACTTGAACATCAAGACCCCATTGGTCAGTCTCCTTATCGACGATTATCCTGATTTCATCTCCTACATGCTGGCGTTCAGTAAGGAGCGTGTCAAGAGTCATCCCGCCTATGACATCCCTTAATGCAGTCTGGGAATATTGTGCTATTGCATATTCGTAATTCTGAACTTTTATTATAGCATCGTCAGTTTTAATGACTCTAAAGAATACTACACCATTAACATCTATCGGTACATTATCTTTTGTCATCACTTGCTGTTTTGCAATATCAAGAGTTCTAACTCTCATATCCACAATGACCATCCTTTGGAATATCACAAAGATAAAATTCAGGCCAGGAGTCTTTTTCCCGGTATATCTTCCTAGAGTAAAGACGATTCCTTCATCGTACTGATTGATTACTCTTATCCCTGCAAGAATATATAATAAAACCAAACCACCAATGTAAGACCATATCATAATACTCACCCCACTAATAAATTATCATTTTATCAAATTTGACAAAATCATAATTCTAACAATTTGGCACTAAAATGTGCTTAATATAGTCAATAAATTGGTATATTTAAATGTGATGGAAATCGATTCTCGATTTCCAGCATTCAAAAAATAGGAATTTTTTGTTGTGATGAAAATTGCCTAGCAATTTTCAGCACTCAAAAATTAGCAGATTTTTGTTGTGATGAAAATGCAATAATATTCTTTTGTTATCTTTTATTTAACTTAGCGACAATATCCATTCTAACGCTGAATTATATTTCTTTGCAGGAATTCCCAAAGGCACATCTACATATAGGTACATTGACTCATTGCCAACACCTGAATCATTGCCTCTTGGAAGATATGCTCCAGTAATATTTACAAACGTATTATTGCTTAATGTAAATCCTGATGAAACATTTGTGATATTGATTCTGAAATTAGATGCCGCAATTATATCGCTGCCATTAACTAAATCATATGATTTTATCTGCACCAAAGTATAATTGAAGTTGCCAGTATTATTCAATACAAGCATTCCTGCAGACTTATTCACAGTGCCTGCATTCAAGGAACCGATATCCAGAAGATTTGTATTCAAGGCTATCGCGTACAATGTGTTATACGTAAATGCGGTTGTAGTATTCTGTACATAATCATTGTTGATATCTGAAATAGAAACGTTGATTGACCATACTCCTGGAGCATCATAATATTGCATACTGATGTTACAACTAATATTTTGCGCTGTAGTATTTATTGGAACGCCGATACAAGAACCTGCAGGACTCTGCCTAGTAATTCCTGAATTATTTACTGTTACAACTGCACTGCTAATGTTGATAGTAGAATTGCCGTTTAAATCATCTACTGTAAAAGTGAACGAAATATTTTTCAGTGAAAATTCTATCGGATCCTGAGGAGCAATCGATTGGACAGCAGTAATATTTGGAATATAACTAGGATTGACAAAATAATTTATCGAGTAAGAGCTATTTATTTTACGGCCTGTTCCATTTCCATTAGCCCACCATCTATAAGAATAAGTTCCATTAGAGGTGAAAGTATAATTAGCGCTGTACATGCCTGATGTAAAGTTTATTGCAGTTATGTTTGTATTATTTATTTCTAGCCAAACAGTCCCATTAGTATTATTTACAGTTACGTTGAACAATCCTATTCCAAAGCCAATCAAGGTTGCATTATTATCTGTTAAAGAAGAGAATTGCGGATAAGTAGTATCATCTGTTGCCGAATATGAACTGAATCCTGTTACGTTAAAAGTTAGATTTCCTCCAGTGTAATTTAGTATTACACAGTCAATGCACAAAACACCGTTCCTAAGGATAACAGGAGCCACAAAAGACAGATTATATAAAGATAATATTGCTGACTGATTCAATCCGTTCTGTGATGAATTCACATAAATATAATTTTGAGATATATTTATATCATTTGAAAAATTAGATCCGCTACCATTTATTGTTTCCAAGAAAACAACTTTTCCAAAAGCAGTGTTCTCTACACTAATCGTGCCTCCAGTATTATTAAATGAGTAAGGCTCTAAGTATTGATCTATAAACGAAGTCCCATTTACTCCAGGCGCAGAAATATTGAAATCATCATAAGTATAATCTCTATTAATAATCAAATTACGTGAGATAGTATTATTCGGGGAATAAGCACCTATATTTATCCTGTCTGCTCGTGAAACATTTAAAGTATTAGAGTCGATAGTGTTCCAATTTACAGGCAATGCAGCCATTCCTAAAAGATATATTCCAAAATTATTAGTAGTTCCACCAGTCGTTATATTGTTTAATATGATGCTATTGTTTGCGACTAGATTCTGAAGATAGATGCCATGACAATTGCTTGATGCAACTGAACACTGCGTCTGTATTGTATTATATGATATCTCATTATAATTTACCGGAGTCGCAGCAGCGCCTAATAGATATATTCCGTAACTTGTTGTGGTTCCGTTAGTGATGATATCATTTCCGGATACATTATTTGAATTCGCATTAAGAGTTAGTTCAATGCCGTGATTGGCAGTAGTAGTACCAACAGTTGCGATATTATTATTATATACCAAATTCCCTGTCGAAGCAACTGCAGTTCCTGAAACTAAAACACCTATATTACCTGTACTTCCAAGAGTACTTATATTATTGTTTGTTACATTATTATTATTTGTATTTGTCAAAAGATAGACGCCATAATTAGTAGCAGCGGTACCGAATGTCTGTATATTATTAGAGTCGACAAGATTATAATTTGCTGTCAATCCAGCAGTACCAGTAATATATACACCCCAATTATTAGTAGTACCATAGACAGTAACATTATTATTCATAACATCATTATTATTAGCATTTGTTGAAATAGTAATTCCATAATTTGTGACAGCACCAGCAGTACCGTAAGCATTAATAGAATTATTATAAATCGTATTATTGTTCACAGGAGTTGCAGCAGCACCTAGCAAATAAATACCATGATTATTATTTGAACCATTTGCAACTATTGTATTTCCAGAAACATTATTAGTATTAGCATTAAGAGTAAGTTCAAGACCATAATTACCTGTTAAAGTCCCGTTAGTTCTAATATTATTATTGTAGATATAATTCCCTGCCGCAGCGACTGCAGTCCCTGAAACTAAAACACCTATATTACCTGTACTTCCAAGAGTGCTGATATTATTGTTTGTAATAGTATTATTATTCGTATTTGTCAAAAGATAGACGCCATAATTAGTAGCAGCAGTACCGAACGTGTGTATATTATTAGAGTCGACAAGATTATAATTTGCTGTCAATCCAGCAGCACCATTAATATATACACCCCAATTATTAACAGTACCATAAGTGGTTATGTTATTGTTTGTAACATTATTATAATCTGTATTTGAAGAAATGGCAACACCATAATTTGTAACAGCGCCAGCAGTACCTGTAGCATTGATAGTGTTTGAATCTATATCATTATAATCAGCAGCAAGAGTTGCAGTAGTACCTGAGATGTATATACCATGATTCGTTGTAGTACCGCTTGTATATATAGAATTACTGAATACAATATTAGAGCTTACATTTCTATAGAGGTAAATACCATAATTTGATGCTCCGGAACCATTTGCAGTAATATTATTGTCAGCTATAAGATTGCCCGTACATATATATGTCGAACCTGCTATATAAACACCATAATTAGTAGCAGTTCCAGATGTAGATATAATATTATTTGTTATATTGTTGAGATTCGTATTTGTTAAAAGATAAACACCATAATTACCAGTATTTGCGCTGCTAACAGTGTAGATATAATTTGAATCCACCATATTAGAATTCGCCGTCAATACAGCAGTACCAGTAATATATACACCCCAATTATTAGTAGTACCATAGACAGTAACATTATTATTCATAACATCATTATTATTAGCATTTGTTGAAATAGTAACTCCTATATTTGAGACAACGCCAGCAGTTCCTAATGCTTTGATAGAATTATTGTAAATCGTATTATTATTCACAGGAGTTCCTGCAGCACCTAGCAAATAAATACCATAATTATTATTCGTGCCATTGGTAATTATAGTGTTGCTAGAAACATTATTAGTATTAGCATTAAGAGTAAGTTCAAGACCATAATTACCTGTTAAAGTCCCATTAGTTCTAATGATATTATTATAGAATAAATTCCCTGTCGAAGCTGCTGTAGTGCCTGAAACATATATACCCGTATTACCTGTACTTCCAAGAGTGCTTATATTATTGTTTGTAACATTATTATTATTAGCATTTGTTACAAGATAAACACCATAATTGTTTGTTGTAGTCCCAGCGGTTTGAACAATATTAGAATCGATAAGATTAGAATTGACAGTCATTGCGGCAGTACCAATAAGATATATACCATAATTTGTTATGGTTCCTATAGTAGATACATTATTGCTTTTAACAATTGTTGAATTCACATTTCTATATAGATATATTCCATAATTTGTTCCTGCAGTTCCAAAGGCAGTAACATTGTTTGATGAGATTGTGTTGTTATTGCAGGCAAATGTGTTTCCAGATATATATATGCCATGATTATTAGAAGTTCCTGATGTCAAGATTTGATTATTTGTGACGTTATTGGAATTCGCATTCGTAAAAAGATAAACACCATAATTGTCTGTGGTAGTCCCGTTCGTCCTTATTATATTCGAATCAACAATATTGGAATTCGCCGTCAATGCAGCAGTACCAGTAATATATACACCCCAATCATTAACAGTACCATTTGTAGTAGAGATATTATTTTTAATAATAGTATTTAGATTAGCATTTGTTGAAATAACAATTCCATAATTCGTTATAGCGCCAGCAGTACCGAAAGCTTTGACAGAATTATTATAAATAATATTATTGTTCACAGGAGTTGCAGCAGCACCTAGCAAATAAATACCGTGATTAGTCGTCGTACCATTAGTAACTATAACATTATTAGAGATATTATTAGAATTAGCATTAGTAGTGATATAAATTCCATAGTTTGAAGCGCCTGCTCCTGCAGTCGTGATTATGTTGTTGGAAATAGTATTATTTTGTGAAGCAGTAGTTAATCCAGAAATGGCTATTCCATATCCTGTACCAACACCAGAAGCGTTGATAGTGTTATAATTAATAGTATTATTGCTGCATCCTGTAAGAAGATAAATTCCGAAATTTCCAGTAGAAGAGCCATTAGTAAAGATAGTATTGTTCTCAATCAAATTATTCGAAGAGCCTACCGTCAAGAAAATACCATAATTATTAGTAGTTCCATTAGTATAGATAGTATTATTTATTAGACAAGAATTGTTAAACTTGCTCAAACTAATACCATATCCGGATGATTGAAGATTTGATCCTTTAATTAATTTACAATTTTTCACAGTCAGATTAGTTCTTGCATTAGCGCCGTTGCTCGCATTTATTCCAACATATCCTGCCGCTCCACCAGTATCGTATGTAATAGTATAGCCTTGACAGTCAATCGAGACATTATCTACAGTGACGTTAATACATGTACCTGTGCTTGTAATACTTTGATTAAGAGTATATTGACCTGAAGAGATGATGGATCCACATGCAGAAATATTAGTAGCAGGATCTATAATCTGGTCCAATCCTACCGTTCCGTTGATTATTTTTAAATCAAATGTATCTTGAGTGTTTTTCAGATTGGTCAGATATATCTTATAATATTTCTCCACCATCAAATTTGTGAATTCTGCTATAGGTTCATCCTTATCTTTTTCATAAACCACTATTGCTGCATTATTGGATTCTGCTTTAGCATATATAGTGATATCATTTGAAGAATCCAAAGGTCTTTCAAATGTGACTCTGACATAATCATTTTCAGTCACATTAAACCAAACACCATCTTTTTCTTTGACAGCATCATATATAGATTCTATTACAGATCTATTCTCATCAAGTAAATCTGCTTTTGTAATTACAATTATTTCAAATGTCTGATTGCTTAAATGAGGAGCAACCCATTCTATAGTGTCGTACAAAGAATCGTTATTGGAATCTATTAATGTGAATGGAATATTTATGTATACGAAACCATCGCGGTACAGCGATGATAATTCTTCTGGATTCAGGTATGATGCATCAATTGAATCATTGAAAGAATCGTTCATAACCTTCCATTTCAATACAATATCTTGAGCACTATTAATAGGAATAGGCAAAGTAGAATCTGCAGTAACATTAGTATAATGCATATCCGAGTAAACTTGTACCTCTTTGGAACTTTTAGTAAGATTTACTTCAGTTAAATTTGGAGCGTCAGTATAATACTCCACATCGACGGTCGTCGATGACTCATTCAGAGTAATATTCGTTAAAGCATTATCCAAACTGCTATTACTCACATCATTATTACTTACATCATTGCCGCCGCTTGAAGTCGTTCCTTGGACATCAGCATTGCCAAGTTTTCCTTTTTGCTTGTCTTTGGATTTGGAGATATTCTTATTCGAAGAATTATTCTGATGGATAGGAAGCGTTAATGCCTTTCGTTCGTGCTTTGAATTGGTTACAGTAATATTAGATGCTGCTTGAGGAATCTCTATTGAGACGTCGGTAATATTCTGAGTTGAAGAAACCTTCTTGACCCATTTAACTTTCTGGCCCACATGTGCAGGATATTGAATGGTTTCGACACTAACATTGGAAGTAATGTTAGAAAGATTCATCGTTTCATTATTATTTGCCAGGAATATATGGAAGACATTTGATTCTACAAGTGATTTGCCGTCTGTTGCATAAACAAACATGGAATAATTACTGCTTAAATTAGAGACGTTGTACGTTATCAAATCTTGTTGAACAGTATAGTTTATACCTTTAACAGATTCAGAATCGGCAATTAATGAATCGTTATCTGCATCCGTAAAATAATCAGATATATTAAGAGTGATAATTTCAGAATTATTCAGGTATATATCCTCTATATCTCTAATTTGTACAGGAGGAGCATTGATTATTGGTTCTGAAGAAGTATAACTTATAGATTCTATAGTCAGAGTACTATTCTCGGATAATTCAATTATTAATGAGGCAGTAGTCAGATTTATAGACAAATCACATGTGTCAACACATTCATTGACAATCGGATCATATACTAAAGTATTTGAATAATTTAATGACGCGTTTATAGTAGAGTTTGGAGCAGTCATATTAGTAATATTATCAACAATTACTGGTTCAGTTATGATAATCGTCGCGTTAGTAATGTTTTCAATAACAGGCACCTCTGAAGCATTTTCTTTAGTAACATTCTGCAAATTAATATTTTCATCTGTATCCGAGGTGTTCACAATATCCTCGGTGAAATTCTGAGTTGTAACATTTTGTTCAGTCACATTTGATTCATCGATTAACTTTGCCCCGTTATCAGAAAGATTTACATCTGGCGTTATATTCGATATATCCGAAATTATACTTGTTGCATTTGTTATTTCAACATCTGCCAAAAGAGGTTCTGAATAATTAAGTTCGTCACTAGAATCAGAATGTATGCCTGTACTTGAATTCGAATAAGAATTTTCATCTATAACTACATTAGTATCTACACTTGTATCATTATTTACACCAGCATTTTTGTTTGCGTTAATGCCGGCATTGGTATTAGTATCCGTGTTAATATCGGTATTCGTATTTATATTTGCAATTGAACGAGAATCCACACTAGAATCAGTAACTATGCTGAGATTTGAATTCGAATCTGCGGAACCTATATCCGATATTTCCATTCCTGTCAAAAGATTATTATGATTCTGACTTTCGGCAACTAATAATAATTGCCCGCTATTATTTATCCATAATTTAAATTCTCCATGATATGTGCCAGTAATCTTTATACTTGTTATGTTGCCCGTCACATTATCTATTATATGCAAAGAGTCTGTTGTATTGAAGACATATGTTTTATTCAATGTTATATCATGTGATTGCACTGTATACATTGAACCTGTTTTATCCATTATGTTAAATCCTGTAAGAGTAAAACCTGTAAAGTTTGGTTTAAATGAAACAATACATAAGAATAGCATCAGGAGTAGCGAAGCCACTAACAACAACTTATCGCTTCTTCTATTTTCTTGACTTTCGTTATTCATCATTTTGTATATTATTCTTCGTAGTATTCTTCATATCATTTTTTGAATCGTTGCCAGAATTTTTCTTCTCTAATTTTTTCTTTGCTCTATGACATACAGTCCATACTGTCCTCTGATCCTTGCCGATAATACGTGCAACATCAATATATGAATTATTGCGCGACTTTAGATAAACGCAAATACTTTCTAGAATACTCAAACCAGTATCGAAAGCTGCAAACGGAATTCTTATATTATCCTCTTCTACAGTTTTAGAAAAAGGCGCTGAATTTTTTAATTTTGCAACATTATATGTAACAGCGAGCGTTTTATGTTGCCTAAATAGCGCAGCACCTATATTCTTATAAGACATATTACGATTTTCACGCAAGAATTTTACAATTGCTTCAAGACTAGAAAGTTTGCTTGTCCTTAATATAGAAGTAGGGATAGTATTCTCAATATCTTTATTTGTTTCTGCTAATTTTTTCTTGACATCTGCTAATGCAAGAATATCTTTTTTGGAAACATGGTATTTTTTTTCAAAATATTCAAAGGCTAGTTCTTCGAATATCATTCCCCCAACTTTTACATTTTTTGGGAGATACTTGATGTCAACCATATTTGAAACATAGAGAAATATATATTATGTAAGTAATTGAAATACATTTTAATAAGAGCCAAATCATCTTGATATATTATGTAAGTATAGGCTTTATATATTTTACCTTAAAACCAAAAAAAAACCATATAGAAAAGTATATAAATAAGTTATACTAGTATACAAAATAATATATTAATGTACGTCTTTAATTCGGTAACAAAATGGAAAAGAACAAAATAATATTACTATCAGCAAGCATATTTTTAATAATTATGCTTATATTAGTAACTCCACTAATAATGCCTGTATTTGGTGTTCTTGGAAATACAACTTCATTCAATGTATCGTTAACAGTAAACGGCGGATCACCTACAATAACCAATGTGCAAACAATAACAGATAATCCAAATGAAGGCGGAAATAAAACAGTGCACTTCTATTTCAATGCGACACATCCAAACGGAGTAGCAAACATTCCCGCATCTGGAGCATCAATAAAGATAAATCAAAGCGGTACAACATTAACAAGCACAGGATGTGTAGTTAATGCTACAGACGGAACTATAACAAATAAATACGATTGTAATATCACAATATTCTATTACACGCTACCTGGAATATGGTCAATCAATGCAACAATAACAGATTTAGCGTCTAACATAGCAATTAACACAACAGAAAGATATACTAACGGTAATACGTATGGTGTAGCATTCAAAACTAATCTCGTTACATTCAGCGGCACACCAGGAACTACCGTAGGGGCAAGCGGCAATCCACAATTTGTAAACAATACTGGCAACATGAATTTCGCACAAATAAATTTAACAGCATTTAACTTACAATTAGGAAGCAACTTCATTGGTGTAGGAAACTTTACAGCAAACACTTCTGATGGCGGCGGAATAGGACAGGCATTAGTAAATAATACAGCAGTAACATTAGTTAATTCAAGCGTCAATATAACCACTGCAAGAAATGTGTATTTATATGTAAATATCCCTGTAGGAGTAGCGAATGGAACATATAACTCCAGCAGTCCTTGGATAATAACAGTAAGCTAGGTTAATCCGGTATTGTGTGATTAAGAAAATTTAAATTGCAGGAAATTTTTTCTTTTATACATTTTTTAATCATTATTTTTTATTGTATTACCACCTAGCGAACAATAGATTAAACAATGCAACTACAATTAGCTCGGATTAGAAGTCTATTATACATCTATGTGAGCGCGGTAAGAGAAAACAATAATCTGTATTTTATTTAATTAGGTAATTGATGTTTTCATTCTTTTTTCGAAAATTTTATAAGAGAGAACATTCGGATAAGTTATAATGCGTAGGCATAATGTGAAAAGGGGTGTGATAGTATTATTCATAACATTATTTATCGCTATACTCTCAATCACATTTTCTCATGCTTTTGGAATTTCCACTCCATATCTTGAAAATGATACATTAAAAGTCAATGCCGGATTGAACTACGAGTATTCGCTAGTTATACAAAATGGTGATGATCAAGGATACTATGTTGATATAAATTATTCTTCGACAGATAATGTCGCAAATCTTAAGAATATAACATATTTTGTACCCTCAAATACATATAACAGCACGTTCTATTTTGATATAGCAATACCGAAAGATGCACCAATAGGAAAAACATATACATTAGAATACACTGCAAAGCCTAGACTTAACGAAACAGCGCCAATCACTTTAGGTGTAGAAATAAAAAGAACACTAAAAATTATTGTCTCAGACGAGAATAATACCGCTGCAGTTAACGTCCTTCAAAAATATTCTACAGAAACAAACAATAAAAAAACTGCAAGTATCTGGAGTACAATAGAAAAATACCTTCTAATCATAATTATAGTCTTATTGCTTACGGCCATAATAAACCGTGTTTGGAGGCTATCAAAAGGAATGTCCTCCAAATTAAGCAATGAACGCGTTACCGATTATACCATCAGCCAGGCAATCAACCTTGCAGAAGTCAAAATACTGCTAGAAAAAATGAGTGATGAAGAGTTTAAACTTCAAGAAATCAGAAACATATTTAAGGATAAAATTTCTGAGTTAACAACACACAATCTTAGTAAGGATATAAAAGAAATGTCGCGTAAAGATGTGATAAAAGCCATAGACAAAATAAAATGAAAAAAACAACAACAATACTGATGATATGGATTGCAATAATAATAATAATAATAATAATTAGCGTCAGTTCGTCAGTTAATGCTGCTATATTCGGCGTAGAAGCCTCGATTTGCGTTCCATCATGGTATTGCACTGCTTATGATCAGGGAAATTGCGGTAATAGGACATGCTATGATGTAAACGTGTGCGGTTCTAATCTTAACAAGCCTGAAGAATTTCTAGTCTGTATTCCGAAATCAAACGGAGGAAATACTGGGAGCGAAAGCGGAGTTGGAGAAAATTATCTTGCAGCTGCAAACAAATTACCGGACGGATACTTTACCGTCGGAGCTGATGCAATCAGGTTAATTATAGAGCAAGAAAAAGTTACGCAAAAAATCATAACAATAAATTCCAGCGTACCTAAAGATTATACGCTAGAGATACAATACCCCTCATCATATACTAAAGGCACAGACATTATTACTACAAGCAGCGGCAATAAGCATATAGACAGCATCGGTGATTTCAATTTAATAATGGACACACGAAGCATACTTGCAGGGACATATGTGATACCTGTAAAAATATATAATGATGAGTACTCTAAAATTATTACAATAATACTAGATGTAGTGCCTGACAATAATCCGAAAATTGAATTAAATATAGATTCGGCGATAAAGACTTTAGGTGTTGATAAAGATATTAATTTAGAATTCAACATCGATAAAGGCGGAATAACATCTGAAGACAACGTAACATATTCCATACTAGATCCAAAAGGCAACATTATCTCCACTGAAGAAAAATCTCTTAACGCTAATTCAAACATAAAAGAAAAAATTGCATTGCCAGCCAGCATAGAAGAGGGATATTATACACTTTCTATAAAGATAGATACGGCTTCCGGAACGTATGTTAAAAGTACGTCATTTACAGTATTAACACCAAACAAGTATTCTCCTGTATTAGAATCGCCAAAAAGAACTAATTTTTTTTCCAACATCTTTTTTTGGATAATAGTGATAGTTATATCAATAATTACTTTGATTAATACAGGATTATTTTATAAATCATATAAAATTAATAGAAGACATAAATATTCCAGAGGAATAACAATGTTCAAATTTTCCCTCGGTAAACCGAATATAAACATTAGCTTAGGCGCGGGAAATGGTTTAAAAAAACTCTCAGAAAAGTTCAAAAATAAAGATAAAGAATTGAGTGCTGATAAAAAACTGGCTCTTCTCAAAAAAAGTTATGACAAAGGCTTCATTTCATTAAAAGAGTACAGGGATGCATTAAAAGCACAAGGATTTACCGTTGAAAGCAACAAAGTAGCTGAGTATTACGATGAAATGAAAAATAAAGAGCGTGTAGAAGGTGTGTCCAAAACTACTTCTGAAAATACACATGCAAAAGAAAATGTAGATGAGGAACGTAAAGAAGAGCAAAAGAAATCCGAATTGGCTATAATCAAGCAGGAAGAAGAACTCGAAAAGAACAGGATAGAATCAGAAAAGAAAGAAGCAGAAAAAGAGACCAATAAACAACAAACTTCGAAAGTAATTATGCCTGAAAAAGAAACATCAGAAAAGGCGAATAAAAACAATTTATCAGAAGAAGATATAAAAATATTATCTAAAATAGAAGTTGAACAGAGATTAGATGCTGTTGAGAAACCAAAGACAAATCCTATATTAAATATTTTAGCTAGAAGTATGCTTGACAAAAAAGTCAATGAGGATCAGGCATTCGTATTAAACAACAACGATAGACTGTACAGTCTCAGAGATTTACTGAATGTCATACCACACATGCCAGAACAGGTATTACATCATCACATATTATACGGACGCAATGACTTTGCCAACTGGATAGGTGACGTATTCCAATATTATGATATTGCTGAAGAGATAAGAAATGTCAAAAGCAGAGAAGAAATAATACGAATTCTTAAACAATACGAATAGAGTAATTAAAGCGCAGTTTTACCATTCTCTAAACAATAACTATATAAAAAAAATAAATTTAAATT
>Ga0182027_10007258_pt1 | contig 16389 bp, 18 predicted proteins | sample 712E1DmetaG_FD_121300 | JGI IMG/M metagenome (GOLD analysis project Ga0182027, IMG submission 121300) | Permafrost microbial communities from Stordalen Mire, Sweden - 712E1D metaG (Illumina Assembly) | ecosystem: Environmental > Terrestrial > Soil > Wetlands > Permafrost | place: Sweden... | reverse complement strand
CTATGACCATGAATATATTCGCGGCCACGGCGATGACGACCAGGATGATGAGGATGGTTTGCATATGTGCTATCATTATAGCATTATGCTTCACCAAACCATCAAAGAGCAGATAAAGGACGCCCTGCGCAACAAAGACACCATCCGTCTGGATACTTTGCGCGGACTCAATGCCTTGGCCCTGAATGAGATACTGGCCGCCAAGGTCCCGTCGGCGACCAAGGTGGCGGGAGAAGAATTCATATCCGACGACAAGATGCTCGCTCTCATAAAGCGGAGCGTAAAACAGCGCAAAGATTCCATAGAACAATTCACCAAAGGCAACCGCGAGGATCTGGCCTCAAAGGAACGCGCCGAGCTCCGGATATTGGAAGCCTTCATGCCGACCATGATGTCAAAGGAAGAAGTCAAAATTGTGGCCAAGATGCGCATAGACGCCATGAAATCCCAAGGCTCGTTCGACCCGAAATCCGTAGGCAAATTGACGGGAATGATAATGAAAGAATTGGCCGGAAAGGCCGACGGTGCCGATGTAAAGGCAGTCATTGACGAATTGCTTAAATGATTGGGTAGTATTGACTTGTGGATAGTGAGTGTGGTATAATGCTCAAGTAGTTTAACAGCACAAAAAAACTTAACCTGAAAGGAGGCCGTATGTCCAGAATGTTCATGGGAAATTCCCAACTGTTCGGCTGGAATCCTTCAGCCGAGCTTGCCAGGCTTCGTCTGGCTGTAAGCCAAGTGCCTGGCCCTTCGACCACGCCTATTCCGCCGGAGAAATTCATCGAGCAGCGTCGCTCCGGCAGGAAAGATGAACTTCTTGACGAGAAGCGCCGTGGAAGAAGTTGAGTGCAAACACAAATATCGGGCGTCTGGAAAACCGGACGCCCTTTACTATTGTAGTCAAATATGGTACTTTGTTTGGCGGATTATGAATATTTACAACTACGGATGCATGATGCTCGTCATGATATTAATTGGCATCGGTATCCTTATCGCCCGTAATGCTGTCATAAGGGCTTCCCTTCGCAAGCGTGTGATTACTGCCCCTCCAAAGCCGAATCCAGATATTCCACTTGCGCCAAAACCAATCAGGGAAAATCACCGCGCAATCGGCATACCATCATTCGAAAGGCCATCAGACATTCATGGCCAGCCGGAGCTCTTCCCTGGAAAATGGGTGGATGACGGTTCAGCTGATGGCGCTTACTGCAGGAAAGAAAAACTGCCGTTTGAAGTCACTCGTAAGTTCAAGACCGACAAATGGCTAAAGGAGCTCGGCACGAATCGCGCCCAATTGGGATTGCGACTTACCAGCCATTCGTCTCCGGCCTCGTTCCACAGAGCTTGGGAAAACCATCTCGCCAATTGTAGACGACTTGGCAGACGAGCTCACCCTTTCAGCGTGAACTTCATTGAGGATGTTCCTCCCGGCACGCCGCATTTCCCGGAAAGCTCAAGCAAGTCCGCTGAAAAGCCGGCAAAACAGATACAGTCTGAATTAGATTGGCTCTAGCAAGCGCCTCGCCTCAACCGGCCCGGCGCTCTTTTTATTCGTATCATTCGGATACATTCGTAGATTCGGATTATATTTATACCTTCCCCAACGGCTCCAATTCCACTATGAAAGTAGAGCCTTTTCCTTCCCCTTCGGATTCCGCCCTGATAGTGCCGTTGTGGGCATTTATCATCTCCTTGGCCACGTAGAGGCCCAGGCCAGTGCCTTTGATATTGGTCTTATTGGCATTCCCCGCTCTGCTCCATTTCTGGAAGAGATGCGGCAATACCTCACGAGCAATGCCTATGCCGGTATCTTTCAAAGTCACGACGAACTTGTGATCAGCCCTGTTGAAACAGAGCGTGACGGCCACCGAGCCCGACGGCGTGTATTTCATGCTGTTGTCTATCAGATTGGCGATAACCTGTTTAAGCTTGTCCCTGTCCGCCGTGACGCGCCAGTCTATGCCGTGATCTTCCGCCTCAAATGAGAAAGCTAGTCCCGACTTTTCTATATTCGGCTTCAGCTCCGCTATGGTGTCTTCTATCAAAGTCTTCAGGTCTATCGTCTCAAAGGCGTATTTCATGCTTCCGAGCTCGATACGGGTTATGTTCAGATAATCATTGACGATGTTCATCAGGGTGTTGGAAGAATCGAATATGCGCGACACGCCCTGTTTGACCTCTTTGGACATTTCGCCCATATCTCCTTCCAATATCATGGATGCGTAACCTTTCATGGCCGTGAGCGGCGACCGCAACTGATGCGTGGCGAATGAGACGAACTCCGACTTCTGCCGGTCCAGCTCGGTTAGGCGGACATTGGCTTTCTCTAGGTCAGTGGCGAGCTTTTGGACTTTTTCCCGTTGCTCGACTTCTTTGTCGACGCTTCTGATGAGGGATACGCCGAAGACGACGGTGATTATCAACAGTATACCTTCGATAAATTGATCCGTGGTATTCTCAAAAAAGATCGTGCGCACCAGAATAAAGACCCAGAGACCGAATACCAGTATTTCGGTAGCGATAGTCTTCATATTGAATATCTTGTGCTGCAAAGAGCCGTAAGCGAAGAACATCGGATGAAATATCGTGAGCATCGTCAATTGCGGAGCGATAAATGCTATGCCGAACATGAGCGGAAAATTTGACCACCCTCCTACCAAGCTGAGAATAGTACCGATAAGCATATATTTACTTTGAACCTTGGTAGATGGATCGCTCTCTTTTGAAAGAAGGATTCTTGCAAGAAGATATATGCCGTACGCAAAAAATGGAACGAGCATCGAGAATAGGAATATGGAATAAAGAACATTGGCTTGCGGCCAGAAAGGAAAAGCCCCGACACGCATTACCCTATCTATATATAGCGGCGAAAAACTAAATGCGGAATACAAGGCAGTACCAATATATCCAACGATAATAAGTTTGAGATGTTTTTTCTCAACCTTTAAAGCCAAAGTAACCCAATGTAAATACAGTACGGGCATAAAAGTCGCTCCGAGATTAAGCATCCTTGACCAGAACAAGGCTGAAACCGAATCTGGTTGGGCCAACCAAATTGCGTATGAAAGCATCCACATCGAGAAGGATAAACTAAAAAACAAAAATACTTTACCGACCCGGCTTTTATTGTTGAAATATACTAGACATCCGAAAAAAGCGCTTGATATACCGGAAAGGATCACCCCTAGTATGTACCATTCGAATTGCATCATTGCTCAAGTATATTTTTCAGATCATCTACAATACGTTTGACATCGGATTTCTTGTTGAACTTGCCTAACGAAAATCTTACGCTCATATCCATCTCTTCTTCACTAAAACCCATAGCTTGCATAACTCTGGATTTCTCCTCTTTTTTATTCGAGGCACAGGCTGAGCCATTCGATACGTAAATGCCGGCTTCACTCATCTTCCCAACAATATCCGTTTTCTTATACCCAGAAAAAGTCACGTGCAGGATATTCGGCGTTCCATTGGCGGGAGTATTTATTTTGATGCCTTTTATCTTTTTTCCCAAAGAATCCGCAAGCAGTTTTTTTATGGCCAGGGTCTTTTCCGTGTTTTGTCTCCGTTCGCTTTTAGCGATAACGAATGCCGCACCCAGAGCGACTATTGCCGGAACATTTTCAGTCCCACCGCGGAACAAGGACTCCTGGCCGCCGCCGCAGATCTGCGTTGCCACACCTACACCTTTTCTAACACACAAAGCACTCGCCCCCTTAAGACTGTATATTTTAGAACCATTGACGCTCATGGAATCGACACCTAACGCCCTAATATCATAATCCAGATAAATAGACCCCGCTTCACCGTCAGCGTGGAAGCGTATAGGGTGTTTCCCGTTTTTTTGCCGTTCCAGATTGACATTTTTTAACATGTCGGCGATCTCTCTTATCGGTTGAATGCTCCCTATCTCATTGTTCGCATACATGACGGAGATAAGCGTTGTGTCGTCCTTTATAGCCGATCTGACGGCTTCGACATTCACCGTACAGCTCCGGTCAACAGAGATCCTAGTGACCTCAAAACCTTGTCTTTCTAGAAAGCTAGCGCTGCTTTCAACGGCAGCATGTTCAACCGACGAAATAACGATATGCTTGCCGTATTTCCTATTCGAAAATGCGATGCCTTTTATGGCCAAGTTCTCTGATTCTGTCCCTCCGCTGGTAAAGATGATCTCTTCCGGATCACAGTTAAAAAAGTCGGCAGCTTTTACGCGAGCTTCTGAAATGGCCTTCTTCGCTTCGATACCTATAGCGTGTGACGAAGACGGGTTACCGAATATCTTTGAAAAATAAACACTGGCGGTCTTTAGGACCCGTTTGTCCACCGGCGTCGTTGCGGCATAGTCTGCGTATATATATTTCATGATATTTGAAAATTATTCGCGCGGAGAGCTTCCTCAATATTATTCGACCCTTGCGATTTCTCCGCCTTGTCGGCAACTAGGGCTTCGGCCAGACACGAGAAAGCGTTTCCGGAAGGGATCGTTGAATCGAGACTTGCATATGACAGGGATGGTGCTTTTATCATTATCCCCTTCGTCAATCGCACGTCTGGCCTACGCTTCTCGATATCATACACGAAAGGGCTTACCGGTTCTATGATGCTGAGAAAAAAGGAATCACGCTTAAGATCGGAGACAATATCGGTTCCGGCCGACTGAATGAATGCCGTCAGGATAGATACATCGCATTTGCCGATATCGCTCAGATCCACATGGTCTATTATCTTTACCGCGCTATTCTTACGACATTCGTCGGCAAGTGATTTTACATTCGCCTCCGTCTTGGCAAAAAGGTGCAGCTCTTGGATGCGTTCAGCGGACAAATATTTAGATAATCTGGAACCTGTCTTTGTGGTCGCGCCTATGATGCCGATTGATCTTATCTTACCTCCTTGATCTTTGATCAGTTGCGATATCTTTTGCGCCGCTATCTGGGCCAGAAGATCTGTGCCATCAAAAACTTCCACACCGTATTTTTTTCCTAACCCGGCTTTTTCGGCAATAGTCGTGATCATCCCGCCCACACTGACTTTTTCGGCTCCTAACTCCTTAGCCAATTTGAACGCCTGATCCAGCCGGAATGCCGAAAATAACTTGTGCTTCTGAAAAAAGACCGGCAGAAGCGGCACTGCCACGATGAATCCTCTAGCATGTCCATTCTCGTTGAATACTGAGGCTTTATATGGAGACTTGCATATGAGTACCAAAGACTTTAAAAAAATCGGTAATCCTTTCAGCACAGGCATCTCCTTTTCGATATCTTGAAAGTTCCTAGGGTGCACTATCCATATTATCGGCCGAATATCGCTATTCATGGGCTAATTATACCCTAAAACCGCTATTCAGCACAGCTTGTCCCGCGAATAGTCTCTTCTCCTTTGAAACATCGGAAAAGCCGCAATCTCTCAACAAAGATTCCTGCTCTCCGGAAGCAAGGAATCTCAATCCTCTTGCCGAACCACTACTTTTTCTCATCTTTTGGCTGTAGTAGAACATCTTCAGCGTTGGCCCAACTAGCTGCACCAGATTTATCACAGCTTCCCAAAGGCCGATGCACTTTACCTCCTCTATCATGTGAGATGTGTATATACGTATCGGCTTATATCCGACCGACAGGTTTGTCATGATCAGTTTTCCTCCGGGCTTTAACATCCTATAGAATTCCCTGCATATTTTCTGACGATGTTCCGGATCTATTGCAAATAACGTATTTATGCAGCATACATAATCAAAGCTCTCATCCGGTAATGGAATATTGTCCTTTAGATCTTGCAAAATAGCTTTGCTATTCGGCAACTTCTTCTTGAATATCCCCATACCTACTTCCGATGAATCCAGTACGACTACCTCTGCTCCTGTCTGGACAATTAGAACAGCAAGATTACCAGTACCTGCACCGGCATCCAAGACCGTCTTTCCTTGTCTCAGGTCCATTTCGGCCATCACTGATTTCATCAAATCCTGGTATGGATATACCTTGTTCAGGATGTCATAGAGGCGGAAATATTCGTTCCAGAAAGTATCACTGAGAGAGGACATCGTGGTGACATTATACCACTTCACATAAATCTTTGGCCGACGCCCACGCAATGAACCCCGAGCGGCTCGACAACTATTCTTCCTTTGAACTTATTACAATAATCATGGTAGAGTTAAGAAAATATGGAAATCTACGCTATTTCAGGGCTTATAAATGCTATAACCGCCGTTAGCCTCGGCCTACTGGTTCTTGCCAAAGGTTGGAAATTGAGAATCAACCAACTCTTTGTATGCATGACATTTAGTTACAGTATTTGGTCTATTAGCTATTGGCGATGGCTTTCTTCTCATGAACTTTTCGGGGCAAGTTTTTGGGGTCATCTTACCTCTTTAGGCTCAGTCTTTGTTCCGATTTTCTTCTTTCATTGGATACTAATCTTGATTGGTCAGGAGAGAAGAAGACGATCAATACTTGTTTTGTTCTATCTAGAAGGAATACTCTGTCTTTTTGTTAATTCTTCTAACTTATTTTTAAACGGCTTTGATCATAAATTGTTTTTTGAATTTTGGCCAAATGCCGGGTCCTTATATTGGATCTATATCGTGGGTATCTATGTAATCCCCGTCCTTTATGGACTAGTTCTATTGCTACGTACATACCATAGTACTTCTTCAAACATACTCAAACATCAAATCATCTACATAGTAACCGCGACAATCATGGGATTCGGAGGGGGTCTGACTAATTTCTTCTTGTGGTATAACATCATGATCCCCCCGTATGGAAACTTTCTCGTTGTCCTATTCCCCTTCCTATTATCATATGCGGTCCTTAAACACCATCTGTTCAACATCAAGGTCATTGCGATCGAATTGTCAGTCTTTGCTCTGTGGATATTTATCCTTGTCAGAACGATCCTAACAGATAATGTTCGAGAGCTATTTATTCAAGGAGGCTTACTTATAATGGCTATTATTCTAGGACTTATACTTATTAGAGGCGTCTTAAGAGAGATTAAGGACCGTAAAAAAATCGAGGAACTAGCCGAAAAACTTCAATCCCTCAACCACCACCTCTCCGACAAAGTCGCCGAGCAGACTCGTGAGATCAGGGCCGCGTACGAAGTCGAGAAGAAGGCTCGGCGCGATCTGGAAAAGCTGAACGACAGCAAGGACCAATTCATCATGATCACCCAGCACCACTTGCGCACGCCGGTCACGAGCATCGATTGGGAATTGGAGTCGATGCTCGCGGGCGGGTACGGCCCGATAACGCCGGAATTGAAGACGGCGGTCACGGGGGCACAAACCGCCGCGAAACGGCTGACGCATATCATCGACGACTTCTTGAACATCGCCGCCCTCAAGGCCGGAGGCAGCATATTGAACCTGTCCCAGCGTAGCCTCAAGCCGGCCATAGCGGATATCTTGGACGAGCTCAAGCTCGATATCGCCCGCATGCGTGTCTCCATCGTCTGGGCCGATGATGTCGCGCAATGGCCGGAAATTACTGTCGACTATGACAAGATGCGTGAGGTGTTGCTCATCGTTATGGAGAATGCCATAAAATATAACCACGAAGGCGGATCGATCGACATCGGGGTGAGGACGCTAGACGGCCGATTCGAGGTCTCTATCAGAGATTCCGGCATGGGTATTACGCCTGAAGAGATCGGGAAGATAGGTTCCTCTCTTTTCTATCGCGGCAACTCTGCTCGTTCCATCAATCCTACCGGCATGGGCATCGGCCTGTCCGTGGCCAAGGCCATCGTCAACGCCCACCACGGCGCATTCTCAATAGAGCCTAACGGTAAGGGAGAAGGGACTAAAGTAACGATAACTTTGCCATTGAAACAGTCATTTGAGAAGTAAAGACAAATGACCCTTTAAAAATAGTATTACTTACTCTTAAAAATGAACTCTTTTACAAGCGTATCCACATTTTTATCACGATCCCATATGGATTTTAGTTTAAAAAACAATTCCTTATGAATCTCATACGGCTCAGCTTTTATTGAGAGAAGTTCAAGCCATTCTTTTTCTTGCATGATCAAAACATCAATAATCTCAGAAAAATCCCAAATATCTTTCCTGTTCAAGTCGATTTTGTCTCCAAAAGTATTATGCAAATGGTGGTAAAAAAATTCATGAAGTAGTTCGTGTGCGATTACGTAACATGCGAGCTTACTCCCAGAATCGTATGGAAAAGCAACGCGGTGATTAATGGGGTCACGAGCAATAAGCGGACATATTGTCGGATAGCAAGTATATGCGTTTTGGGGTATGTCCTCTAAATTAAAAAATCGCAGGGAAAGATCCAGAAATCTTTGCTCAACGGCCTTCCATGCAGTCTTAATCTCTGTGACTCTTACGATGATATGCGAAGCATTGTCTGAAAATGCCGCATTCACTGCGTCAGATATGTCATTAGGCAACGCCAATAGATTCGTCGGCCTAATGCCTATCGGCGCTGTTCTGGCAATCTGCTCATACCCTTGTATGTCATATTCCGGATTTATTTCGAATGTTGTTATGTTTGAACCGATTGATTTCATACATTTGATGTTAGCAAATAAAAAAGGAAGTGTATACATGACACACTTCCCTGATGCCGGATGTGAACGGCCTAACTCTTGACGTTGCATGCGCAACCACAGTTGCAATAACATGCCATCGAAGGTTTGGTCGTCTCAGTCAGACCGGCCGACTGATTCGTAACGGGCTTCTGTTCCACTACAATGAGCGAAACGTAACCGTATCTTTTAGTTTTTTTCATATAATGAACTTTCCGGAGACGAACATTCGTTCGTGTCCTTGGTGGTACCATATTAACACGCCTTTAAACAACGCGCCAGCATCATCACGACTTCAGAAAGATCCTATCCGCAACCAGCATGCCGCAGAGTTGTCTCGCGTCATCGCAGGAAAGGTCGGTATAGTTGCAAACTTCCGCAACATCAAACTCCTTTCCATTGAGACCGAGAATCAAATCTCGCGTATCTGGCGTTAACATCACGGGTATGGCCATGGTGTTTGGGTCAGTACAAAGTATTCCGATTGTTTCCTCACGGAATTTTAACCGTGGACTGACGGAGAATCGTTCCGCATCATCAATACGACCAATGTCTCTTTTTCCAGGCACGATCTGCTTCACAAGGCCTGGATTTGCGTACGGATCGAGGGCGTCGTAGCGACTGGAACAACAAAAGGCATCAACCCGACACCCTCCGCTGCAATGGGAAAGGAGCTCACAAGTCCTACACACCTGCGGTAATAACGATCCATCCCTTTGATCGCCCATCGACTCCCATGATTTTCGCAAGCCTTCTTTGGCCATGTTTCCGTACACCTTGTCGGAATGTGAACACGGCCTTACATCGCCGTTAGATCCTATGGTGATAGTAGTCACGCCCGCGCTACACCTCCTTTCAGCAACGAATGGATACTTGTCCGGCAATCCATACGAACATAGAGGATAGCATTCGAGAATGCCGACATCCATACCATGCTCATGTTTGAGAGTATTGAGATCATCCATCGCCCTCAACAGTTGTTCTTTGGCGAGCATAAACCTTTGGAACTGGACTGCATTTACCGGCGGCGAGGCCTTGGTGGCGAAGAACTGTCTGACACCCATGCTTTTCAGCATGAGGCCGGTAGGTATTACGTCATCAACATTCTCCTTGATCAGCACCATGCTTGCGGCAATACCGATACCGGCGTCGAGGCAAATTTTAATGCCACGCATTGCTTGATCAAACGCACCTTTATGGTGGAAAATCCGGTCATGGGTTTCCGGATTGTGAGAACTCACGGAAGTAAGTATCCCACGAACGCCAACTTGATATAGAGTCTCAGCATCGGCTTTTTGGATAACGGTCAGATTTGAATTGACCGTGCAGCTGATGCCATTGCTTATGAGACGCCGTAAACCATGGAACAATGTTTCTTTAACCAGGAGGCATTCGCCGCCGGTAAATACAACTTGAAAAACTTTGTTCTCAATGATCTGGTCGATGATGGCATCCAATAGATTAACATCCATGTCGGAATTTTTAGTCTTTGGGCCATGTCTCCAATGATTGTAGCAGTAGAGACAATTGCAATTACATGCCGAAGTCAACTCAATTTGACATATAATCGGCGCAGACAAAGCACTATATAACATAAGAGTCCTTTTGTTTCGTTGTTTTTGTGTTTAGTGATTAGGTTGTCAAGCAACCAATCTGATTAGAAGATAACACCAAATATAGATATGTCAAGTATGTGCGTGCTACCTATTTAGAAATGAGCCCAATCCAAAATTCATTGAAATCACCATCTATACTAGCAACTATATCTTTGTTCCATTTCTTATATTCACCATAAAATGATTGCTCAACCAATTTCTTATACGATTCATATTTATCTGAAAGAGATACTTCTCTGCAAGCGGATTCAAAAACTTTCAGATATGCCGGATCGTTCTTTCTTAAATATAGAATAGCATTTTTCTCGCCTTCCCAATATATGTCACGCATAGCGAAATATCCAACCAATACTTCGGCAATAGAATACAGAAAGCGAATCTCTAATGCCGCGTGATATAGTTCATCTCCAGACTCAAAATATCTGGTGTTAGTCAAAAGATTATAATTGATCTTATATTCATAAGACTTTGCTAGCGAGACATTGTCCACCTTTCGAATGTCTTTTCCAATTTCCTGCAATTTCGTCACGATGCCAGATTTATCAAAAGAAATCTTCCCTTCTGAAAGCCAGTGCATTAACCATGTCTCACCTCCTTCTTTTGCTTGTTTGTCCGAAATAATGCGCTTTATATCTGTTAGTGAGTAAAAGAAAATATCGGCAGGCAAGCTATCAATATATGTAAATAACGACAATAATTTTTCAGGCTTTTCCTTTACGATTAGAACTAAATCATGATCACTACTTTTCGTCTGTTTTCCAGTCGCGGTCGAACCGCACAAAAGCAGAGCATCGACATTAACATTATTTGATAGTCTGATTATGATTTCTTCTAGGGTCATGGGCAAACTATATAATAAAAGTATACAAAAGTAAATGTACACGTGTACATCATAGCGGCTCATCATGGGACATTTTCTATAGAGTCAGAGGGCAAAGATAAGGGGGCGAGGGTTGTGATAAAGATGCCTATCGACATGTCTTTTTTAACAAAATAAACAAAAAAGGGAGGGTCTTTCGACTCTCCCTTGTGACACCACGTGCAATGAACGATATTCAAGCCATCGCCTCAGCGCAGAGGTCGTGGCAGAGCTTGGCCCAACCGACGATCCTGTCTATGGATGAGGTGGCACCGAACATGCGGAATTCTATGGTCCCGTGCCTGGATATCCTTATGAGAGTCCAGCACTTGCGCGGATCTTCATCGAATCCTCTGACGCAAGCTACTCTGTAGAAGTCATGCCAATCCCGATACGACAACGGATCGCATTCCGGAGCGACGGTGCGGTATATATCCAACCGCTCACCGAACGAGCCATTCCCTTTCGAACACAACCAATCGCATCTTCCAATGACTTTATTATAGGCCTTGAGGGCAGTCTCATGATCTGGCATACCCACATGTATGTGGGTGCCTATGACTCTGCATGCCGCTAGTAGAACGTGACGCGGCATAGTCTTGACTATCTCCTGATATCTACCGGACGGATCCGGATAGACTTCGAGAGACATGTTTTCCAGGCCGACTTCGACGTGGCGCGCTTTGACTCCATTATTGTCCATGATACATTTAAGCGATTCATCCGAATCTTCCAAATACTGCCGGATATCTCCCAGCTCACACGGTCCAATCCTTGATTCGATCTGACATGCCGACAATTCATATCCGAACATGCCGTTTGAATCAATACCGTTCAGGATATGTGGCGCGCGAGGAACGATATTCCCTTCTCTGTCTTCAATGAAGCATTCCCGTTCAACGCCGATCCATAACGATTTGGAAACATCAAAATTGAACAACTTCATGAAGCCTGAGGGATCCAATCTGCACAACCAATAAGTCCTGTCAGGATAAGCGGCATCATGAACGTTGAGCTCAGTGAAACCTAGCTCCTCATAGACATGCCTGGCCGCATCGGCTTTGATATCAGTTCTCAATACGATATCGCATAAGCCTTTGACATAAGCGGCTCGCAATAGAGCTTTCGTTAATTTCAACGATATACGATTGCCTCGATATTTAGCGACGACTCCCAGCTCATCCACATAGAAGAGCCTCTCGTTCTCCTTAAACAACCCGTCCAAGAGGTCACTTCCGGCTATGTCTTTGAGTTCATCTCTGCCCACGGAATAACCGTGCGTGAATCCAACAACCGATCCTTCGTTCAAGGCTAAGAATGCCACCGAATGCTTCCTAGCCATCTCTTTCCTGAAGTCGGCGATTACATCTTCCGGCTTCCAGAAGTCTTCTAGCCACGGCGGCTCTTTCCATATCTCGCAATAGCACTCAGCCCATTGCTGAAGCGTTCTTGCGTCGATGGTGTTAATATTCACTTCCACTACAGATACATTTTTCATAGATATTCCTATATTTCATTGTTAAAGAACCACGACAGTCACTGCCCACACACTCATGCGGGCAGTTGACTATCCCCAACCGGAGTCGGGACAGCCATTCGGAGTCGCCCTCTACCAATGTTTAGCTTCGTTCTTCTCTAGTTTGTTTAGAAATTTTTTTACGGCTTCGTAGAATAACAGACACGAATCTATATCCACATTCTCGTTATCGCCGTGCATGTCACCGCCTTCAGGCTTGATCATGAGAATAGGGGCGTTCAATTTGGCGAAATGCCTGGCATCCGAAGCTCCATAAGTCCCTTTTATTTTTATCTTCATGCCGTATGTATCCTCAAAGCTCTTTATGAAAGATTTGACTATAGGAAGATTGACATCGACAGCCGTCGGTTCTCCTCTGGAGTAGACGGACACTTTGAGCGACGAATCTATTTCCTTGGCCGTAACTGACACCTCATCCAATATTGCTTTGAATGTAGTAGTTTCCGGGAACCTGAAGTCCAATATCACGTAGGCCTCTGGACAGACTTGATTTGCGGATATTCCGCCTTGTAGCTTCCCTATATTGACCGTAGTCTTCCATGATTCACGCCTATTATTCCGTGCGTATCTGGAGAGAACGGTGCCACACAGCCTCACGATCGGTTCCAACGCGTTCTTGCCATCCCATATCCTCGATGAGTGAGCCGGCTTGCCGGTGGAATCTATACGCAGAGCACAGACGCCTTTGGCCTTATCTACGAATACCAGACCATCACCGCCATCTGGAACTATCAGGATCTTTGGCCTTAGGCCATATCTGCCGGCCAAATAAGCCGCGCCGTTGAATCCGCCTGTCTCTTCGTCAGTGGTGATGACGAACGCGAATGATATCTTGGACTTATCCGCGATGAGACCATTCAAGAGCGAATATCCTATGGGTATAGAGAATTTCATGTCGCTCACTCCCCTGCCATAGGCGACACCGTTCTTTATCGTCATTTTGAACTGACTCGGTTTCCCGGCCACCACATCCGCGTGCACTAGGAAACAAATATCTGGCGACTTGCCACCCTTGTTCGACGCAATGAGCAATTCCACGCCGTTATTCTCGAGCCTCTCAACTATCGCTTTTTTGTCTATTTTCGACTGGATAAAATCAAGTGCCTTGGCATTCTCGGCCGCGTCTGAAGTGACGGTCTTGAATGATACAAGCGTCGATAAGTCTTCTATGAATCTGTCTTTGCGCGATTTGTTCATGGTTATTAGTTATTAGATGAACTGGAATAATACGAAAACACCCCTCGTACGAAGGGTGTCTTATCGTTCGTGCTTATGCTCTATCTAGAGATTACGAGACAAGCTAATGACCCCCTTCGTGCTGAAGATGGTCATGGTGCCAGCTATTCGACTGGATGGCTTTATATCTCATTGTGGCATGAGAGTAGCATGGAATGACCTTGTGAGCAATAGCTCCCTTGTAGCTAGAAATACTTTACTCGACTAATCCACGTTTATTTTTCCCCAGATATTCCAGACTCTCGCAAATAAAAGACGCGTTCATTTTCTGCCCATTCTTTTCCCATATATCCCTGACCGCTTCGAGCTTAGGTTTGAGAGTCGAGTAGAATAGAGACTCTTCTATGCCGATAAGCTTCTGGAATTTTGGTTGATTCAATAATATGACATTCACTATTTCAGATAGTTCCCATAATGGACCGCTATTTGTATCGAGCCTGTGAGTACACGGAGCCTGTTCTTTGCAAAAATCAAAAAAACGAAATGCGCCACTTCATGGAAACATACTTCTATCCTATAAGCAGGCTTCTTTAGATAGAAGACTTGGAATGTCCCGCTCTCTACAAAGCGCGGATTGCAATTGAATATCGAAGCAAACCCGACATAATCTTTATAACCATAATCCTTTCCGAAATAATCTTTAATCGCTGAAAAGAAATCGGTGGATTTTATATCCAGATCCTTCTGGGTGTTTTTTATCATCTCCGCCACTTCCGCCTGATGAACACGGTAGTAGTCCTCGATATACTTTTTATGATTAATAACAGTTATGCCCGGGTGATTCTCTCTAATCCCTTCACCAAAATCGACGCCAGCGACAAAAAGGTCGTGGAAAGCAATATACATTTCTTCATCAAGAGCCTCATTTTGACGGATAGTGATCATGGATAGAGAGTATATTATATCTCAATTCACGCCCGTACTTAGTTCTTTATAAGCACGTAAACAATCTGGCAGATAGTTTACTACTTTATAATTGCTGACATCCGTAGGCTTAATCCATGCCAAGGCATCATGCTCTTCCGGATTTATAACTACATTAGTATCAGAAGCCTTTGCGTGAAATATCAAAGTCACGAATTGTTTATTCTTTGATATATCGACGTTGGATTTCTGAAAAAATAACTTCACGTTCGAAATATCCAAACCCGCTTCTTCTTTTATCTCTCGCATTGCTCCGACTGACGGATCTTCACCATCCTCTAGTGTTCCTCCCGGCACATCCCAGTATTCAGGGAGAACATCGTTCTTCTTTGACCTCTGTAGTATTAATACTTCCCCTTGATCATTAGATATGATCGTATGTACAATAATTCCTTTTTGCATGATGGATATGATAACTCTATTTAATATAAACTAACAGTCTAGAAGACTAATTACTACATACCATGCGTAAAAAACTTTATGTTAAAATAACCTTACCATGAATGCAAAAGCAAAAGATAATATAGTCAGTGCCACAAATTTTTTAGGAAAAGTAGTGCAGGTTACTGTTGATAGACCTCTAAATTCAAAACATCATAAATTTGGATGGGAGTATAAGCTTAACTATGGGTTTATTCCGAAAACGATGTCCCCCGATGGAGAAGAGCTTGACGCATATGTTATGGGAGTAGAAGAACCGCTTACAACATTTACTGGTAAATGTATCGCGGTGGTACATCGCACTAATGATGATGACGATAAGCTAATTATCGTACCAGAGGGGCTAGAGTTTACAGACGAGCAAATTGTATCGGCAACAAACTTCCAAGAGCAGTATTTCAAATCTGTGATACTGCGTAAGTAAGAGAAAGTTAGGCCAACCTATTGAACTCCGCGTATGTCGGACTAAAGCCGTAAATGCCCTTGAATAACCTACCGAACTCTTTTCTTGATCTGATGTCCTTTGTCCCTTTTATCAATTTTAGCAATTTGTGCTTGCCGTATCTATCGACCAGCATCATGACTACGAAACCGGATTCGCCGTAAACATCGCCTCCCCCCTTATCATGGAATTTCAAAAATTTAGAGAACTTGCTAGGTCGTTTCTTGAAACGATTTTGCCCGGAAGTGAATGTGGCTGTTCCCTCGCAAAGCCAAATGGGACGATTTTTACCTTCTGAGAGAATCTCATAAAAAGAGTGGCTTAACTCGTGTTTTATGAGAGCGGCATATGCCTCCGGCGTATATTCATTATGCTTGCTCCCTTTTCCGAGATTTTTTCTGTCCAGGACAAATATATTCCTCCCGTTTGCCCAAGCAACGAACCACTGCTCCGTCTTTTCACCCCTAATGGCATCGATTAACTTATGATCTTTGACAATGATAATGGATGGTAGATGGTGTTTCCAATTTATTCCGTAAAACTTATTCAGACTGGTCATGGATTCACGATATATCTTATCGAGAAATCGGTCTTTGTGCGTTTCTATTTTAAAAGGCATGGCGAATCTATTATATCTCAATTCATATTTTCTCATACCTCCCATGGCTCGGCGCTCCGACGCGGCGGAGACGGCCTAGGACGACTAGTTCGTGGGTATACTTGTCTATAGTAGGCGCGGATAGGCGCATGGCCAATTGCAATTCGCGGCGGG
>Ga0182027_10007256_pt1 | contig 16392 bp, 13 predicted proteins | sample 712E1DmetaG_FD_121300 | JGI IMG/M metagenome (GOLD analysis project Ga0182027, IMG submission 121300) | Permafrost microbial communities from Stordalen Mire, Sweden - 712E1D metaG (Illumina Assembly) | ecosystem: Environmental > Terrestrial > Soil > Wetlands > Permafrost | place: Sweden... | reverse complement strand
GGTTCGGGGAAGTCACCGACACCACCGAGCAAGCCGCAGCTCGTACGTCTACCACTGGCGACTACGGGGCGGGCGTGGCGGAGCACTGGCTGAGTTACCGTAGCCGACTGGAAAGCCCGTTTCACAAAATAGGAGACGGTCGACTGACCGTCGGGCTCATCCGGAACTTGGACGATGGCGAGTCTAAAACGATCCGGGTTCTGTTTGGCTTGTCGCACCTGGCGGGCGTGCACATTGACCTCCTGGGTGTTGGGGCGATGACCCTTAACTTCGATCTGGAAAACCCTGCCTGTTCGGGGGTCCTCGGAGAGAATGTCAAAACCCGGGTTGTTGTGCTCTTGTTCAACTGGGTTGCGGCCAAGCGCACGTTCTGCGGCTAAGACTGCGGCAACGGCTCGGCGGTCCGTGTCTTTCGCGACTTCTGGATCAATCTCGACTCGCACCGTTCCTTGGAGGCCGTCGATGAGGCCCTGCGGGATGACCAGAGCGGCAGCGACGACAGTGGGTGCGTGGTTGACGAGGTCGCCCTCAATGTCTAGTTCGCGGAGGCGACGGGCCTTGCGCGCTTCAAGATCGTCGGCTCGTTGGCGGGCGCGACCGGAGTTGAGCCGCGGCTTCCTGCCATGAAGTTCCAGCTGCTTCAGTTCGGCTGCGCGGGCATCCCAGTAACGGATTTCGTTGTCGAGGCGCTCCTCGACGGCACGGCGAATTCGGTTGACACGTGCCTTTGTGACCTCGGCAATCTCGGCGAAGTGTGGGGTCGCCAGGCTAGCAGTAGCCCAACTACGCGCAGTCTCGTCGACGCCGTCGTCGGCCCAGTTGGTGTCGACATCAACAAGAAGCTGACGATCATGCTCATTAGCCGGCGCGTAGTTCAGATACGGTTCGGCACCGGGGTCGCTGACATTGCCATCTTCGGTGATTTCAACGAACTGGAACCGTCGCGAAACGACCTTTCGTACGCCGCGTTCCGTGCGCCCGTCCGTGACGGCATGCTCCAGGTAGATGAGCACGCGGGGAGTCTTCGCGGGATCGGTGGGATCAATCAGGGTCGTACCCGTGCCAAGCGTTTCGCCGTAACGGTCAAGCACCGCCGAGATCAGCGCATTGAGCAGAGGATGCCCGGGGGCGAGAAGTTCAGCCCGCAATCCTCGCTGGCTGCTGCCGGCGAGGGTGACGAAGTCCTTATCGAAAGTGACCCGCTCGTACGCGGTGTGGATCGGACCACCGGCAGCGACCTCGCGGTCTCGGCTGCGGACAACAGCGGGCACTCGGGTGATCTCGAAGCGGCCCGCCTCGCGGGGAGTGATGCGCCCGCCGACATCGTCGAGGGCAGCAGCAAAGAACGCCTGGACGAACCCTGGTTGGAGTTTGCGGGAGAGAGCCTCCTCCATCCGGTGGCGGATCTCGCCAATACTCGACGCATCGAGGACATTCGCGGCTAGAGCTCGCTCGTCGATGACAGCCTTGAGTCGGTTCCCGATTTCGGAGTCGATGACCTCGTCCACACGGGCCCGGACGGCAGGGTCTTCACCGTAGCGGATCGCTGCAATAAGCAGCTCTTGCAGAGAGCGGTTGATCTCAGCATCGCCGAGCACGTCGTAGATCTGGTCGCCGTATAGGGCGCGTTGTTGTTCGATCTTCGCGAAGAGGCATTTGAACACCATGCCTTCGCGTGTGCCGTGGGCAACGAGATTCCAGAGGTGGCAGACCTGATCCTGGCCGATGCGATGGATACGGCCGAAACGTTGTTCAATTCGGTTCGGATTCCAGGGCAAGTCGTAGTTCACCATGAGGTTTGCCCGCTGCAGGTTGACGCCTTCGCCGGCGGCATCGGTAGCGACCAGAATCTGGACGGCCGGGTTAAGACGAAACTCCTCTTGGATCCGGCGGCGCTCCTCCCGACGCACTCCCCCGTGGATGGCGACGACAGCTTCGGGCCGGCCCAAGAGGGTGCGGATCTTGCCTTCGAGGTAGTTGAGAGTGGCGCGGTGTTCGGTGAAGACAATGAGTTTGCGCGGCTTGCCGCCGGACCTGCTCAACTCGGGCGACTGCAAAATGGCACTCAGTTCCACCCACTTGCGGTCGTGACCGGAGGCGCGCACATCTGCCGCCAGTTCTTCGAGTTGGCGCAGCTCGGCGATCTCGCGATCCAGCTCTGCCATGGACTCCGCTGTCATAGCGTTCTCGATCGCCTCATCCTCCAGGCGCTCGAACTCCTCGTCGTCGAAGTCATCGGCGTCGAAGCCGTCCGGGTCGGCTAGCCGGCCCCCAAGGCGCTGCACTGCCTCGATCTCGCCGATTCGCTGAGCTTCTCGGAGCTGGCTGGCGAGGCGTTCTTTGCGGCGAAGCAGTGACTGGTAGATCGCCTCGGGAGAGGAAGCAAGTCGTCGCTGCAGTGCAGCCAATGCGAAGCCGACCGCGAGACCTCGGCGACGGTCTCCGCCCTGCTCCATCGCCTGGGCGCGGCCCATGCCTTCTTTGACGTAGGAAGTGACTGCTTCGTAGAGACGCTGCTCATCGGCACTGAGGTCGTAGTTGACGGTGATGGCGCGGCGTTCGGGGAAGAGACGCTTGCCATCGAACGTGAGCAGGTTCTCTTTGACGTATCTCCGCATGAGGTCCGAAACGTCGGGAAGCTTCCGCGCGTGACGGAGCCGTCCGGCAAAGCGGTCCGGATCCAGCAGAGACATGAAGAGGAGGAAGTCGTCGTTGCTCCCGTTGTGCGGTGTCGCCGTCAGAAAGAGCAGGTCACGAGTCCGGTCGCGTACGAGTTCGCCCAGCTCGAAACGCAACGTACGCTTCACCTCGTCTCCGTAGAGATGGGCAGACATTTTGTGAGCCTCGTCGACGATGACGAGGTCCCAGTCGGTGACCGCGAGTTTGGCCTGAAGGTCCTGACTACGAGAGAGCTGGTCAAGTCGGGCGATGAGGAGATTCCTCTCCTGGAAGGGGTTTCCAGTCCGGGCCGCTTCTACCATGTCTCGGCTCAGGATGTCGAAGTGCAGATCGAACTTCTCGTCCATTTCCTCTTGCCACTGCTCGACGAGACTCCCCGGCGCGATCACCAGGCAACGGTCGAGGTCACCACGCAACATCAGCTCGCGCACGTACAGGGCCGACATTATGGTCTTGCCAGCGCCGGGGTCGTCGGCCAGAAGGAATCGCAACGGCTGGAGCGGTAGGAGGCGATTGTACACGGCTTCGATCTGGTGCGGCAGGGGCTCGATGGTTGCGGTCGCGACGGCAGCAAATGGGTCGAAGAGGTGCGCCAGCTGGATCCGGCGAGCCTCCGATGCCAACTTGAAAGCGGCACCGTCAGCTTCGAACGTCCAGCGGTGCCCCGTGGTGACCTCGACGCTGGCGGCCTGGTCAGTCGTGAGAAGGCGGTCGCCAATGTGACCGTCATCGGATCGGTAGACGATGTTGACGATCCCGGCTCCGTGAGGTTCCACTGCGACGATCGTCACGTCCCCTGCAGCGACAAGGCCCCGAACCCTGAGTCCCGCCTTCAGTTCGTGAAGTTCAAGCATCTGCTATGGCACTTCCTTCAGGCCTTCGACCTCCAGGCGCTCCGTGACCGTCCGACGCGAAGCGAGCACCGCGACTCACTCGCCGAAAAACAGTCCTGCGCACGGTTGCGCCTTGTCTGAGCTCCTCGAGTGTCGCCACGCTTGGCTCCTCATGCTTTTGCCCGTTTTACACCCTGGGTGTTGCAGGAGTGCTGGAACGGGCATGGCCTGCATTCCGCGGTAAAAGCCCACCCTCTCGTGGGGGGCTCGTCGTGACGTGCGGTCAACGATACGACACCGGTCTCGATGACACAGCCCCGGTGTATTCTCGTAGGTGACTCATCCAGAGCGACCCGAGGGACCTGGCCCGATGACGGTCCGGCAACCGGCCTGAGGCACGGTGCCAACGCCAGGCGATGAGGAGGGCAGCATGACCCGTCGTGATAGTCGCGCGGAACTTCAGAAGTGGTTTCTCGACGTCGACGAGCTCCTGGCGGCGCAGCGGGAGCACGCGATCTCGCCGTCGACCGTTCCCTCGGCGAGAACCGAGCCGGCAACCTGGACCATGACGCTGAGGGCGCTCCACCGCGACCTCGTGGGTCTTATCGACCTGCTCGTCAGGAGCCCGGGGCGGTGGATCCTGATCCTCTGCGTCGGCCCCCACAAGTACGGACGTTACGTGCAGCTGCTCATCCATGAGGACGGCTCCATCCTCGCCGAGGCTGGTTCCAACAACTACCTGGAGGGCTCGGATCGCCTGAGTTCTGAGGAGGAGGCGGAGCTCGTCACAATTGGATGGAAGGAACCGCATCCTTCCGACAAGCCGAACTGGTGGGCAGCGTGGGCTACCACCCACCCGGATACAAAAGACGTCGCTCACCTCCTGCTCGGGACGCTCGAGGGGGTCTATGCCTTGCGCGGCGCCGAGTTGATCACCTGCAGGTTGTTCAGTTCGCCTCTCCGCGGCAGCACGCCGGCATCCAGAGCCGCTCACCCAGCCCAGTTCGTAACTCCCTTCGGGGGCACTGCATCGGTCGGCCCGTACAAGTGGTCGGACGCCTTCCACCGTTCGCGGCTGAGTCCCGTCGTCTTCGTGGTTGCCAAGGACTTCATCGAACCGGTGCGCGAGGTCCTGGAGGCGAACGGCGTGTCGTTCCTGTGTTACGGGAACATGTTCGACAATCACTATGGCGCGGCATCGCTCCTCGAGGGCATGGTCATTTATCTCACCACTTACGGCTTCCCGGCAGCACAGCTATCCAGTGGATGGCGGGTGCTCGGCTACCGACAGATGCGCCTGCTCTGCTTGTTGATGGGTCTCGAGCCGCCCCGACGCCGCCTGCGAGGTGAGCACGTGGTTCCAGCGGAGGAAGAACTGCTCGAGGATCTGTCGTGGCAGAGCGACGAGCCTCGCGCTCAGGTGGAGGAACGAGCCAAGCGAGGGCTGGGCGTCATCGATCGCGTGGGGCTTCTTGTCTTGGTGCGCGAACTGTTCGGTGAGGAGTATCTCCCGACGCCGCTCAGCAGGGACCTGAAGGCGGCTCTCCCGGCTGTCAACTCCCGATGGGCACTGCCTGGGTTCAGTCGCCTCGCCGAAGAGGAGCTCTGTTCCGCTGGGATTGACGTGGAAGAGGCAATCGTCTGGAGGCGGCTCGGGTGCTCGAGGCCTTCTCAGATCCGCGAGATACTGGCCGCCGGCTTCAACAACAGCGACGAGTGGGCCAAGGCCGGATTCGACCCGGCCACCAGTTACCTGGACAAAGGGTGACCGCTTGACAGGCTTGCCCCCTCCAATGTTCCTCGGAATGTGCGCTCCGGTCTGATGAACGCTTGGTCCTAGGGCAGCTACTTCTGTTACGTGGTCCGATTCTCCGACTGCGCTCAACGGTGGTTTGCGAGCGGAGCCGCGCAAACCACTCGGCTCCGTCGGCAAGCGGCACTACTGCGCTGATCACCGGGTCGACGTCAACCTTGCCGGAACTGAGCAGGTCGATGCACTCGGGGTACTCACCTGCGGAGGCACAGGAGCCGAAGATGGTCAGCTCCCGCGTGACACTGGCCTGCAAGGGCAACTCGACGCGAGGGGACAAGTTCCCGACAAGGCTAACGCGACCACCCTTGCGGACTGAGCCGATGGCAGTCCCGACTGAGGCCGACACCCCGACGACCTCGATGGCAACATCGGCCCCGACGCCACCCGTTCACTCGAAGACGAATGCCGCGACAAACTCGGAGTTGCCGGAGACCGTTTTGGCACCGAACTTCTCGGCGAGCACGAGACGACCCGGATCGATGTCGACGCCTATAACGCGCTGACAGCCGTAGGCACGCAGGACTTGGACGATGAGGAGGCCGACCATCCCTGTGCCGACGACAACGGCCGTGTCGTCTGCCAAGATCCCCGCGCGCTTCACTGCATGGACGGCGATGGAAAGTGGTTCGAGCAACACGGCCCGCTCGAAGCTCAAGTCTTCGGGAAGGTGGTAGAGGACGCGCGCTGGCACCGCGACGTATTCGGCAAACGCCCCGTCTTTGAGGTAGTCCTCGCAGGAGACCCCGAGCACCTGCTTCTCGTCGCAGAGGTTCACCTGCCCTATGAGACAGAGGCGGCACCTGCCGCACGAGATCGTGGAGTCAAAGGTCACGCGCGTGCCTTCGGACCAGCCGCTCACGCCCGGGCCGAGCCGCGCGATTACGCCAGCGGATTCGTGGCCCAACACAAGCGGCGGCCGTCGGCGCCCGGTACTTCCGTCAAGCCCGTGGACGTCACTCCCGCAAATGCCGCACGCCCGCACCTCGACGAGAACCTCACCGGCGCATGGCTCGATCGTGGACACGTCGCCGTACTCGAGTTGGCCAGGCGCGGCGAGAGTGAGGGCTTTCATGTTTGCCTAGTTTCGTCACTACCCGAGCCGTAAACAGGCTCTTCGCGAACGAGGGTTGATTTCGACGCGGTGATCTTGGTGGGCATCCACCACTGAGGTGATCCCGGGCTCCAAAGCTTCGGTTCTGAGAAAGGAATCGAGCAAAGGAGCCAGGGACCGTGGCTGACGGTATCAACTTGCGCCTTCGAAGGCGCGACATGAACGTCTTTCGGACGATCGACGAGGACGGCAGACGACTGATCGTGCATGTGGCGGGAAAGCACCCCGTCGCACTGTGCCCGAGCTGCTCGAGGCCGTCGGGGACGACCAACGGAAGCGGATGGCGCGATGTGATCGACGTCGTGTGGATAGTGGTCGTGACGCTGTCGATCTGCATGCGCCGCTTCGTGTGTGAGTTCGAGGACTGCCCGCAGCGAAGCTTCGACGAGCGTTTCGAGGGGATCAGAAGAGGAGGTGCGACAGAGCGGGCGCTCGCGTTTGTCGCCACCGGTTGAATACTGACCCCGTATCACCGGCCGAAAACTGACCCCTCTTCCCGGCGATCCACCACTTTCCGTGCTGGATCGCGAACCCTGGCTGCATGGCCGGCCGGAGAGGAAGGACATGATCGACGTGGACGACTGGGCAGAGATCCGTCGCCTGCACTTTGCCGAACGTCTCGGGATAAGGACGATCGCTCGTCAGCTCGGCAGCGCCCGCAACACCGTGAGGGTTGCCGTGCGCTCCGGCTCACCACCCAGCTACGAGAGGCCGAGGCGACCTTCGCTCGTCGACGCCGTCGAACCGGAGATCTGCGGGTTGTTGCAGACCTGCCCGACGATGCCGGCGAGCGTGATCGCAGACCGCCTCGAGTGGCCGCACGGCATCACCATCTTGAGAGATCGCGTGGCCGAGCTCCGGCCCCTGTTCAAACCGCCCGATCCCTGCCAACGCACCTTCTATGCGCCGGGTGAGATCGTCCAGTTCGACCTCTGGCAGCCCGATGTACCCATCCCTCTCGGCTATGGCCAGGCGGCAAAGCTCTGGGTGGTGACCGCCGTGAGCGGCTACTCGCGTTTCATGGCCGCTTTCATGGTGCCCTCCCGGGCCGGACACGACGTCTTGTGGGGCATGCTGCGCTGCTTAGAGCAAATTGGCGCCGTGCCGAGAACCATCGTCTGGGACGGCGAGGGCTGCATCGGCCAGTGGAGACGGGGCAAGGAGGTCTACACAGAGGAGTTCCAACGCTTCGGGGCACACTCGGCACAGGAGCAAGGCTCTGCAAGCCGAACGATCCCGAAGCCAAGGGCATGAACGAGCGCTCCAACGGCTACTACGAGACCTCGTTCCTGCCGGGGCGGAGCTTTTTGGATCGGGAGGACTTCAACGCTCAGCTGGCCGCCTGGTTGAAGAAGGCCAACCGCAGGCGGCACGCGACGACAAGGGCCGTGCCGGCCGAGATGTTCTATGAGGACCGGGGAGCGATGATCGCCCTCCCGCCTATGATGCCCGATCCCTCCTTCAGCTACTCGACCCGGCTCGCCAGGGACCACTACGTGCGCGTAGACGTGAACGACTACTCGGTGAACCCACGCTTTGTCGGGCGGATCGTCAGGGTCCGGGCCGATCTCGACCAGGTCGTGGTCACCTGCGGGGAGATCGAGGTGGCCAGGCACCGCCGCTGTCTTGCCAGCCACCAGAGCCTCTTGGACCCGAGCCACGCCATGACGCTTCGCATGATGCGCACCGAGGCGGCTGTCGTCCCGACGATCGAGACCGAAGTCGAAGAGCACGACCTCTCCGACTACGACAAGGCCCTCGGGGTGGCGTGACGGCCACAGCAAAACGACCCGCAGCCGATCTCGAGTACCTCTGCCGGGCGATGAAGGCGCCTTCTCTCTTGAAGTCCGCCGAGCGCTTCTCAGAGCGGGCGAGGGCGGAGACCTGGGCCTATGAGGAGTTCCTCGCCGCCTGCCTCGAACGTGAGGTGGCCGCCCGGCAGTCAAACGGCGGCGAGATCCGCATCCGGGCGGCACGCTTTCCGGCGAGAAAGACCCTCGAGGACTTCGACTTCGACCACCAGCGCTCTTTGAAGCGTGAGGTGATCGCCCATCTCGGAGCGCTCGACTTTGTCGACTCGAAAGAGAACGTCGTCTTTCTGGGCCCGCCCGGGACGGGAAAGAGCCATCTCGCCATCGGGCTGTCGATGCGGGCCTGCCAGGCAGGACATCGTGTGCTTTTCGCCACGGCCGCCGAGTGGGTCGACCGCCTCGCAGAGGCCCATCGTGTCGGCCGGCTCCAACAAGAGCTCGTACGTCTCGGCCGCTACCCGCTCATCGTGATCGATGAAGTGGGTTACATCCCCTTCGAAGCCGAAGCCGAAGCCGAAGCCGAAGCCGAAGCCGAAGCCGCCAACCTCTTCTTCCAGCTCGTCTCCTCGCGCTATGAGCGCGCCAGTGTCATCGTCTCCTCGAACAAGCCCTTCGGTCGCTGGGACGAAGTCTTCGGGGATCCGGTCGTGGCAGCGGCCATGATCGACCGCCTCGTGCACCACGCCGAGGTCGTCTCCATGAAGGGAGACAGCTACAGGTTGAAAGACCGTGACCTCGGGCGGGTGCCTAACGACGACGCAGCGTGAACCTGATCGCCGGCTGGAGGGTCAATTTTCAACCGGTGCTAGGGGGTCAACTTTCGGCCGGTGTTGACATCGTTCTTCGCGGATCTCCAGCGTGGCCGGGCGACAAGACGCGTGGCGATCGACCTCGGGGTGCCCCAGCACTACCTGCGACTGGCAGTCGGCCGGCGGCGTCGTGTGGCCCATGAGCGCACGAGAGGACGCCTCGGTCGCCACCTCGGTATAGACGAGTGCTCGGTGAGGAAGAACTTCGTGTACGCGACGGTCTTCTCCGACCCTGAACGCCGAGTCGTGATCGACCTCGCACCTGGGCGCGACGCCTCGGCGGCGATGTTCTTCGCCCACCTGTACTCCCATGCAGAGCGGGCCCAGGTCCGCGTCGTCACGATCGACTGCCATGCCCCTTATCGCATGGCAGTCCGCGCACTGTTCCCGAACGCGCTGATCGTCGCCGATGCCTTTCACCTCCGCCGCAAGATCGGTTATGCCTGACCGAGATCCCACGTGAGGCCTGGAACCGCTGGTGGGCTCGCAGCACCCGTCTCGGCAAGGTCTTCAAGCAGGCCCGCTTTGCGCTCGCGAAGGCACGCGACCAGGTGCAAGCGAACATGACCCGCCGGGGAGACCGTGACCGGTCCCTCATCTACGACGCTACGAACCTCGACCCGGTGTTCGGTGTCGCCCATGAGCTGAAGGAGGCTTTCAGGGCCGCCATGGCGATCGGCAAGACTGGTGACGAGACCACCTTCGCAGCCGGTTTAGAATTGCTCACCGCCCTCTGTGTCGGCTCGAAGATCCCGGCCTTCCTCACCCTCGCGAAGACACTTGGGGAATGGCGCCAGGAGATCGTCAACTACGCCGTCTCCGGCGGTGCCTCGAACGGTTTTGCCGAGTCGCTCAACCACCTCTTGAAGAACCAGAAGCGCCAAGCCCATGGCTACAGGACTTGGGCGGGCTTTCGCGGCCAGATGCTCTGGACCTTTGGGGACGTCGTCGATCCCGACACCGGTGAGGTCCTTCCTCTGCGATCGCTGCCACGAGGTGAAGGAGCCCGGTGGGTTCAACCTCAATTCGCGTAGACTCCGTAAACATCCGTAGATTGTTCGCACTTCGAGTACGTATACAGCCGGTGCGTGGTCGCCACTGAGGATGCGTTTTCGTTTGCCTGTCGAGAACCCAACCCCTCCTGTCAAAATCGTGTCGTCCAAGTAAGCATATTACCCGACTCGTCCATACAATCCACAAATGACCGCGTACATTCCCACATAATGACTGCGTATATTCCCACATACCAGTTGCGTAGAACCCAGGGCTTGTGCGGCAGCCCAAAGAGCAAGTAACATGCCACGAAGAAACAACTAACATATCAATTCAAGTGGTTTCATCGCGATAATCAAGGGAGGCGATCAATTGCTCGCGTGTATTTTGACATAATTATGGCGTTCAGAGTTTAGCAACAAAGCACCCTCCCTTTTTTGTGGGCGTTATTCGGCGCTTAGTGGGGCGTGTCGCAGGAGGGTTCTTTGACTTGAGTGTTTGCCTTAGCGCTCCAGGCATGAGCAAGACATACTCCAGGTACGAATTGACTTTAGTTGTGAAGGAGGCCTTTGTGGTGCGGAAGAGAATGAGCGGGAGATCGAGGTTTTTGCGGCGAGGAGTGGCACTAACTGCCATCGTCACGATGGCGGCCACTGGAGCCGTCTTTTCGAGTGGTGCCACCTCCGCGCAGCCTAAACAGGCTAAAGCTGCGTCAGTCACGATTCGCGTGGCAGTGGTGTCAACGCCGCAGGTCACAGAAGTGGAACAGCTGCTCCCGGACTTTTACAAGATGTACCCGAATATCAAAGTCGCGATCGACACCTTGCCTGAGGACACCGAGCGCGCCATCATCGAGACGGACATCGCGACGCAGGCAAACGAGTTCAACGCCGTCATGATCTCGAACTACGAGACGCCCATGTGGGCTAAGAACCATTGGCTCGTGGACCTATCCAAGAACTTCATTGCCAGCGACCCCGGTTACCATGTTAGCGACCTCATCAAGCCGATCGCCCAGTCCCTCATGTCCGGTGGTGAGCTTTATGGGGTGCCATTCACTGGCGAGTCGTCGTTCGTGATGTACAACAAGAGTATGCTAAAGGCTGCCGGCCTTACCATGCCGCTCCACCCGACGTGGACACAGATAGCGGCCATGGCAGCTAAGTTGAACAACCCGTCTAAGGGTGTGTCCGGCATATGTCTCCGAGGTGAGCCGGGCTGGGGTGAGAACCTGGCGCCGTTGGATACGGTGATCAACACCTTCGGCGGCTCGTGGTTCAACATGAAATGGGTGCCGCAGCTGACGTCACCTGCAGACGAGCAGGCTGTGAACTTCTATGTCAAGTTGCTGAGGACCTATGGGGAGCCGGGAGCGGCTGCCGATGGTGTCAACGAGTGCCTCCAGTACTATGACTCGAATAAGACGGCAATCTGGTATGACTCAACAGCGGTGGCACCTGAGATAGCGGTGGATGCGCCAAGTGTCTATGCTAATACTGGTTATGCCTTCGCTCCGACCGGGCCAAGTGGGCGCGCGTCCGGTTGGCAGTACGTCTGGTCGTTCAGCATCGCTAGCGGCACTCCCAACCAGAAGGCGACTTGGGACTTCATATCGTGGATGACCTCTAAGCAGCTCATCAGCGAGGCGGCCCAAAAGTTCGGTTGGGCGGCGGTTCCTGGCGGCAACCGCACCTCGACTTACGTTAATCCGAAGTACCAGAAGGTTGCGACGTATGGGCCGATAACTCTGGCGTCGATGGAGGCGGCAAGGCCTGACGACCCGACCGTGCACCCTGTCCCTTACACGGGGATACAGTTCGTGGCGATCCCAGAGTTCATCAACCTGGGTAACGAAGTCTCGGAACAAATATCGGCGGCTATTGCTGGACGAGAATCCGTGGCCACAGCACTGTCTATTAGCCAGCAGGATGCTCTCACGAGCGTGAGCGAGAATGGTCTGTAGAGACCTCGCGCGTCAGTAGGAAGGGACCTATGTACATGGCCGTAGGCGACTAGTGGGCGATACGGTCACCGCTCCGTCGCGCTCGACGGTCGAGCGTATTAGACACGTGCTCGACCGTCGACGCGAAGGGGACAGTGGTGGAGCCGGCCGGCGGCGATGGGTGCGCAGATTGCCGCTTTTGCCGGCATTCGTCTACGTCATTGTTGTCACCCAGGTACCTTTCATCGCAACCATCTGGTACTCCTTCCGGAGCTGGAACCTGCTCATCCCCGGCTCTAATCATTTCACGGGTTTGAGGTCCTACCAGGAGGTGTTCGCGGACCCGACGTTCCTCATAGCGGTGATTAATACCGTGGAACTCACCGCCTCTGCTGTGATCATTGCGATGCTCGTCGGGATCGGTCTAGCGATGTTGCTCAACCGTGAGTTCTTCGGCCGGGGAGTCGTTCGCACGCTTTTGATCACGCCGTTCCTCGTGATGCCAGTAGCGAGCGCGCTGTTGTGGAAGACGACGATGTACGATCCGCTTTACGGGCTGCTGGACTTTGTTCTCTCACCCTTCGGGATCCACCATGTCGCCTGGCTCAGCACCTTCCCCATGCCGGCGATCGTTACGATTCTTGCGTGGGAGTGGGCCCCCTTCATGATGCTGATCGTGCTCGCGGGCCTCCAGTCCGAATCCCTTGAGGTCCTTGAGGCGGCCAAAGTGGACGGTGCTTCGACCGTTCAGACCTTTACGAGGCTGACGTTTCCTCATATCCGCCCTTACGTGCAGCTTGGCGTGCTGCTAGGGTCCGTGTACATCATCCAAGCCTTCGGCGAAATCTTTATGGACACCGCCGGAGGTCCTGGTACGGCGACGACGAACCTTCCTTACTACCTCTACGAACAAGTCTTCAACGCGTATAATGTTGGTGTGGGCGCTGCCGCAGGCGTCATCGTTCTCATCGGCACAGAGATAGTGGCTATATTCGCCCTGCGCCTTGTCTCGAGCCTGATCGCCGGCACAGCGATGATCGGCTGACATGACGACGCTCTCTCCTGTCGAAGGCGCCACAGCCGGGAACATTGCGCGTGTGCTGGCCTACCGCCGGTCACGACGGTCTCACCACAAGCTCTTCGGCCGGGCCAGGCTTTTTGGTCACGCTTGGTCGGTGTTTACGTGGCTAATCGCCATCGTGCTGTTCTTCCCCGTCTTCTGGATGGTGCTGACTGCGTTCAAGCCTGAGGTTTCCGCGTATACGGTCCCGCCACAGATCATATTCCACCCAACCTTGAGTGAGTTCGCCCAGGTCTTGAGCGGCGGCATCCTAAAGCCGTTCGAGCATTCGGCGTTCGTGACCGCCGTGTCGACCGCGGCGGTGTTGGTCATCTCCTTTCCGGCGGCGTACGCCCTTTCAGTGCGACCCGTGAAGCGGTGGCGGGACACGATGTTTTTCTTCCTCACTCTTAAGATGCTGCCACCGGTAGCTGGGATTATTCCGATCTATATCGTGGCGCGCAACCTTCACCTGCTCGACAACGACTGGTTGCTAGTCATCTTGTACGTGCCGATGAACCTTCCTATCGCCGTGTGGATGCTCCGCTCCTTCCTGCTCGAGGTGCCGCGTGAAGTGCTCGACGCCGCCCGCGTCGATGGTGCCAACGTGGTCACCGAGTTGACCCGTGTGATTTTGCCGATCGTCAGGCCGGGCATTGTCGCCACCGCGCTTATCTGCGTCATCTTCTCTTGGAACGAGTTCTTCTTCGCCGTCAATCTGACCGCCACACAGGCAGGCACGATGCCAGTGTTCCTCGTTGGTTTCCTAACCACCGAGGGTCTTTACTGGGCCAAGCTTTGTGCTGCGAGTACCCTATGCTGCTTGCCCGTGATACTCGCAGGCTGGATTGCTCAAAAGCACCTCGTGCGGGGCCTGGCACTCGGGGCAATCAAGTGACGGGCCGCGGATACTAAGCCGATCGCGAGGTCCGTGCCGAAACGGTTGGACGCGTGTCCAGACCCGACTTACCTGTGGGACTCGTGATAGTCAAGACTCCGATCCGGCTTGACTGCCAAGACGCGACGACTCGGCGTCGGGGTCCAGGTGGAGGGCCCGCAGCGTGGCGAGGACGAACGACCTGGAGGCCGACCGAGGTCGGCGCGACGATGAGACGGTGCCGGAACGGTAGAGATCTTCAGCGTTTCATTTCGGTCTCCTCGGTATCCGTGCTCGTACCCGTGTGCGAACGCCCAGACTTACCTCGGTGCACGGAGCGCTCTCCGGCGACATGATGGTGGATGGGGTGATCCCCACACGGAGAAGTTGCGGTGGCTCATTCTTTGGCGGCTGTCCAGGGTGTGAGAACCTGGCGAGCATTCGGGTTGCTGGAGCAGACCGCAGATCATCATTGTGATTGCGGGCGGGACGCGCACGGGAGCAAGCGCCTTTCAGGCGGCTTCGGCCCAGGCGTCGTCTCCGGCGGCACGAAGGGCGTGGTGGCACCAGCGCGCCAGCTTCCTGGCGACAGCAAGGGCAGCTCGTTGTGTCCCGAGACGCTCGCGAAGCGAGCAGAAGTACTCATGGTCCGGGGAGGCCTTCTTCGTCGAGGACATGGCCGCCTCGTATAACGCCCAGCGCAGGAGTCCTGGCCCTTGTCGGGCGAGATGTCCCTTGGCCCGGTTGCTGTCGGACTGGTAGACGGTGACGTCAAGGCCGGCATGGCGCACGGCGTCAGAAGACGAAGAGAAGCGCCGGGTGTCGCCCATCTCGCACCAGATGGCGACAGAAGTGACCGGTCCGATGCCGTAATGGGCCGTGAGCGCCTGGCAGCCCGGCTGGTGCCGTGAAAGACGGGCGAGATCGAGCTTGATCGGAGCGAGCATCTCGTTCACGACCTCGATCTGTGCCAGCGCGACCTCAACGGCGCGCCGGGCCGCCGGAGGGAGTTCGGCGTCGTGAAGCAAGGTCCTTGCCTGTTCACCCGCCACCGGACACCCGAGCATCGGGATGCCCTGGTGATAGAGCGTGGCGTGGAGGCGCTGGGTCCACGCCACTCGTTGATCGGCGAGATCCTTGTAGAGCCGGATGATCGCACGAGCTTCGAGCACGTGTCGAGGCGGAATCCAGCTCTCGGGGAGCTCCCCGGTCATGAGCAGCTTGCGGAGATGCCGGGCGTCGCCACGATCGGTCTTCGCCCGTCGCTTGTTTCCTCGGAGAGCAGCCGTGTCGGCCGGCGCGGCGACGTGAGCGCGAAGGCCTGCGCGCTCGAGCTCCTCTGTGACATAACGCCAGCCCGTGCAGCCCTCCATCGCCACATCACCGCCAACGCCGTCGAGGCCGGCGAGAAAGCGCCGCAGCTCGACCCGGTCAGCGGGCGAGACGCGCCCACGGACGTTCTCGCCAGTCGCGAGGTCGACCAAGTCGAAGGTGAGCTACCGGCGGTGGATGTCGATTCCTCCTACGATTCCCATGGGATCCTCCTCGAGCTCCTGATGAACACCACCCCGGCGTTTGATCGTCGGTCCAAGAGCCGTAGTACCACTACGACCGTGCCGGGGAGGGTCCCACATGCCATCTTCGGCGGGTCAACCCCACCATCGGCGCCCTGCACCCCTGCTGACCTGGGCGAGCTGTGGATAAAGTCGGGTTTTCGAGGCGTCATGTAGCGACAAATAGGTACTTGATCTAGCTGACTATATACAAGTCATCTTTGGTCTGTGTACGTGAAGGTGAGCACGGTCCGTAGCGGGAAGAAGACCTACCGCTATCTCACGTTGGCAGAGTCCTACCGGAGTTTGGCGCGCCTTTCGCGTCATCCCAGGTAGATGGCATCGCGCGGGAAAAGTGTTTCCACTACGCGTGAGGTAAACGCCCTGCTCAGGCGATTGTGGCCTTGTCCCAGGTCGAGGTGTCGACTTTGAGGGCCCGGAGCACCTTGGCCTGGAGGGCACTTCGCCGGCTGACGAGCTCGATGTTGTGATCGCCGGCCGAGACGAGTTCGAGGCGGATCTCTTTCAACAAGGACAAGGCCCGACGCGGCGTCATTGACTGGAATGGAAGATCGGGGTCCATCACCTTGGCGTTCACGAGGTCCTTGGCCATGACCGCCTCGATGGTGGCGGCCAGCACGCAGAGGGCAACGTGGCCCCGCACCCGGCCCTCGGTCCAGTGGAAGATCGGTCTCAACTCCAAGAAGTCCTTCAACACCCGGAAGCGGTGCTCGACGTTCTGCAGGCTGCGGTTGTAGCGCACCACCTGGGCGGCCGATACCTCGTCCTTGTCGAGCGAGGTCGTGATCACATAGCGCCCGCAGAGGAGCTCCTCGTCATAACGCCGCGCCTTCTCGTCAAAGTCCCAGGAGAACAAGCCCTTTCGCACCGTGATCTTGAAACAGCGACCC
>Ga0182027_10007255_pt1 | contig 16392 bp, 13 predicted proteins | sample 712E1DmetaG_FD_121300 | JGI IMG/M metagenome (GOLD analysis project Ga0182027, IMG submission 121300) | Permafrost microbial communities from Stordalen Mire, Sweden - 712E1D metaG (Illumina Assembly) | ecosystem: Environmental > Terrestrial > Soil > Wetlands > Permafrost | place: Sweden... | reverse complement strand
TACAAGCCGCATGTCAGCGGCATCACGAATTACATTGATTTGAATAAACGCTATCTTGAAAAGGCGGGGCATGAGGTCTTCGTGGTCACCTTTGGCGACCAGGACTATCACGACGAGGAGGCGCACGTCATCCGCTCCCCCGGCGTGCATATTGTGGATACGGGCTATTACCTGTCCTTTCGCCATACTGTTGCAGCGAAGAAATTATTGCAAACGATGGATATCGTCCATGTCCATCATCCTTTCATCAGTGGACGCCTCGCCTTGCGCTACTGTGAACCTTTGCATATTCCCACGATGTTCACCAATCACACACGCTACGATCTATACGCACAAGCCTACTTCCCCATGCTGCCGGAAGAGATCAGCGACGGATTGCTTCAAGCGTACATGCCCCCATTTTGTGAAGCGATGAGCTTGGTGGTATCGCCCTCCGCAGGCATGGCGAATATTTTGCGCAAGATGGGTGTGACCAGCCGCATCGAGATCATTCCCAACGGCGTGGAACTCCAAAGTTTTCACGAGGCCAGGCCCCTCGCGCGCGCTGATTTCGGATTCAAAGAGGGGGACGTTTTGCTCGTTTATGCCGGCCGCCTCGCACCGGAAAAAAACCTTGCCTTCCTGCTTCAATCCTTCGCCGGAGTGGCACGCGCGCTCGATCGTGTTCATCTGCTGATCGTGGGCGGCGGACAAAAACAATTTGAGGAGGAGACGAAGCAGCTGGCAGCGGAACTCAATCTCGATACGCGGGTACGATTCACAGGCTTCATATCCTATGAAAAGCTGCCATCTTATCTCGCCATGTGCGATGCGTTCGTGACTGCCTCGGTCACGGAGGTTCATCCGCTTTCCGTGATCGAAGGCATGGCTGCCGGATTGCCGGTGATTGGGATCGATTCGCCCGGCGTAAGCGATATCATTGAAGACGGCAAAACCGGATTTCTGGCGACACAGGACCTGGCCTCTTTCACGGCCAAGCTCACGCGTCTGTGCCTGGATGCCAGCCTGCGCAAGCAAATGGGCGAGGCGGCGCGCCAGTCCTCCACCCGTTACGCCATCGAGCGAACGACAAAAACCATGCTGGAACAATACGAACGGCTGGTCCATGCCTCTCGTCCGCATCGCGAGAATTGGGAAGTCCGTTTGCGCGGATTGCTGGAAAAATACTTGCAATGAGCCGCAATCAAGAAGTCGGACGCTGGGGCGAACAGGCTGCGGCGGATTATTTATCCGCCAAAGGTTATGTGATCGCGGCACGCAACGTGCGCACACCGTATGGCGAGATTGATTTGATCGCAAAAAAAGATGATTTCACAATTTTTGTGGAAGTCAAGGCGCGCACATCCAGTTCACTTGGCCCGCCGGAGATCGCCATCACCCCACGCAAAAAACAGCATATGGTCTCCTGCGCCGGATATTATGCCCAGCAAAATGAGATTGATCATTGGCAGATTGATGTGATCGCCGTGGAGAGGGTGAATGGCAAAGCGGAGATTGTCCATTTTGAGAATGCGATATGAAACCAATCCATCTTTTTCTAACTCTCATTTTCTTTTTGACTGCTTGCGCGCCTGTAACCACAGCATTACCAACTGCCACTATTGAACCATCAGCTACTTTGATTCCAACTCCTACAATTGTTATTGCAAGCGAAACGCCTATGGCAACAGCAACGGAAGCTACGCCGAAAGAGGGAGATCAAATTACTGAAAATGGATATACCTATACTTATACAATTATCCGGGCACCGGATGGTTCGCAGGATTACGCTGGTTGGTTTAGAGATTTGACTGTAACACCAATACCATTATGGGATATGTCAGTATATGTACCCGATGGAAAGGGTGGCTATATGGCAAGTCAAGATATTGCCCCTATTACTGTCCATATTGAGAGAAATGCATTGGGCGGTAATACGATTCAATCACTTTCTCACGCAGATTTACCTACCGGAGCAGTGAAAAATACGAATTTTTTGGCCGTTTTGAGCGGAAGATTTATGCAGAACTTTGGTTTATCCGGTGACTACACATCACTTATATATGGATTAGAAGGAATACAGGGCGCAAAACCTATAACATATACCTACATGTACGGGACAAAAACGTATACCTGGCAGCCAAGTCCGACGCATGGGGCAGATATCTACATTGTTAATTTTGATAATACAAACGGATTCAATGAGTGGCATGATTTGCCTGATAAGACATTCCAACCCAATCAAACAGTCTTCCGTACCATATTTTGGGGAACAAATGCTCAAGGAAACATATCTGGAGCAATTGCTACGCAGGATATAAGCAAACTCGATGATTCTGAAATTAGGTTGTTAGCGTTATTTCACGTCGCATCAGTTTTGGATGGTGCTACCACAAATGTGACTGGCGCGGGATACGGTCCATTCCTTCAATTTTTACTTGGATACGCAGCAAAAGATACAATCCCCTATATACAAATTCAAAAGTAGCACACATAGATAATATGGATAAATTACACTTGATCCTTATTGTCGGTCCCACAGCGGTTGGCAAAACCGGAATCGCCATTCAGCTCGCCGAAAGAATCAACGGCGAGATCGTCTCGGCAGATTCGCGTCTCTTCTACCGCGGCATGGATATCGGCACCGCCAAACCCACGCGCGCAGAACAAGCGCGTGTTCGCCATCATTTGATTGATATCGCCAATCCGGATGAAATTTTGTCACTGGCCGTCTTCCAGAAAATGGCAACCGAGGCTATCGCGGACATCCATGCGCGCGACAAATTGCCCTTGTTGGTTGGCGGGACGGGACAATATGTCCGCGCGGTCACCGAGGGATGGAAGCCGCCGGAAGTGGCGCCAGATTCCAGGCTCAGGGCTGAATTGGAGAAATTACAAGAAAAAAGGGGAAAGGAGTGGCTGTATGAAAGACTGGAAGCGATTGATCCCGAAGCCGCGCAGAAGATTGACCCGCGCAATGTGCGCCGAACCATGCGCGCGCTGGAAGTGATTCTAACCACAGGCAGAAAATTCTCCGCGCAACGTGGCCAGGGCAAATCACCGTATCATCTCATTTCGATCGGATTGACACGTCCGCGGCCGGAGCTTTACGCACGCATTGATGCGCGCATCGAATCCATGTTCGAGAATGGATTGTTGGATGAAGTCAAAAGGTTGCTGGAAATAGGCTGCTCCCCCACTTTGCCAACCATGTCGGCAATTGGCTATCGCGAATGTGTCAACGTGGTCAAAGGCCAAATGGGCATCGAAGAGGCCAAGGTCGGGATGCGCCGCGCCACGCGCATTTTTGTCCGCAGACAGAGCAATTGGTTCAAAGAGTCCGATCCGGATATTCATTGGTTTTATGCGGGTGAAGAAAACGTTATCGAGAACATCGTCAACCTCATCCGCCGGGCGATTCCCGAATAAAGATTCGCGAATCCCGTTACCCAAATCTTGATTTGACTTTTAATTCCGTTTTGTTATACTTCATCACTCTCACCAAAGGAGGAGCGCTGTGACCGATCGTCCGTGGATTGCACATTACGATAAAGGGGTACCGCCAAGGATAGATTACCCAAGGGAACCGCTGTACTATTTTCTGGAGGAGGCGGCTCGCAAATATCCAGACCGCGCCTGCACGATCTTTAAAGGTGCAGTCATTTCATACAAAGAGATGAACGAAGCGACCGACCGGGTGGCGGCGGCGCTGGCCGATATGGGCGTGAAGAAAGGCGATCGGGTTGGAATCTTCATGCCCAACACCCCGCAATTCATCGTGGCTTACTTTGGGATTCTCAAAGCGGGCGGCGTGGTTGTGGCAACCAATCCACTTTATACGCCGCCCGAGATAGCCTATCAGGCCAGCGATGCGGGGATCGAATTCATGTTCGTCATGACCAACTTTTACAAAACGATCAAAGCCGCCCAGCCGAATACGAAGATCAAGAAGCTGATCGTCACGAACATCAAGGAAGCCCTGCCCCCGGTGACCAGTCTATTATTCACACTGGCACGCGAGAAAAAAGGCGGATTCAGGATCGAAGGCGGCTTGGCGGATGGCGATGTGTGGATGAAGGATTTGCTTGCCAAATATCAGCCTTCCCAGCGTCCCAAACTGGATCTTGGACCGGACGATACCGCCTTATTCCAATACTCCGGCGGAACAACCGGCGTCTCCAAAGGCGCGGTGGCCCTGCATCGCAACGTGGTGGCAAACTCCCTGCAGATCAAGAGTTGGTTCGTCGGCATGGAGGATGGCAAGGAAATCCTGTTGATGGCGATCCCGCTTTTCCATGTCTATGGCATGGTGGCGGGCATGTGTTACGCGCTGGCCATCGGAGCAAGCATGGTCATGATCCCCAATGCGCGTGACATCCCCGATGTTTTGGAAAACATCCATAAATATCATCCGACCAATTTCCCCGGCGTGCCAACTCTTTATAACGCCATCAACAATAACCCCGATGTGAAAGCTGGAAAATATAACCTTAAGTCCATCAAAGCTTGCATCTCCGGTTCCGCACCGTTAATGCGCGAGACAAAGGAGAGATTCGAAGAGCTGAGCGGTGGTAAAGTCTTCGAAGGATATGGATTATCCGAAGCCCCGACCGCCACCCATTGCAATCCTTTGATGGGAGTCAACAAAACCGGTTCCATTGGCATGCCCTTCCCCGATGTGGACTGCAGGATCATCAGCCTCGATGACGGCGAGACCGAAATGCCCATGGGGGAGATCGGCGAACTCGTGATCAACGGGCCGCAGGTCATGAAGGGCTATCACAACATGCCCACCGAAACAACCAACGCATTACGCAAGTTGAAGGATGGGAAGATCTGGCTGTTCACGGGCGATATTGCCCGCATGGATGAAGACGGTTATTTCTATATTGTGGATCGCAAGAAGGAACTCATCAAGCCGGGCGGGTTCCAGGTATGGCCGCGTGAAGTGGAAGAAGTCATCGCTGCGCACCCGAAAGTTTTGGAGGCAGGTGTGGCCGGCATTCCCGATCCATATCGCGGCGAGACGGTCAAGGCCTGGATTGTGCTGAAGCCGGGCCAGGAGGCTACCGCCGACGAAATCAAAGCCTGGTGCAAGGAACGCCTGGCAGCTTATAAAGTCCCGACGCATTACGAATTCAGGAAGGAATTACCGAAGACAACCGTCGGGAAAATCCTGCGGCGCGAGTTGGTGAAACAGCATAACGAGACGGAAGACACAAAAGCTTAATCAAAACGCAAAACGAAAAACGCAATAAAAAATCCCTCCACATATAAGATGAAGGGATTTTGCGTTTTATTTTACGCCGGTTGCGGCGTGCCGCTCTTCTTGGGGAACGGCGGCGGGAAGATCACTTCGAACTCTTCACGCGTGATCGTCTCCGTTTCCAACAATTTCTTCGCGACCGCATCCAGCTGGGCGCGATAACTGGTCAACAAATTCTTGGCAAGCTTATAAGCTTCGTTCACCAGATTACGAACTTCCTGGTCGATCTTCTGCGCGATCGCTTCAGAATAATCGCGCTGTTCGGAAATCTCGCGTCCGAGGAAGATCAACTCCTCCTTTTGGCCATAGACCATAGGACCCATTTCGTCACTCATACCAAGTCGGGTAACCATGGCGCGCGCCATGTGCGTCACCTGCTCGATATCGTTCGAAGCGCCGGAGGTAATATCATCAAAGACCAGTTCCTCGGCCACGCGTCCGCCGAGTGCACCGGCTAAAGTGGCGATCATTTTCTTGCGTGAGAATAACAGGCGATCATCATCGGGGCGATACCAGGTTGCACCGCCCGACTGTCCGCGTCCGACAATCGTAATCTTCTGAACCGGATCCGCTTCCGGGATGGCATTCGCAACCACCGCGTGGCCCGCTTCATGGTAGGCAATGACGCGTTTCTCTTCATCCGAGATCAAGCGGGACTTTCGTTCGGGCCCCATCACGACGCGCTCAATCGCTTCTTCAAGTTCCGGCTGACCAATGGATTTCTTATTGCGCCGCGCGGCGAGAATCGCGCTTTCATTAATCATATTCTCCAAATCCGCGCCGACAAAACCGGGCGTGCCGCGCGCCAGCGATGCAAGATCAACATTTGGATCCAGCGGCTTGCCTTTGGCATGAACTTTGAGAATCGCCTCACGTCCTTTAACATCCGGACGATCAAGCGTTACGCGGCGATCAAAGCGGCCGGGCCGCAAAAGTGCGGGGTCCAAAATATCAGGACGATTGGTCGCAGCGATGATAATTACATTCGTATCGGTATCGAAGCCATCCATCTCGACCAGCATTTGATTGAGAGTTTGCTCACGCTCGTCATGCGAACCGCCGAGACCTGCGCCGCGTTGGCGTCCGACCGCATCAATTTCATCCACGAAAACAATGCACGGCGAATGACGCTTGGCCTGGTCGAAGAGGTCGCGCACGCGGCTTGCTCCAACGCCCACGAACATCTCGACGAATTCAGAACCTGAAATCGAAAAGAAGGGTACACCGGCTTCGCCGGACACCGCTTTGGCAAGCAGGGTCTTGCCGGTGCCGGGAGGGCCGACCAGCAAAACACCCTTCGGGATACGCGCACCAAGCTGGATGAATTTCTGCGGTTCTTTCAGAAACTCCACCACCTCCGCCAGTTCCTGCTTCGATTCTTCTATGCCGGCCACATCCTGAAAAGTCACAGTTGGATGTTCTCCACTGAACATACGCGCCCGGCTCTTACCAAAGGCCATGGCCGCGTTGTTCGATCCCTGTGCCTGACGGAAGATGAACCAGAATATGATTAACATCACTACGAATGGCAAAATATAGCCGAGAACAGTCAAAATGCCCGCCCACATAGATGGCGGCTGGACTTCGATAATCACATTGTTGGGTGAAAGCTGCAACGGTGTCACACCGAGACCGACCAATTGATCCACCAAAGTGGCACTTGATTCTTTGTTCGAGTCAGCTTCCTTGCCAGACTTATAAACAATATGAATCTGAGTATCGCTTTGAATGATGACTCGGGCCACCTCGCCATTTTGAATGGACTGCGCGACCTGATTGATCGTCTGCGGTTGCGGTGCGTTACTATCCTGCCTGAAACCCACATAAAGCATGGCACCCACCGCAACAATCAAAAGGAAGTAGATAATGAACGACTGAGTACGTGAATTCACAGATTCCTCCAAATCTTCAAATGAAATTATACCAACCTACCCCCCCTGCGAATAGCCCTAACCGGTTATTTATATGATATTCTAATACAGTGTTCATGTTGTAAGATTCTTTCACAAACCCGTTAATCCATCACGATTTCCACCGGGCAATGATCCGAACCTGGCACATCCTCATGGATGATGACATCCTTCAGGTGCGATATCAGCGACTCCGAGAGCAAAAAATAGTCTATCCGCCAGCCAATGCCGCGCGCCCGCGCTTCAAAGCGATACGTCCACCATGTATATTGAATTCTATCCGGATACAGGTAACGATAAGCATCCACAAAATGGTGATCCAGGAATTTTTGCACCCATTCGCGTTCCTCCGGCAGGAAACCGGAGGTCATATGATTCTCTTCGGGGTTCTTCAAATCCATCGCCGTATGCGCGGTATTGAAATCCCCGGTGATAATGATATTTTCCCCATGGCGATGCAGGTTATCGCAAATTTCAAGCAGGCGCGCATAGAATTCCAGTTTATATTCGACTCGCTCCCTGCCGCGCTGGCCGTTCGGAAAGTAAATGTTATATAAAATGAAATCCCGCTGGCGGGACCGGATGACGCGGCCTTCCGCATCAAATCTCGGATCGTCCAACCCAAATTGGGTCTCATCCGGAGGTTCACGATAAAAGGTTGCCACACCGCTATAGCCCGGACGCTGGGCCGGATTCCATGCAAATGGATATTTCAATGCCTGGTGTTGGTCATCGCTCAACTGGTCGGGACGCGCTTTCACTTCCTGCAGACACAGCCAGTCCGGGTTTTGCATGAAGGCCCAATCCAAGGCTTTCTTTTTCAAGGCGGCGCGAATGCCATTTACATTCCAGGTAATGATTTTCATCCGTCACTCAATGCGGCATTATGGTACACTTATCCAGAGCCAATATGGAAGAGAAAAGCGGAAAACGAATCCTATGTATTGAAGATGAGCCTGAAATGATCGATCTGATCCGGCTCATTCTTATGCGCCGAGGCTTCGAAGTATTGGGCGCTGCAGGCGGCATGGCGGGAATCAAAGCGGTTCGCGAGCAACTGCCTGACCTCGTACTGCTTGACTTGATGATGCCCGACATGGACGGATGGGAAGTATACCAACAAATGAAGGCGGACGAATCCACGCGTCATATTCCCGTCATCGTTGTCACGGCTAAAGCCCAAAGCATTGACAAGGTACTTGGACTGCATATTGCCAAAGTGGATGATTACATCTCCAAGCCGTTCAGTCCGCAGGAATTGATGAATAGTGTGGAGAACGTCATCAACCGCAAAAAAGCGGGGTCCTGAACAAGGTCAAACCCAAATCAACGGGGTGCATTCCAGGGCAATCAAAGGAATGCCCCGTTTTCATTAGACGATGCCATCCCATATTTTTGTACAAAATCAAAACAGGAAAAAAGCCGTTCCGGCCCGTATAAAATTCTGTGATTCATTCCTTTGTCGTTTACGCGGCCTCATGTTCCGTTCCTTTCTCGCACCGGACGAAGGCCTGCTGCTCGTGATCGGGCGCGATTCGCGCCTGGACTCGTCCATTCACATGTTATTTGTGCCTTTCGACCTGGCTGTGTTTTGGATTAACGCCGAAATGATCGTGGTGGACAAAGTGATCGCCAAATCCTGGCGGCCGGCCTACTTCCCTGCCAAAGCCGCGCGGTATACGCTTGAAATCCATCCAGACCGATATAGCGATTACGAGGTCGGCGATCACGTCGAATTCAAAAATGCTTAAACGCTTTTTGGTTTTCACTCTTCTAATTTTTACGTTATATGCGGCCCAGCCGGCCTCCGCCCAAACGGCCACCCCATCCTCCGGGCCGATTTACATCATTCAGCCTGGCGATACACTTTCCTCCATTGCCGGGCGTTTCAACGTTTCATTGGCGGACTTGGAGTCGGCGAACAACATCACAGATCCAAACACTATTCAAGCCGGCCAGCAACTGGTCATCCCCGGTCTGGAAGGTGTGACCGGTACGCTCAATTCCGAGGTGATCAACTTTGGAGATTCCTTTCACAGCCTTGTCCGCCAGACACAAATCCCGGCCGCCTTGATCCAAAAACTGAATCACATTATCAGCCCCAGTGAGTTTTATGCCGGTGCGAACATGATCGTATCCGATCAGAATAGCGCGTCTGCACTGACAAATCGTACGACCGCCCGGCCCGCAGAATCACTGCTTGAAATGTCGGTCGGGCAAAACACAGATCCGTGGACTCTGGCGGCGCTAAATGGCCTGGCAGGCACATGGGATGCCCTGCCTGGCGATGTGCTTTATGCACCCGGCTCTTCCTCCACCTCCGAACAGAATGCAAGCGGCCTGCCATCCGCGTTTCTCGATGTTCAAATACCGCACCTGCCTTTCAAGCAGGGCGGAACTGCGGAGATCATTGTCAAGCCTGTCAATGGCGCGGTCTTAAGCGGCATGTTGGTGGACAAACCGTTACACTTCTTCCCCATGGGCGATGGGCGCATGGTGGCACTGCAAGGCGTATACGTTTTGCTCGATCCGGGAATATATCCATTGGAATTGGAGGCCACACTGCCCGACGGCACAAAACAATCCTTTGAGCAAATGGTTCTGGTAAGTATCACTGACCAACCCACTTCTCTGGAAATTGTTCCTCCCGACGACCCAACAGTGATGGATGCGGAGGATAAACAAGTCACATCTGTGACTTCCACGGTTACGCCAAACAAACTCTGGCAGGGGAAATTCAGTATACCTATTTATCTACCCGCGGGCGTTCAACTCCGCAATTGCGAAACGGATTGGTTTGGAAGACCTCGCTCCTACACCTTCAACGGGAGCACCTATAAATATTTTCACTCGGGAGTAGATTTTTCTGCCTGCAACTCCCCGCACGCCCTTGACATTTACGCCGCAGCAGCCGGAAAGGTGGTTTTTGCGGGAATGTTTCCAGTACCCGGGAACGTTATGCCTCCTCGCGGCAACGTTACTATCGTGGACAACGGCTGGGGAGTTTACACTCTTTATGCCCATCAAAAGGAAATCGAAGTTGCAGTCGGACAGCAGGTCCAAGCCGGGCAATTGATCGGACAGATTGGTGCGACCGGACATGTCACCGGGCCGCATCTTCACTTCGAGATGTGGGTTAATGGTATACAGGTAAACCCGCTGGATTGGTTAAACAGTATTTTTCCATGATGAAGGACTCCGCTCTGCATCCTCCCGGGCCGTGCAGAAGGATAACACTTTGATTCTGATTCGCCGCGACAAATTAATCATGCTATGCGGGAGCTGTCCCCAACTGGGTTATCGGTTAATGCACAATCTGGCGGCAGATTTGGCAATGAAGATCCGCAATTCGGGCCTCCGCTTTAAGAACAGCTTCTTTATCCGGCCCGGCGAAAAATAAATTTCTAGAAAACATACTCTTGACCATAATCAAAAGTTAAATTATTATTAACCACTAATTAATTATAAACGTGAATACTCTGTCAACTTTGGTTTTCCCACCCGACGGCCGCAAGAAAGTTCCTTCCATATGCAAGGAAAGTTTCTGCGGCCTTCTGCTAGGTAATGGTCCTTAATAAAATCCATAATTTCGAGAGGAGGTGAGGTCGACTATAAAAGTTTTGTCAACTGTTCTGTCAAACCCGCATTACGGGTTCTCATTCACAAGATAATATTCGGAGGAGCAAGAAATGTCTAAACGCTTGTTTGTTTTGGTTTCGCTCGTGATTGCCGCAAGCATGTTGCTGGCGGCCTGTGGTGGAGCCGCGTCCACAACAAAAACATTAAAGATCGTTTCCGATGAGCCGATGACTGGCGCTTCGTTGACCCAGACCCAGACCATCGTTAACGCTGAAGAGCTTCGCCTGGCTGGTGCCAATAATCAGGCCTGTGGCGGAAAATACAAGATTGCTTTCGAAGCCTGGGATGATGCCTCTGCTGCTTTGGGCAAGTGGGATCCGGCTGTCGAAACCGCGAACGCCAACAAGGCCGCAGCGGATAAAACCATCATCGCTTATCTTGGCACCTTCAACTCTGGCGCCGCCAAACTGTCCATCCCGATTTTGAATCAGGCCAGTTTGTTGATGGTTTCCCCAGCCAATACGTACGGTGGTTTGACTACCACGGTGGGTGCTGACGTTGCCGGTGGCGAGCCTGGCAAGTATTATCCGACCGGTGTTCGCAACTACGCTCGCGTCGTAACCAATGATAATGTCCAGGGAAAAGTCGACGCCAACTTTATGTTCAACAAGCTGGGCGTCAAGGCTGTTTATGTTCTGAACGACAACGAGCTTTACGGACAAGGCGTAGCCAATGTGTTCGCAGATACCGCCAAGTCGCTTGGAATGACTGTGCTCGGCAACGAACCGATTGATCCGAAGGCTGCCGATTACAAAGCTCTGATGACCAAGATCTCCACCAGCAATAACGGCAATCCGCCCGATGGTATCTTCGTCGGCATGGTCATTGACAACAACGCCGCACAATTGCTAAAAGACAAGGTCGCCATTATGGGCGATAACACCAAGGTCAAGTACATGGGACCGGACGGTATCCAGACTCAGGCTTTCATTGACGGCGCTGGTGCTTCCGTGGCCGAGGGTGCATATGCTTCCGTGGCTGGCTTGGCCTTCCCGAATGCCTTGACGGATGCTGGCAAGAAGTTCGTCAGTGATTACGAAGCCAAATACGGCAACCTGACCGAGCCCTACTCGATCTACGGCTATGAGGAAATGAACGTCGTCCTGGCCGGGATCGAGAGTGTCTGCGCCGCTGGCGGTGACCCGACCGATCGCGCGACCGTAACCAAGGCCGTGATGGGCACCAAGAACTTCAACGGTGTGCTCGGCACATGGTCATTCGACCAAAATGGTGACACCACTTTGACCGATATGACCGTCTATCAGGCCCAGGGCGGCAAGTACGTCTCTGTCGGCACATTCAAATAATTCCTATCTAGGTCAAGGGGCGGCAATGAATGCCGCCCCTGACTTTTTCACTATCCTAGCGTCGCATAAAGTTTTTTAGGAGCAGTATGTCCACAAAGACTAAAAAAATCCTAAGACAGATTGCCATTGCTGTATTATTCATTTATCTCGTTTTCTTATTAGGTCAGATTGCAGACCTTAATTTACCTTCCGTTGTCAAAGCCGTCCAAGCCAACCCGTTTCAATTGTTTCAGTTTCTGATCATCGGTGTTGCCAACGGAGCAATCCTTGCCATCATTGCCCTTGGGTATACCATGGTATATGGCATTATCGAGTTAATCAACTTTGCTCATGGCGATGTGTATATGTTTGGAGTATTCTCCTCGTTGACTGTCCTGTCTCTGACCGGCACTCTGAACACAAAGGATCCCGTTCATATTATTTGGGGAATCCTGCTTGCTCTGGTCGTAGCGGTTATTTTCTGCGCCCTGGTAAATGCAACCATCGAGCGCCTTGCTTATCGGCGGCTTCGCAATTCCCCCCGGCTTGCCCCCCTGATCTCGGCAATCGGCATGTCATTCATATTGGAAAATCTGGGCTTGATCTGGGCGCAACAAACCTGGCTGGTGCCTTCCTTTGGAACAACCGGAGGCGCTTCACAGAAGGATTTTCCTGATTTGCTCGGTCTCTTGATGAAGACTACAGGACTTAATGGCGGTGATGTCAATCTCCTGATTTCCACAGGTATTCATTTACGTTTTACTATAAAAGATTTATTGGTGATCGTTTTGGCAGCTGTTCTAATGATTGGATTGCGATACTTCGTACAAAGCACAACTCTTGGTAAAGCCATGCGGGCTACCGCTCAAAATCGGGATGCGGCCAGAATGATGGGCATTGATATTGACCGGGTCATCAGCGCAACCTTCCTCGTCGGCGGCGGATTGGCAGGTGCGGCGGGTCTGATGGCAGGTCTTTACAACAATACCGCCTGGTGGTTCATGGGCTTCCGTATCGGCTTGTTCGCGTTCACCTCAGCCGTGCTGGGTGGAATTGGGAATATCGCCGGTGCCATGCTGGGAGGATTCCTGATCGGTCTGCTGGGTTCATTCAGCGATGGCTACTTAAACGCAGGTTGGACCGAGGCATGGATTTTCGCTGTCCTGGTCATGATTCTGGTCTTCCGTCCAACCGGGTTGTTGGGTGAACAGGTTGGAGAAAAGGCATAAGAGGCTCCTATGAGAAAAAATATCATATCAGGTGTGATCTTCGGTGCTGCAGGCGGTTTGATGACCTTCATCTTTGGAGGTTGGTCAATAGCCTTTTTGGGAGTATTTATGGGAACGGCTCTTGGATTTATCTTGAGCGGGGGCCAGGAGAGAAAAGCACCTTTGGAATTGGTAAAGCAGTCGCTTCCATTTGTCGGTGTTTTTGCGGCGGTTCTAGTGATCTTGAGCCTTTTTCAAAATTATGTCGTACAAAATGCAATTGGTCAGGATCCATCCACTCTGGATGTGGTCATACCCGCCAATTTGATAGGCCTACTTGGCGGCATGCTCTTTGCATTTGTGGTTATAGCTCTTCATGGTTTATCTGCCAAACAAGAAGTGACAGGCAGGTTGATCCTATTGGCTGTGGTCGTGGCTGGATTCCCATTTGCTGATCAATTCTCGGGTCTTGCCTGGACGGCTCAGGTGGTTTTCGCATTGATCTTTGTAACCCTCGCATTGGGATTGAATATCGTGGTGGGGTTCGCTGGCCTGCTTGACTTGGGATATGCCGCCTTCTTTGCCATTGGCGCATACACAACAGGACTCTTATCCTCGACCGGGTCGATAATCTACATAAATACACATATCCTCTTGCCTTTCTGGCTGGTGATTCCTATTGCCGCCGTAGTAGCCGCTCTTGCTGGTTTTTTACTTGGAGCGCCGACTCTTCCCCTGCGCGGTGATTATCTAGCCATCGTCACACTGGGATTCGGTGAGATTATCCTCGTAGCGGTTAGGAATTTGACTCATATCACGATCGAGGAACCGTTGACTTGCTGGGTTATCCCTGGGATACAAAAGTTGTTTGGGGCAATTTCCACTGTTTCATGCATTTCAATCGTGAATCAACTAAATTTGACAGCTGGAGAAAAAGGAATTAATCCGGTCAATCGACCTAGCTTACCGATAATATCATCAGCCGAACCGTTAGGATTAATTTGGGGAATTAAAGTGATAATTCTGCTTCTTGCAATTGGGGTTGTCACATTCTATTTTGTTCAATCCTTACGTAAAGGGAAGGGACGCTTAGTAACGGTTGTAGGATTTGTATTGGAACTTGTGGTAATCCTTGTAATATTCTTACCAATACCGCTTTCCAACATCAAATGGATTAACTTCGTAATACACGCCATTCAACCTGGCGAGTTTACATCCCAAGCGATCATACCCTGGTATTTCCTGATCATCGCGATCATCCTGTTTACCATTTTCTTCGTCAATCGCCTGCATGGAAGCCGGCTTGGCCGCGCCTGGATGGCGATCCGTGAAGATGAACTGGCCGCGGCTCAAATGGGTATTGATCCGGTTCGCACCAAACTGCTGGCGTTCGCGATGGGCGCAACCTTCTCCGGTTTTGCAGGAGTGTTCTACGCTTCCTATATTTCAGGTATTTTCCCTGAGGCTTTCGACTTCAGCACATCCATCCTGATCTTATGCTGCGTGATCCTCGGCGGCATAGGCAATGTTTACGGTGTGCTGGTTGGAGGCCTGGTGCTTCTTACCGCTGACCGGCTCTTCCTTCCGGCACTTAAGGATTTCCTCAGTGGACTGCTCAGCCACACGATTCTACCTGCTTTATCATTCAACCATGCGTTACAAACCGCAGTACAACAAAACGCAAATCCAATTCTGTACCGGTATTTGTTGTTCGGTTTGACGCTGGTCATTATGATGGCGGTACGTCCCGCAGGTTTGCTGCCAAGCGCGCAGCGGCGTATGGAGCTGGAGGTCAAGGAAACCGAACCGGAAGTTCTCCCGCCGGCAAAGGCTGAAGAATCAAGTCCCAAGACCGGGAATAAGAAGAAAGGCTAGGTCGGCCGTGAATCTCTTTGAAGCCCATAAAGTCACAAAAATGTTTGGCGGCTTGACCGCCGTCAACAATGTGGATTTTGTTATCGAACAAGGAATGATCGCCGGTCTGATCGGCCCAAATGGAGCGGGAAAGACAACCTTCTTCAATGGCATGACCGGTATCTATCACATTACCAGCGGCGAGATGGTCTTTAACGGCAAGAATATCACGGCGCTCAAACCGTTCCAGATTACCGCGCTGGGCATTGCCCGTACCTTTCAGAATATTCGTTTGTTCGCAAATATGACTGCTCTGGAAAACGTGCTGGTTGGAGAACACGTCCGTCTGCATTCCAACCTGATCGGGCAAGTGATCCACGATCCCGGCACGATGAAAGAAGAGGCAGATGCACGCGCCAAGGCATTGGATCTATTGGAATTTGTCGGCCTCAAACGCTCGGATGAAGACATAACCGCCAAGAATCTTCCTTATGGCTTGCAGCGTCGGCTTGAAATTGCGCGTGCGCTTGGCACGGACCCCAAGCTTCTTCTGCTCGATGAGCCAACGGCTGGCATGAATCCCAACGAAACACTCGATCTGACTAATTTCATTCAACGCCTGCGCAAGGAATTAAATTTGACCATTCTGTTGATCGAACATCACATGCGCGTGGTGATGGGAATCTCGGATCGCGTCTCCGTTTTGGATTACGGAGAAAAAATCGCCGAAGGCAGTCCGGCTGAGGTTCAGAAGAATCAGCGTGTGATCGAGGCCTATCTCGGCAAAGGCACCTCCACCAAGTAAAGGCGAGGATCATTATGCTTGAATTAAAAGAAGTTCACACGTATTATGGCAATATCCATGCCTTGAAAGGTATCTCGCTAAAAGTGGAAACAGGCGAGATCGTGACCCTGATCGGGTCGAACGGAGCAGGGAAGACCACCACGCTCCGCACCATTCAAGGCATCATCCGTCCGCGTTCCGGCACAATCCTGCTCGAAGGTACGGCGCTGGAAACACTTCCACCTCATGAAGTCGCCATGCGTGGCGTGGCCCAAAGCCCCGAAGGCCGCCTCATTTTCCCGCGCATGACCGTGTTGGAAAACCTGGAAATGGGTGCTTATGCGCGAAAAGATAAAACCGGCATGAAAGATGATCTTGAGCGCGTTTTTACACTATTTCCACGCCTGAAGGAAAGAATTGGTCAAAAGGGCGGAACGCTTTCCGGCGGTGAACAGCAGATGCTCGC
>Ga0182027_10007254_pt1 | contig 16393 bp, 15 predicted proteins | sample 712E1DmetaG_FD_121300 | JGI IMG/M metagenome (GOLD analysis project Ga0182027, IMG submission 121300) | Permafrost microbial communities from Stordalen Mire, Sweden - 712E1D metaG (Illumina Assembly) | ecosystem: Environmental > Terrestrial > Soil > Wetlands > Permafrost | place: Sweden... | reverse complement strand
TGTACCACCTTCAGGAATATTACGAGAAGCAGCTATTGCAACTTTCTCCATTAATGCTTTACTCATTCCCATGGCGTTGATAGGATAAGCCGCCTTATCAGTACTCAGGCAAATCACGTTTTTTACTTTGTTGGCAATTGCTGCTCTAATAACATTGTCAGTTCCAAAAACGTTGGTGCGGGTTGCCTCAATGGGGAAAAACTCGCAGGAAGGAACCTGCTTCAATGCAGCTGCATGAAAAACGTAATCAACTTCTCGTATAGCCATTTCAATGCTGTCGTAATTTCGTACATCTCCAATGTAAAATTTCACCTTGGGATTGTTTAAGGCAACCCGCATATCGTGCTGTTTTTTTTCGTCACGCGAAAAAATCCTGATTTCCTTGATGTCTGTATCCAAAAAGCGTTTTAGGAAGGCATTACCAAATGAACCAGTGCCACCGGTTATTAGCAGAGTTTTATTTTTGAACATTTTTCTTAATTATTGTGTTAAATAATTCAAGCAATTTACCCCAGGAGTTATGAACAGAATTTTTTTTAAAAGATTCAACTTTTTGATTTGTTTTTGAAAGTTTTATAATCTCATTTGCCCACTTTTCAGAATTATCAAACTGTACGAAATTTGCACCTTGATAATTTTTTAATACCTCATGTGCATAATCTAGATCTGATACTAAAATAGGTAATCCAAAATATGCTGCCTCTATTAATGGTAATCCAAACGTTTCGATGTAACTTGGGAAGACTAATAAATTTACTGAATTGTAATATGAAATAACATCTTTATAAGGTATATTTCCCAGCAAATTTATGTTATTTGAAATTTGAAGTTTGAATATTTTACACTTTATATCTTTGTTATCCTTATCTAAAGTAATATGAAGGATAATTTTTTCGAAAATTTCAGGAGATTTGTTTCTAATTTTAGAAATTGCATCAAAAAGAACTTCAAAATTTTTAAATTTTGCCTGATTAGTCGGATAAAAAATATGAAATTTCTTTTGATCTAAAACAAATTTTTCAATTTTGGATTCAAAATTTAAATTTATATCCGGAATAATTAAATGAATTTTATCTTTATCGATATGAAATTTGTCTGAAAACAAATTTTTAATAAACTCCTGTTGAACTACAAATTCAGTTCTTCTATTTATAAATAATCGAATGAAAAACGGATAGATTTCTTTATAGAAAAAAAGCACAGGTTCATCTTTTCTAAATAAATTCCATTTGTACTCAGATAGTGGAATTGCGTGGTGAAAATATATTAATTGCTTAACTTTGGGATAAAAAACACCAGTATTTTGGAGAGAAAAAATTAGATTTGGGTTGATTTTGTTTTTTTTACAAAATATGAATAGCCCAAATGAATCCCAATAAAACCTTTTCAAACCTCCTATACCATGTCCATTTGTTTTAATTTTTATAATTCTGATGTTATCAGAAACAAATTCATCTAGATCGATTCCACAGAAAACATAGTATATTGATTTACTGTCAGTTTTTTTTATTTCAGATAATAACTCTTTCAAAATAGTTAAAGCTCCTCCATATTTTATGGCTGTTGCATTTATTATATATAGATTACAATCCATTTAAGTAAATTATTTTAAGTATTGAAAAATATAGAAACAATCCAAATATAAATGAACTAACCTCATCCATAAAACATAATAATAAGGCAAACTGGCAGAAAAATAGGAAAAAAATCGAAATTTATGCCTAATTATAAGTTTATAATAAATTAATCAGAGTAAATTGATTTTATGACAAATTTCTCCCCAATTAAAATAAAAAGAATTTGAAAATATATCATCCACATATACTCAAATGAATCTAAATAAGGATTAGAACTATTTGCAATTAAAACAGTTATAAAGCTTGTTATGCTTGATAAATAAAATATATAGTTATTCTTTAAACGAACTGAAAGTTTCAATACTAAAAAGGATATAAAAAAAAGATAAATACTCATACCGATAATTCCAATGTTCATTAATTTAGCAACATAAGATAATTCATATGCCCAAGGAGTTTTTTGGTTTCTTATATAATCATTAACGGAAGCACCATATCCAAAACCCAAAAAGGGCTTTCGTCTCCATTTATCTATTAAAGCATTTTTTTGTGTATCTCTAATTATTGCACCTACCTCTAAACCTGATTTAGAAGGAATATAATACGAAACTGTTTTATTTATTAAAAAAGTCACATCAATTATTTTATTTTTTTCAAGAATAACAATAACAATTGACAGTAATATAGATATAATTAATATCTTTTTTATAATCCTATTTATAATGCTTTTCTTACGATATGGCAAAACAAATGATAGTATCAATATCATCAAGGGAGAGAAAAAAATTAGTAATATTAATGCCCTTCTACCTGTTGCAAGCGAAATTATAACTCCAAAAAACAAAAATATGTAATCAGACAGTTTCTTCTCTTTTGATATTAAAACATTTGACATAAAAAATGGAACTAAAAAAAATAAGGACGTAGCAGCTGGCATAGAAATCTGATTTGCGGTTGCTATTGGATTATTTGGATCAAAACTTAGTCGTATTAAATTTTCATTAATTAAAATTGGAAATCCAAAGAAAATATTAGAATAAAAAAATAAAATATATAATAAAATAATTGTCAAAGATATTTTATATATTAATACAACTTCTTTAAAATCAATATAAAACCTTGCATCCAAGAGTATAATAAAATACAAAATTGGCCATATTAAATTAACCGGGAGTGTTGGCCAAGCTCCAATGTTGTTATTGAAAATACCTATAAGAATAAATAAACAATTAGTAACTATTAAAAAAGAAAATACAAAGAGAAGATTCTTGTTTATCGAAGTAGTTAAGTAATTACGGATATTAACAATCGCAAATAAAAGCAACAACACAAGGAGTGAAATTTTAAAGTCTTTATATGCAAAAGGCATAGAGATTAACATTATAAAAAACAAACAAAAAATTATTTTTTTTATAAACTTAACATTCATTATAACTTTTGTGTTTGGCATCAGTTAACCCATTAATAGTTCAAAATATATCAAAAAAAGATAGATGACTTCATCATTTTAATTTCTAAACCACTTATATTTTTTGTGTTTAATGGCACATAATGGTCGCAGCTATACACCATGAAAAATTGCGAAGCTACGTCTGTATTCCCCATGAATAGACCTTCTTACGGGATCTGAAACACGCATACCCTCTAAAACCCGCATGGTGTATGAGCCGGTGTGTATTGCAAAACTATTTTACTGCTAATCCCATAATCTGAACTTGATTTTTCATAATAATTGATAATAAACCTACAGGGTAAAGCAATAATTGCCAGAAATATTTTATTGTTCCAAATTTGTGTACTTTCCAAAAAGTATAGTCTCCACCAAAGCCTTTAATATCGATTTCTGAAAACCCACTTATAGTCAGAGCTTTTTTCAAAGATGTTGGATTGAACCCTTGAACGTGATATGGCGTCACAAAAGGCTTAATTTTCCCATATTTATAGGAATTAAAAGTTAAAGAATAGCATAAGTGAGTAAATCGATTAATTAAAGAATCTTCATTCGGAACGATTAAAAAAAATACTCCCCCTGGCTTTAAAATTCTTCTTAATTCTTTCAGAGTTTCCATTGGATTTAAAATATGTTCTAATACTGAATCCATATAAATAACTGAAAAATAATTATCAGGAAATTTAGCTTCAAATATATTACCCTTAAAGAAGTTATAGTTTGAATTGGATAAAGTTAGATTATCTGCAATATCAACTCCATACGATTCAAATCCATTAATATAAGACTCGTTCAAAACAAAACCTTCTCCACATCCTATGTCTAAAAATTTTTCTTTGTCAATTCTCATTTTAGATTCAATATAGCATAAGCGTTCTTTTCTTTCTTTTATATGTAAACTTTGTTGCCAATCAGTAACATTAGCATTTGCAAAATAATTATTTTCATATAAATTTTGCCACTCTTTCTGAGATAAATCTATTTCTGGTAAAATAAAATAATATTTACAATTCTTGCATTGGAATATTTTATAATTATTATCCAGAATTCTTGGAAATTCTTTCTGAATTTCCGGTTTTCCAATGTATTTCATTCCTTGATTACCGCATATTTTACAATTTGTCTTCATAATTAAATCTATTTGTTTGTTTGTTCGTTTGTTCCACACAACTTAAATCACTGTCCTAAATTTGGGGTACATTATATTATATGTAGTCTTATTACAGCTTACCCATTATAGATACCAATAAAATATAAAGTGCAAATCTGATAGTTAAGATTGCGTAGATTCGACTCGCTAATGCAACTTTACTAATCAAAGAAGCAAGAAATACTTCTTTTGGAGAATAAAATTTAAGTTTTCCTCTGGGTCTTCGGTTAAGTTTATATTTTATTCCTTTGATATATTGGCTATTATAATTTTCGAATGATTGTTTTTTGCACTTCTAAAATTTGCTAACAAACTATAAAAAAGACATAGGTAAAAGAATATTGTCTCATGTAAAGTGTTTTTTGTAATTCTATTTCTCATGCAAAACCATATAATTTTCTTAGAAACAATTATCTTAGGTGTTGCTTTATCTAATAAAACAAATGGTTCAAGATTGATTTTTTTGCGAAAATAGTCCAGATAAGTTATACTTTTTAACAAAAAAATACTTCCAATTTCCAATTCAGAGTAAAATGAATATATTTTTTTATAGTATGGTTTCCTTGTTAAATAAGAACCAGTTACATTTGCATAGTGTTGCCTATAAAGCATTAATTTTTTATTTAGATAAAATATTGCTCCATCCCACAAAGCATTTAATGCCATCCAGTGATCATGATTTTCGCAAATCACATATTCTTCTAAACTTTTATTAATTAATAATTTATTTACGATAGTTGTACATCCATAAATATTATTTTGAAAAATTGTATTATAAAAAGTTGATTGTTTGTTCATTTTATCAACATTATCCCGAATATTGTTTTTAAATATTGGATTTAAATTTTGATCAGCTAATTGATAATTTGAGTGAATAAGAATTGGTTTTTGTATTTCTTTATCTTCATAATACTTAATAGTTTGCAACAATATTTCTATCTTATCATTAAACCAAAAATCATCTTGATCGGAGTATAAGACATAATCTGGCTCATAATGTTGATTTGCATATTCTGTTAATCTATAAAAGTTACCAAAAGCCCCTAGGTTTTTATCATCATCAACTATTAACTCAATTCTTTTATCACGCATAGAGAGAGATTTTATTATAGAAATGGTCTTATCATTTGAACCATCATCTCTGATTATCAATTTCCAACTCGTAAATGTCTGGTTAATAATACTTTCAATTTGCTGTTCAATGTATTCTTCTCCATTATATGAAGCAAGAAGTACATAGACTTTAATGTTTTCCATTTTACGCAAGGATAGTTCCAGAAACTCAGTATCAGATTAATTAACTATTCCCCATTCTTCGACCACGGTTTTTCAAACGTAAGTTTTTCTTTCTGCTGGTTTTTCTGTTCAACAAAGAAGTTTGAAGCATATTTACATCCTGAACTATATCATGAACGACACCAACTACATTATAGTCGTTGTTCAGAAATAACTCAGCCAGATATGAACCATATGACCAGTTAAACCTGTCATAATAACTGTTTTCATTCATCCTTTAAAATCAATAATTTAATATACTTATTTAGTTGTTCTGTGCTACTCTCAAACGAAAATTGTTTCTCTACGAGTTTTCTTCCTTCTTCAGAGAGCCGATTCCAGCCCTCGCCTCGGAGAAGCTCCACAACACGACTTGCAAATTTATTTGGTTCGTCCTCGACCCATAACTCACACCCTGAACGACCACCAATACCACTATTTCCGGGGCTAGTGGTTACAACTGGAGTACCCCAAGATAGTGTTTCCAGAATTTTCGTCTGGACCCCAATTTTCAATCTCACTGGACAAATACTAACCTTAGCAGGTTGTAAATATTCTGACATATTATTTACCCTACCGGTAATTACAACATGCTCGCCAAAACACACTGCAGCATCATGAATCCGAATATCAGGATCAGCACCAACAATCCACAATTTAGCCGTTGAATACTCTTGCAACACCAATGGAAATATTTGCTGCAAAAAATAGAGAGCACCATCGACATTGGGAGGATGGAACATATTCCCCGAGAAAACGATCATTCCTTCAGCACGCTCTTCATATCCAAGAATATTTTCTATAGCTACCTTGTTAACACCATATGGCACAACACCTAAATTATCATACCCTCCCTGTTCTTGCATATCCCACATATCAGCTTCCGACAACAAAAGTACTTTCCCCATTTTTGGAAGAACTTTTCTTTCGTAAAATTCAGTTATTTTTCCGTAAATTAACAATTTCATCTTCTGCCACAATGACCACACCGGTAATATCGCCATGCGATTAAGTCTTATTGACTGTGGATCTTCGATATTAACGATTATTTTGTCATAACAAGAGGAGGGGCTATATTGTATTGCAGACATCTCAAATAAAAGGATAGCGTCAAATCTTCCGTGCTCAATAACTTCTCGAACCCTCACTCTCATAACCTTTGATGTGAATGCACTGACTGAAGGAGGAATACCCACCATCATATAGAACAAATAACGCATCCATAAAAAAAAATTTGAACTTATCTTTCGAGAAACAAATTCTATTTGCTCAATAAATTCAATTGATTCAACTGGTTCATAAAAAGGCTGGCAAGAAATTAAATTAATTGTATGGCAATTGGATAAATGTTTCATACTGTTGTATGCGACAATTTCACTGCCTGTCCGTGGAGGAAAAGGGTAATTACCCATGACAACTAACAATCTCATTAATGTTTATATTTCCTATGTTTTTTGATTTATTCAGACTTGTTATAAGGAGACTCAATAGAATATTCAATTATTGGTCCCAAATTCCAGCTTTATTCTAATCTCTTTAGGGTCAGTTCCCCGCCGCTTTTGGTGAATAAAAAATAATTCCCGAAGATACCCCGCTGCTTGCCAGGAGTAATTCATTAGTTTTAATGAAAAATCACGATTTTAAAATGCTATTATTCAATAGAGATAAATTTTTGGTCAGCTATCAAAGCAAACTGTTCTTCACTCGATTTATGGAACTTCTTATATTGAAAGCCATTTTCAGCAAAAATCAGTCCCTTTATACCACTTAAAAAAGTAGCATTGAAAAAAACTGGATCTACAAAAAACGCATTGACCCCATTCCTATCTACAGTTAAAAAACGATACCCATAACGATCAAAAAAAATTCGCCAGCCGGAAATAGATACCCCATAGTAAAGTTCAGTTGGATGAGCCTTCTTAAAATTAAAATCATCTCTATATTCAATAGTTTCACTACGATCAGGTCCATAGACTGAGTTGTATTCGACAACAAATATTTTTGGTCGTAATCCGCAATCCAGTATTGCTTTAGCAATATAATAATCATTACCATCAATATCAATTGATAATACATCTGGATCGTGGTGAAATGACATGGATTTTAAATTTTGTACATTTTCTCGTGTCACAAACATATTATAACACTCGGCTCCGATACTATAGCCCTCAATCATTCGTTTAGCGCGTTCTAAAAGTTTCGAATTTCCTTCAATCATTATTCCATAATACTGTTCAGCTACGACAAGCCATGCAGAATTATTTTGAATCCCATCTGACACCCCAATTTCGATAAAGTATCGATTACTGTTTATAAGTTGATGGCGCAAGACATCGAGAATTCCATCCTCTCCATTTTGGCTGAACCCTGAAAACTCCCAAGTCACAGGATTAGTTAGATCGATGCTCCTCGTATTCATCATACCCAATCCTTTGCTCAGCGCAATATTAATACGTTGACGATCTCGATTATCCATTAAATAATTTTTTAATTTTCTAATCATATTCCCTCCCTCTGAAATAATAATATAAATTACACTTTTATTAAAGTTGCTATGACATTTTTTTCCATCCTACGTGAACTTCCACCGATATTGTTTATAGATAATAAGTAATATTTTCAGACCCGTTCATCATTAATTGATATTTTCCAAGACTTAAAAAAATCAAGAAAAGAATGCGTTCTTTTTTTGTTATAAAATACTAATTCATTTAGGCCCATAAGCTAATTTTATTTTCAATAATTGTCCCAATAGCCATGTCTTCGTCACTGGTGTTGCAATTGCTGCTATTCCGAGTGTTAATACTGAAATGATAAATAAATTTACCAATATTAAAAAATGAGAAGTCGAATCAGTAAAGAATAATCGCCCAAGACCAGCTAAAGAAAGAGCTGCTATTAGTGGAACACATACATCTTGCCAATACCAACGCCACTTTTCTTTACACAATAATCGCCGGTGCATTATTGGGATTTCGAATAAAAAATATCCGAGGTTCAGAAGAAGCCATACACTTGCCGCACCAGTAGCACCATAACGCATTGTCGAATATATAATGAGTGGGACAAGGAGAATAACCGCAACAATATTTTTAAAAACGGATAATTTGGTCCAACCAAAAGCGAGTTGTAATGCATACGGAGGATTCATTATACCATTAAGTGCCGTACCACAGATCATAATGCTTAAGATAAGATGAGTTTTTTCCGCAGTTGCAGGATTTTTTGTCCAGAGAAGAATAACTTCGTATGAAAATAAAGCTATAATAACTGTGACAGGCAAGATTAAAACTGCAATAAATTGGCAGCTTTTATGGTAAAGACATTTTAATTCATCCTGGTTATTGATAGTGACTAATTGTGTAAATCTTGGATAAATACTAAAAAAGACGGGAGTGATTATGCGTCCAAGACTCATCACTACCATATTAGCCAGCATATAATAACCAAACATCTCCAGCGAAAGTAACTTACTTAATATTACCTTATCTAATTGCGTGAGAATTACTGCTAGAATAGAAATTCCACTCATCCCGGCAGTAAACCTCCAAATACCTTTAAGAAGTTGCGTTTGAAATATTGCATTATTCTTACTATAAGGCAGGCTGCGCCATAGAAACAGCGCTAAAAAAAGGGCATTTATTATGCTGATTCCTATTTGCCATAATAAAAAGGCCTGAATTGTTGGAGAAACAAAAGATAGAATTAGGACGGCTCCGACACCGCGTAATGTGCCTATGCAAACATTAATAACGTTAAGCAGGACCTGTTTCTGTAACCCCATCAGCCCTCCAGAATAGAATCCACTAGGCATCTGGAAAACCATTACGAAACCCATAATTAAAAGCGCCTGTTCGATGGTTTTGGAAGATAACTGCCCTGCTTTTACCCAGTGATGTGCAATAAATGGAGATAATGAAACAACTATTATTCCAACTAAAACAGCAACGCTCCAATAAAGCGTCTCCATGGTTCGGACAAGATTACGCATTTCTTGCTCTTTATTCGGCAATATTGAAAGTCGTGCCATTTCACGGGTTAAAGTACTACCCATCCCTACGTCTAAAAGTCCACATATGCCTTGGAGTGTAGCAAATAAGCCAATTACACCATAAGATTCAATTCCCATGAATTTAATATAAATTGGGATGAAAACCAACCCCATAATGGCCTGCCAGATACTTCCGGCAAAATTGGCAGTAATATTTTTTCTTAAAAGATTATGAGAAAGTTGTTGGGATTTAGATTTTAAACTTTTCATGGATTATACATTACGAAAAAATACTCTTCAAAAATGGAACTCCTCGTGGCTTGCCATGAAGTATCTTAAAAAAGAACTAGTTGCTTCTTGTGAAAAATCGTATAATCCTTTTCCTGTCTCTGCTCGCGAACATACTTTTTGATACTTGATTCATCCTCCCTTTGATCACCGTGTTCACAAAGTAGCCATCAATCCAGAATTCTCATCTCCAAAACTGTCGTTTCACTTCCGGATGCTTCTTGAAAATTTCTCTGGCTGTGATGCTTTTGATGGTTCGGATGATCTCAGTCTCATTCAGTCTGTGAATTGATTGAGTCATAAAATGAACATGATCCTTATCCGTCCCAATCACCAAAAAAAAAATCTCTTATCGCTTTTCGATCTCCAAACATTTATATTCCAGAGAATTATCCACTTTCTTACTGAAATCTACTTTTCGATATTTCCCAGGACACACAAAATGATATAACAATACGCTAACATAGTGTGGCTTATCTTTTTATTCGCACGCGCTCATATTTTAAAGATATACCTTTCGCCGCAAGCGGTGAGGAACGAACCCCTCAGCGATTAGCATAAAACTAATTTTCTATTGAATTATAAATTATTTTCATATACCACTAGGAATTACTGTCGCCAATCATAAGATCTGCCAGTTCCTGGAAATTTACTTTTTGTTTCCATCCAAGACTATTAATTAGTGCTGGATTGCTAACCAATATCTTATATTCACATTTATAATTTTCATTTAATATGACATAGTCTTGCCATCTTTTATTAATTTTGTTAAAACAATATTCTAACCATTCTCGAATGCTATGTGCCTCGCCACTACCAATTACTGCTTCAAATATTTTATTTTGATTTATTAAAATCCAAGCTGCATCAACAACATCAGCCGCATAGTTAAACTCTTTCTTGACCTCAATATTCCCTAACTCTAACTTTTCATTACTTCCAGCAGCGATTCGTTTTATCGCATTAATGATTTTTTGGTTAACATGTTGCTCAGTCCTAAATGGGCTATCATGATTAAAGAAGTATCCAATATATATTTTTAATCCAAACTTTTTTCTGTAATATCTTGAAGCAAAAACTGATTGAATTCGAGCGATTGAGTATGCACTCGAGGGATCAAATAGTGTTTTTTCGTCAATCGGAAAACCTTTATTTTCAAATTGCATAGCACTGCCAGTTATGAATACTTTTGATTCTGGACATATTAACCTTATAGACTCTAGTATATTTATTGTCCCCATACTTATTGACTGATGATTTTCAAATAGAGCATAATGTTTAGTAGTGGAGCTGGCAGCAAAATGGAATACATAGGTAGGTTTGTATTGCTCTATTTGTTTTTTTACAAATTCATAATCACCAACATCTCCATTTACGTCTGAATTGCTGCGAGAAATACCTATATAGTCGATCCTTTTTCCCTTTAAGAGTTTACCTAAATAATATCCATCTTGTCCATTTGATCCAAAAATAATGACTTTGAAGTTTTGATGCATTAATATTGTTTTTTAAATAATTTCAATTTCTGGTAAAGGGAAAATAAACTTACCTCCTTTAGCTAAATACTCTCGTTCCCGAGCCAAAATATTATTTTTAAAATGCCAGGGTAGTACTAAGAGATAGTCTGGATTCATGGCCTTTGCTTCTGTTTCCGAGATAATTGGAATAAGAGTTCCTGGAGTAAAAGTTCCAAATTTTTCTTCGTTTAATTCTGCAATATAAGGAATTTGATTACTAGTTAAATTACAATATTGAAGTAAAACATTCCCTTTAGTGCTGGCACCATACCCAAATATTTTTTTACCATCAGTAACCAAAGTATCAATTAATTCAATTAGGTTAATACGATGTTTTATTACTCGGTCTTCAAATTCACGATATGGCTTTAGAGTATCCAGCCCCATTTCATCTTCTTGTATTAGTAACCTATCGATAACTGGTTGATTTGAAACATATTTAGCTTTTTTATTACATGCCGTAACAGCAAAACTTCCTCCATTTATTGCATTCAATTGAACATCAATTATTCTTAATCCAAATTTTTCAAGCATGTTCTTCACAACTTTTAACGAATAAAATTCAAGATGTTCATGACAGATAGTATCATAACTGTTTGCTTTTAACATATTAGGCATATAGCTTTGTTCAAAATGCCAAATACCATCCTCAGCCAAGCACTGTTCTATATTTTCCACAAAATCCAGAGGACTTTCTAAATCATAAAACATAGCAATTGATGTGATAATTTTTGCCTTTTCATCAGGGAAATATTTTTCAAATATTTCTGTCGTAAAAAAATCCGGAATCAATGTAATATCCTCTGTATAATAATCTTTAAATTTATTCCCGGTTGGATCGATACCTATTTTTTTATGGACACCTGAATATGCTTTTAATGAGGTAGCATCGTTGCTTCCAATATCAATTACTAGGTCATTTTTATTAAGTTCTACCAAACTTTCCAATGTCCTGATTTTTTGCTGAAGATGTTTAACCATGGATGTATTCAGTCCAGACCTGTATCCATAATTGTTTCCATACATTTCTTTCAGGCTATATGTTTGTTTCATTTGTAATAAACCACTATCTGGGCACCAAACAACATCTAATGGGCCATTAGTAACCTCTTCTTCTTTAGTTTTCAGAAAAACACCCGTGAGATATTGATTGCCTAGTGATAGGACAGTTATTAGATTAGAGCTTTCACTTATACGACATTTTGTTATTTCTTTATACATAATTATTTGATTTGTTTAACAAAAACAATAAGCAGACTATGATATTTATTGCATTTTGATGAGTTCAATTAATATATTTTGCTATTTTTAAAATTTTCAAAATCGGCTTGAACCATAATTTTAACTAATTCTTTAAACTTTATCTTTGGTTCCCAACCTAACTTTTCTTTAGCTTTTGAATAATCTCCAATTAGAAGATCTACTTCAGTGGGTCTGAAGTAACTAGGATCAATTGCTATAATCTCTTTGCCTGTTGATTTAAGAATCCCCTTTTCGTGTATTCCTTCACCTTCCCATAACATTTCCTCGCCAAAGAAATAGAAGCATTCTTCAATAAATTCTTTAACTGTGTGAGTCTCATTGGTGGCTAATACGAAATCATCAGGTTGATTTGCTTGCAGAATTCTCCACATACCTTCAACATATTCAGGGGCATAACCCCAATCGCGTTTAGAGTCCAGGTTACCTAAATAGAGTTTATCTAGTTGCCCAAGGATTATCTTTGAAGCAGCTACAGTGATTTTACGAGTGACGAAGGATTTGCCTCTTCGTTCACTCTCGTGATTAAACAGAATTCCATTGCTAGCAAAAACTTGATAGGCTTCGCGGTAATTTACAACTATCCAGTACGCATATAGTTTTGCAGCTGCATAAGGACTTCTAGGATAGAAGGGAGTTTTTTCAGTTTGGGGGATTTCCTGCACTTTTCCGTATAGTTCGGAAGTAGAAGCTTGATAAAAACGGGTTTTTATTCCTGTTTCTTTTATAGAATCTAAAAAACGCAGAGTTCCAATCCCATCTACTTCGGCAGTATATTCTGGTACTTCGAAGGATACCTGCACATGACTTTGGGCTCCAAGATTATAAATTTCATCTGGTTGTATTTTTTCCACCAAACGGTTAAGATTACTCGAATCTGTAAGGTCCCCATAGTGAAGAAACATTTTAGGATTTTTTTTATCCTGGTCAAGATATAATCTATCAATGCGTTCTCGGTTGAACGTACTGCTTCGACGAACAATACCATGTACATTATATCCTTTTTCAAGCAGCAATTCGGTAAGGTAAGACCCATCTTGACCGGTTATTCCTGATATTAATGCTACTTTTTTATTCATTATTTCACTATTTAATTATTAACATTTAATGTAATATCAATAACTTTTTGATTCAAAGTTCAAGAGCTAATTTTGGGTTCTTAAAGAAAGGATAAATAGAAATCCAGGCAATAAAAATGGATAAACTAATTGGAAACTTAGGCCTGAAAAAAAAAACATATTTGTAAATGTATTATAAACAACATATGTGCAAAGTATACTTATCGCTATGACATAAAATTTATTATTTTTTCGTAATAGAAACAAATAAATAAAAATAAAAACCGAATTAAAAATAAACATTAAATAAACCCCCAACCAACCAATTAATGTAAAAGATCGAGAATAAACAGTACCAACCATAAAATTTGGAGAAATCAGATTAATCTTTGCTTGTTCTTTAATAAATATAGGTGCAATTCTTTTTGAAATATAGTCAGGGCATAACTCAGTAAGAATAAATTCTTTAAAATGCGAATTACTGTATGGATTGTTATTAATAGTGTTTTGCAAATTTGCTAAAGGTGATGTAGCATAGATATAGCTCCACATATACTCATTTGGTATTATTGAGTTTTTAAATTTCACTGTAGCACAACTAATTTTTAAGAAGTACTTATTTGATGAACTTTTTGTTGATCTAAAATTCCCGGCTACTCCAAATAAATAAAGAAGAACAATAATGATAATAGATATTGGAGCAAAAACTTTAAACCTGATCTTATCGATATAAATTAGATAAACAAAAAGCAAGCATGTCAAATTTATTAATAACATTCCACGATGATAGATAAGAATCGGAAATATCAGAAGTGAAAATAAATATAAAAGGTATTTGCTTTGTTTCGTAGATAACCAAAGATAGAAAATATAAACACTGTAAAAAGAAGCAAACGTTTCAAGAATTGGATGTAGAGTTTTTATTCCAAAATCACGATAATCATATGTTGTTGTAAACATTAAAATAAGTGGAATGCCTTTATTATGTAAAAACTCTAACAAAAACAAAACATATATCCCGATTATCGTTTTCCCAACATTAACAGCCTTATCAGCTTGAACATAACTAATAGGTTTATGTTTATCAATTATAGAACCTAAAAAAAAGGATGCAATGAAAGTAATTATGAAGAATAAGATTAGACCAAAACTTAATGATGGGTATATATTTGACCAACCTAATTGATAAATTGCAATTACAATACTAAAAGAGAAAATGTATAGGTAGAATGGATTTCTAATAAATTTCATTCAATAGTAAGTTAATCCTTATTTATTATATCTGTGGTAATCAGATGCTTTGAACTCAGATCTGATTTATTTTAAAAATTATCACATATTAGCTTTATTGCCTGCAAGCCAGGTATTGTCTCTTCTATTCTTCAAAAAGACGATCTGATGAAACTATTAGTAATAGAATCTGAGAACTAATTTATAAGCATAAACTCACAACGAGGAATCCCTCTTCCTAATTTTAATTATAATTGCGCCCAGCAATTCTCCTTCATGAATAAGTATCAGGTAACCACCACTTCCTGCACCGGAAAGTTTACAAGCTGCTGCTTTATCTCTGTATTTGTCAATGACTTTAGCGATTTTATCATTCATCATCTTTGGAAACATCGTTACTTGTGAATTGAAAGATGACAAGAATCTTTTGGAGAAGATTTTCATATCTTTTCTATTCAGACCATCCCACTCCATTTCAGCTGCATCTGTCAGCTTTTTTACATTTTCAACCATGCAGAAGGTGAAGAAGGGTAAAAATAGAAACTTAAGATCAAGACAAAAGACAAAAGTTAGAACAAGGATAAAGGTTAAAGGGAAAAGGAGAAAGTTAAATCAAGACAAAAGTCGAAGTTGATCGAAGACCCAGACCGAAGTTTCAGGGGAAAAGATAAGATTTTTAATCAAGATAAAAGATAGGGCCGAGCGTTAAGAATTTGCTCGACTAGTCTGTCCCGATTTATCGGGAGCAAATTTAGCGAAAGAGCAAGGTCTCAGGTGCGGAAAAATAGATAAGTAAAAAAATTGGGTCTTCGAAACTCTTCATCGACCTTCCAACACTACTGAGATCGTCCCCTCCGTTCCGGAGATCATTCCCCCTCATCAATAGAATGCTCCCCCCGTCCAACAGATCGTTCCCTCTAACCAACAGATCATTCCCCCTCATCAGTAGATTGCTCCTCCCGTCCAACAGATCGTTCCCCCTATCCAATAGATCGTTTCCCCTCATCAAGAGATTATTCACCCTTCTCAATAGATCATTCACCCTATCTAGTAGATCATTCCCTGTAGTCCAGAGATTGTTCCCATAATCCTAAATCTTAAGTTTTGAAACTTTATGATCGAGTTGTTCTTGCCCTCTGAACATTGAACCTTGAACCTTGAATCCTAGGTTTCTTTGCATATTTTCTTCAGACCTGTTATCAATCATATTTAAATCCAAAAATCCTTTCCCTGATCTTCACTTTGATGGCATTAGGAATTTCTTCTTCACTAATAAGGATTAAGTAACCACCGCCACCAGCTCCGGAAAGCTTCCAGGCAAGAGCTTTTTTCCCGTATTTGTCAATTACTTTAGCGACTTTATCGTTCATCATTTTCGGAAACATTGCTAAAATCAAGACAAAAGATAAAAGGCACAAGTCGAAGCGAAGATCCCGCTTCGGTGGGGATAAAAGTTACATATAACAGGGGCACAATATGGATTCAGGAATAGGTTTTATTCTTTTGGATCCAATTTCTCGATTCCAGGAAGCAACGACAGTCTTCAATATTTTCAAATAGCTGAAATGTCAACTCAATAACTTCAGGGACAAGGTCA
>Ga0182027_10007253_pt1 | contig 16394 bp, 18 predicted proteins | sample 712E1DmetaG_FD_121300 | JGI IMG/M metagenome (GOLD analysis project Ga0182027, IMG submission 121300) | Permafrost microbial communities from Stordalen Mire, Sweden - 712E1D metaG (Illumina Assembly) | ecosystem: Environmental > Terrestrial > Soil > Wetlands > Permafrost | place: Sweden... | reverse complement strand
CTGGAGAAGAGCTCTGATCTTTTCAAACACCAGTTGAGTCTCTGTTACTGCAACCACATTGTAGGTAGGAATAAAGTCATTGATTACTCCTACAACCTCGCCTTTTTTCTCTTCCTCCCGAAGGGATATTTCAATCTTAACCTCAACCGGTTTCTCAAACGCCTCAAAGGAAATCCAGGCCAAAAATCCTCCAGAGGTCTGCTTTGCTTCTTTGAGATTAAAAGAGATGTTTTCTTTTTCTATTTGAGAAAGGGTATCTAGTAGAAGCTCCTCTATGCCCTTGTAGGAAATATTGGCTGAATTAAAGTCTAAATCTTCAGAGAATCTGGGGCTTTGATACAGAAGCCTCAGAGCTGTCCCCCCTTTAAAAAAAATGTTTGAAGCCACACTTTGTTGGTAAAAGTAGGATAAAAACAAGTGCTGAAAGTATTCTCTTCTGATATTAATCTCGGAGGTTTGAAATTTATTAGTTAAATTTTTGACTGAATCTTCCGAAATCATAGTACCTCCTTTATTAGTTCATCCAGTTTTGAATAATCATAAAGTTTGGCATATTCAAGAACTTTGTCTTTATTTAAAGAACTCAGCTCCATCCGGTCATTGACTGATTTTCCGCCAGTTATAGCCCTATCCCCCAAAGCAATCATATAGAGATAGTCTACCAGTGCTTTCTCGGGCTCTGCCATTAAAAACCTTCTCTCACCTCTTTGCACGAGACTGTACCCGGCATAAGCCTCTGGCTTTATGGTGTAGTAGGCAAAGGAAATATTATCGGTGCTGAACAGTTGAGTAGGTCTGGTGGTGGCTGAGGTAATATGGTAGGTCATCTCAGGAATAATGTTGTGATACGCCAGCGCATACTCAAAAGAGATGTAGGAAGGTTTATAGATTGCGTTGGCTACTTCTTCCTCGCTTGGAGGATCAGTTTTCAGGGTATAAAACCCCCTCCTGAGCCTAGCGAGCAATCCCTCTTCAATAAGCTGGTTAAGGTAATATTTTGTCTGGTAAGGAGATAGCTCAAACAGGCGGGCAAATTCCTGGTTGGTAAATATCCTAACTTTACGCTTCAGAAGTTCTTCTCTGGTAGCTAATGGTTTTAATAAGTTGTACATTTTTACTACTTTCTAAAATGAGTCTACGCTTTTTTACCTTATTTGTCAAGTATATTGAAGGATTGCGCTATGAAACCTTCCAATACAATCGAAGGCAAATAAATACATTTTTTTAATTGCGTCCTTTCCGTATGTTTTTACCAACCAACGTATATCATGTAAATTTCCCCTGTCTAATACTCGTTTTATGATAAGAAAGGCGTGTTTGAATTTCAAGCTCTGCAAACGCAACATCCCAAAAATATGGTCTTAAAAATTCAGGCGGCGGTGTATTTTTTTCATTTTCATAGCTATATTATGCTATATACGTATAAATATGCATCCAAAAAATAAAAAGGTTGCAATTTTGCAACTTTTCCCCTACCATAAACTTATGAATGAGAAATTAAAAGACGCTTTAGTTTTAGTTTTGGAAGTCGCCGGACTATTGGTTGTATTTATAGCTCTCCTCCTCTTTCTAAACTTCTTTAACGTTCTTTCCCTATCCACCATCTACCCTAATCAATTCGGCTTTCTCCCCCACCTAAATCAGACAATAACCAGTTCTACGGTTGAAAACCAACCGACAGGCGCAGTGCCTAGTAATCAATCTTCTTTGGCAAACTTTGTCAAACTGCAAAATCAGGCGTCTAATAAGCAAATAGCCATATATCAAGCTTACGCGGCACGTTTTAGCAAACCAACTGCTCAAACAAATCCAAATGATTATGTCTCCGACGCAATTTTTGCAGGCTATGACAATAAAACTATTCAGGTTGTTACCAAAGACGGAGTTTTAAACTTAGGCTTTGACACCAGTACCCTTTTCCAAAAACAACCGAACCCAAGCACCCAAACCAATAGCGCTACCAATTCAGGACTATTACCCAAAGCACTTCCCTATGTTTCTTCCGCAGATTTTTTCAAATATGTAGTTTTTGGCAGTATTCTCCAAGTAACTTATTCCAAACCGGATTTAAAAGTAACGCAAGTAAACTTCATCGAATCGATTAAACCCGTCCTCTAAACTTGACTTTTGAACCTTATAGCATTAGCATAAGACCTGAGAAAGGGTAAATATGGGAGTTGAAAGTATGGAGCATAACCCAGCAATGGACCAGCAACCAACAGATGCAGTAGAGCCTAAATTGCCGAGTCTGCCTACGCATGGCAGAAGAACCGGATTGAGATTTGCGCTAGGCACAACCATCACCGGATTAGTAGTGGCGGGCTGCGAGGTGTTAAGTGGCTTAGGTATTCCTGTTGGACCCAAGGCAAGTGAGCCGCCAAGTCCGACACCGTCGGGCATCGAGCAGCAATCAAACTCCCCTATTCCAACACCAATTTCATCCGAAACACCAACGATTATTATTCCTACTGCATCGCCTACTCAGGAAGCAACTCCCACGCTTAGCCCAGAACAACAACTTCAAAAAACATTTGATCACTGGCTAGATCCAACTACGCCATTACCCGATCTCACACGATTTTACTTCTCCGACAGTTCCAAAACCCCCGCTCTAGCCAATATGTTGGCGCAACCCGGCGGAAGTTTTAATTCTATCCTCAAAGATCCGACTGTTAGCCATAGCGTACCATTCGAAGGATTACCTATTGCCCTAAGTGAGGTAAAAGCCTCAAACGGTAAAAGTTACGTTATTGTTTACGAACTCCAGGAAAGCGCAAAGGATAAAAACGGAGTCAGCCAACGATACATCTTCCCGGTTAACTACGGTCCTCTCGGTACTACAAAAATTGGTGTATTAACAACAGCGGCCGGCGTAGAATATGGTTCTCTAACCCAACGCGCGATATCAGGAAGGTATCCTATTACTACAATCGAAAAAGCAATACAACGAGAAATTGGCAAAGATTTTATGGAATTTAACGTAAGCTATATTAATAGTAAAGATATACCGCTATATGAAGCAACGAGAGACCCACAGGAAATTACTGCACAAAATCCAACTGCCAGGGCTGTATTATTAGACAGCTGGCAACTCTTAAATAACCCTTTTGGTAAAGTTACTCTAAGCAGCGCTTTTAAAAAAATTATTAATAACCCGGTCGTAGACGGCTTTAATCTGGCAGATATTCCAATGTGTGTTAACACAGCCACCCAAGATACCCCCGACTTATCATAACCACTTATATTATTTGACAAAATAGTTTCCAAAAAGCTACATTAGATATAGCATGAGAAAGATACTTTTTCTAATTACGCCGATTGTTCTTATTCTCTTTGTTCTCCTACCTTTTTTTACAAAATCCTATTCTTATGCAGCCGCCTGCAGCGGTGGGTGCTCAACAGTTGGTTATTCATGTGGTGGAAGTGGCGTTTGCTCCTGTGACGGAACAGCTTTATCTCCTTGGGCTACCTGCTCCGGTGGAAACGTATGCGTTCCTGGAAAGCCAACTTGCTATGTTCCCTGCAATACTACCTGCCAACTGGATGTTAATACATGCGCTAGTTATGGCGGACATAATGCAAACGGAGACGCTTATTGTCAAGCAACACAAGGAAGTAATAGCCATGATACTTGTTGTAGCAACAGTTGCCAAATAAATAACTGCGGTAACCAGTGCGACGGGAGTTGTAATTTGTACAGCCCAGTGTGCTCCGGTGCTTCTTGCGGAAGAGGATCGCTCATTCAAAGCAACTCCGGCTCGTGTAATGGCGTCTACTGGAATGGCGTTCCTGAAGTCTGCCCAATCGTCAGCGTAACCCCAACCCCCACCCCAACCACAGCACCCGGCGGACAAACTTGCACCGTAAATCCCGCAGGCGCAGGAAGCTGCACTAGCGATAGTCAGTGCCCTAATTTTTGTTCATCATACAACAATGGTAATTATGAATATCAAAAATGCGACCCTGTTAATAAATGTTGCTATATATTGAGTGATGACAAATTTAGTTCAATCTGTACTACCGCCCCCACTCCAACCCCTGCACCTACTACCTGCACTCGTTCTGACGGTTGCAATGGGATTCCTTTCTGTAACGGCTGTGATCAATACAACTCTGTCTGTTCTGGAAGCGAATGCATACAAGGAACCACGCTGCTCAACTCTAACACTACTCTTTGTAACAATGTTGGCACTAATGGTCCCAACTCCTGCCCTAGTAGTAACCCCAACCCTAACCCCACTCCAACCCCAGCACCTCAACCTGCCGTTTCTTCAGGGATAATATATGTTATTCGCGACGATCGGGGACGCTGCCCGGCACCCAATTCTAATGATTCAAGTCAATCAGGATTAGCAACAACAGCTGAAATCGGGAGCAGTCCAAATTCCTGGACGCAAACAGCGCAATTTTTCGGAACTTCGTATTATATTTATCCCTACCAGCACGGCTATGCCTACCAATTTGCCGGTCCCTTGCCTGTTAAATTAAATATTCCTTCCGGTTATCTCACAGAAAATTGTCCCGACTATTATAACGGCATGAGCATCCCCACTGTTACCTCTAACCCGTTTGAAATGAGTTTTTCGGTTTCGGTGTCCACTACTACTTATGACTGGTATCTCCGGAAAGGCTACAATGTTAGCGGAAAAGTTTATGTTGATCAAGTAGATAACCCCTATTCTAGCGGCGCAACTATTACCATTTGCTCGGGAAAGCAACCGGATGGCTGCGACACCAATCCCTACGAAACCTTAACCACTGCGGGTAACGGTACCTTTACAACGGTTGGTGCCGAAGCGCTTCTCCCCGGCAATTATACTGCCATTTTAACTGTTCCATCCGGTTACCAGGCGGTTCTGCCAAGGCCGCCGATTGCTGTTTTCACCGTTGGTACGTCCTGCTCAACAACTTTATCCGGCAGCAGCTGTGATCCAAACGGCAATGTTATCAACCTTAATTTCGACATCACTAACGCTACTCCCTGGATGCAGGTCATCGGCGGAGATATTACGGGCAATTATATTTCCAACCCAGTCGGCGGCGGATTCACCGATGCAATTCCAGTTCCTGCCGGCGTTGCGACCGGAGCTTGCAGCGCCAACGGAGCATATGCCATGGTTAGCGGATCCGGCGGCGGAACACACGGTTTAATAAACGTTGGCTCGGGAGGGAAAAATTTTGGACAAGGACAGGAAGCAGCCGCAGCAACCAATTGGCTTGTTGGCGGATTGGGTGCCGGTAGTTATCCCTACGTCTACAATATGCCGCTTTCCAAACAAACCAGAACCTCTTACGCTAACTTAAGCTACGAGATTCAACAATCAAATGTACCGACTACGCCTTTAAACAGTATTCAGAATTGGAACGGTTGCAGTGATTACTCAAATTGCACACTTCCCACAGACCCAACCATTTTCAAAAGCGGTGTTTACACGATCGGCGACGTCAATACTATTAAGGACCTTACCCTAACCGGTACCGACGGAACCTACACTTTTCCTACCGGCGGCAGCTATGTCATTTTGGTCAACGGCGTACTTAATATCAATACGAAAATTATTGTGCCGAATGGCTCTTTTGTATTATTCTCAGCGGCGGATAATATTAATGTTGCTTCAACCGTCGGAGAAACAACCTTTTCAACTGCTTGCACTCCTGCTACTACGACAAACGGTGTTTCCAGTGGCTGCGACCTTGAAGGCTTTTACTCTACCGACAAAAGCTTTACTGCCTTAGGCCAGGGTACTAACGGGAACGCCTCTGATTGCTCCGGAACGGCTGATCTAAGACTGAATGTTGCCGGAGCAATCGTAGTTAACGCCGTTACCACTAATAATGGAGGCTTTTATTACAAGAACCGGGATTTGTGCTCCAATGACCAATTTTGCCCTGTTTTTACGATTACCGAAAGACCGGACTTTGTGCTTAGCACTCCACCTTTCGTGATGTTCCCCCGCCGAACCTGGCAGGAAGTCGCCCCCTAAACTTTCTTATTTTTACCGAAGATCTTATCATCATCCTGCTCCCAATATTTTGATTCACGATAAGGCAAAGTGACGCCATGGATAGCTTCCAATAAAGCCTTTTTTTGTTTTCTGGTCATTACTTCTTGCCCGACGACATGCATAGCCCCATCTTTCTCCCAAAAATAACCTCTTGGCCCACCCTTTGCTACATCCAGCACCTGACCGACACATCCTTCCCGACCAAACCGACCGATAGTGACGCTTATTCCCCTCATCCAACTGGCATGGAAATAGTTTAGACAAACTCTAATCTCGCGGGTAATTTCTTTACTGAATTTTCTCTCCGGAGCAATTAAATCCACTGCTCCTTCTCTAAGTTTTTGTCCAATTCCCACGGGTGCTTCTCTTTCGGTAGGCATAATGGAGGATTATAACACAAGCTAACTGGCCTGTTCGAGAATTGAGGTTTTTGCGCCTTTGCGAGTCTCCATCCCCAATTCCCTGGCGACTGCGGGATGAAGTTTGCCTTTATGACGCAATGTTTTGGCAAATTTTATTACTCTTTCTCCATTATCAACTAGAAAATTAACCAAAGACTCCGTAACCCGCCTGATACCGTTGGGGTTGTTCAACGCATTATTTATATTGTGCTTTTCTACACTTCTAAGCACATCGACAGAGCGTGGGGCCTTTTTGCGATGGATTGGTGCGGGTGCGGGTTGAAAGATCTCGCCTTCAACAGTGGGAGGTTCTTGTGCTAAAGCTAAGGATTCTTTCCCTCCATTTACAACGTAATCCACGATTTTTTCTCTTGCCTCAACAGCAGCAAGATGCGCTCTTTTTAACCCAAGCAGACAGTCTGGTTTTCTGGGCGTTTGGCCAGCAATTTCCCTTGGTATTTCTCCTGACATATTTAATAAATTCTGTAATTTTGGCAGAGGTTTTTTACCTCTTTCGCGATTTGCAAAAGCTGTTTGTTTTTGACGATTTCTGTCCTAAATTTCTGCATAAACTCTTTTCTGGCTTCTTTGTCCTGCGGCAATTGATAATGTTTGACTTCTTCGATAACTTCATTCATCCATTTGGCGATTTTGACCATTTCTGCCTCTTTCATGCCGCGTGTCGTAATTGCCGGCGTACCCAAACGGATTCCCGACGGCCAAAGCGGCGGATTAGTGTCAAAAGGCACACCATTCATATTTAGAACGATCCCCGCAACTTCTAAAGCTAACGCCGCCACTTTTCCGCTTACCCCTTTATTTCTTAAATCGATAAGGATTAAGTGATTTTCACTACTACCGCTGACCAAATCAAATCCATATTTTGTTAACTCTTCCGCCAGCTTTTGCGAATTCTTGACTATCTGGGCTCCGTATTTTTTAAAGCTAGGCGTCGAGGCTTCTTTTAGGGCTACCGCAATCGCTGCGGTTTGGTTATCATGCGGACCGCCCTGAATTCCCGGAATTATGGCCGTATCGATTTTTTTGGCCAAATCCGGGTCTTTTTGTAAACCTTTGTCGGTGACCATAATTAAGGCTCCCCGTGGCCCTCTTAGCGTCTTGTGGGTCGTAGTGGTCACGATATGAGCGTATGGAACAGGAGACGGATGAGCGCCCGCTACCACCAATCCTGCGATATGGGAGATATCGGCCAACAGATAAGCTCCTACCTTATCGGCGATTTCAGCGAATTTTGCAAAATCGATAATTTGCGGATAGGCGGTAAATCCGCAGACGATAATATCCGGTTTTTCAAGCATTGCCTGCTTTTCGATGGCGTCATAATCCAACCGGCCGTCTTTACTCAAAGTGTAAAGCGTTGACTTAAAAAATTTCCCGCTGATGGACTGCGGTTGCCCGTGGGTTAAATGTCCACCAAATGCCAGAGATAATCCCATGATTTTTCCTTTTAAGGGCTCCAGAAGCGCAAAATAGACGGCTAAATTCATTGCTGAACCGGAAAGCGCTTGAACATTGACGAATGGAACTTTGAATAACGACTTGGCTCTTTCCTGAGTCAGTATTTCGACCTCGTCGGCTACCGCATTCCCCTGATAATATCTTTTTTTCGGATAACCTTCTGAATATTTATTGTTTAAAACGGTGCCGAGCGCTTCGAGGACTTCTTTGGAGGCGTAATTTTCCGAGGGAATCATTTCTAGGACTTCTTTTTGTCTTTTTTCTTCCGCTTTGATTAATTTATAAACGGCCGGATCTTTGGTTTTTAACATGTCCCCATTCTAAAAGGAAAAAATTCTTATTGCAAGAGGTAGAATGTTAAGAATTGAAAATGCTATCTTGACAAATATTTTTGCAAAAATTTACAATGTACTTATAGTCTTTATATGGCAATCGTCGAATTTATTCCTGGCTCTCGACTGCCCATTCCTGCAGGCGCACTTACCCAACCGCCCGAATCTTCTGCCGCACCGATTATTGAAGCTTGTGCTCCCAACTTGCCAATCACCGATGTCATTTATGTTGGCAGAAGCGCAAAAAGAAGAATCGCCATCAGAAATGTCATGCTAGTCGACTCGCCAAACGCCAGACTTAGAGCAACTCCCGGCGGACCGGAATATCAAGACTCCGACCAGGCCGATATCGTCAGAGATAAGCTAAGATTTGGACTTCCTCAAGCAAAGAAAAAAATACCGGAATCAGCTTGGGGACAAACCTTACTTATTGCTGCCGATACAAGAAACCTTACTTACGTAGTTGGCCCCGACGGCAAAGGAATACTTAACGACAGAAGTAAACCACAAACACCGGGTGAAGTAATAGAAGTTTTTAGAGAGTTACGGGAAGGGGCAACGGTAACTGCCGATGGTAATCCTACTTATTTAATCCAATCCACCAGTATAGCCACTAGGATGGATTTTGCTATTAATATGGAGGGGATTGATATAGCTACGCCGCATCAAACATGGGCGGTAATAGAATTGGATCTTGATATGCTACGTATTCTCGAAACGCCAAAGGGATCTAGGGAATATCTGGATAGGGTAAATGCCTATCTTGCCAGCAAAACTTACCTAAGGGCAGGCTTAAAACATCCGCTAACCTCAACGGAAATTTCGGGCTCATTGGAAGTAGCTGTACTTGGGAATATGGGCGTTATCAAAAAAGCAATGAATGTCCCCTATGGCGACGCAGGTTTTGGACAAGCAATGCATAGCACAATGCACACAGCCCACGTTGGAATTTGCGCCGAAACGGTAAAAGATTTTTTCCCAAATGCTGCCAGATCCTTTAGTAGATTTAAATGGACAAAAGCCCAGGCTGCATTTGCTGCCGGACAACGAACCGCCTAGACACCACCTAAGTCTATAATTTGTTTTCGAACCTCGAAAGGAGCGCCGTTTTGTTCCCCAATCTGCCACGCCGTTCTTTCCAATCTTCTATCTTTGCCATGGGCTAAATTTATACCATAAACTAGATTTCGAAGCAAATTATTTTTCGAGGGTGAGGAATTTATATTTGTAATCGCCTTCTTCTCTATTTTCTTCCGAAATTACCTTTGTGAAACTTGAATAGTCCGGAAAAAATGTGTCGGCACCAAAATCTCCCTTGACGATTGTTAGATATAATCTATCTGCCAAATTCTTTTCCATCGTTTCGTGGAAGATTTGTCCCCCGCCGTTTATAAAAACTTCTTCCCCTTCGGCTTTTTGAAGAGCTTCGCTTAACGAATGAGCAATTATTGCATCATTCCTGGTTGGTTTATATCCGCTATCGCGCGTTACAACAATATAAAGCTTCCCAGGCATTGGCCTACCGCTTCTATCATAATACCAAGTCATTGAGTCATAGGTTTTTCTGCCTAAAATAACAATCTGGTCTTTTGTCAAACTTTTTAGATGAATTAAATCTCCTACGATATGCCAAGGAATTTTGTGTTCTTTTCCTATTCCCCGCTTTTCATCCATTGCGGCAATAATTGATATTTTCATACCTAAATTGTATCATACGAAAGCTTAATTAATGAAAGTTGTTACTTGCAAAACCAAAAAAATAATTCCAGGAGACAAACTGTTTCAAATTCTTGATGAGTATTTGCCACCGTTAAGAGAAAAAGATATTGTCGTAATTACCTCTAAAATCGTTTCCATTTGTCAGAACAACGTGGTTAGAAACGATGGGAAGATAACTAAGCTGGATTTGGTCAGAAAAGAAGCGGACTTAATGATGCCGGAAAAATATGTCCGGTTTGGTGTTTACTTAACTATTAAAGACAACATTTTAATCGGCAGCGCCGGCGTTGATGAATCAAACGGGAATAACAACTTTATTCTACTGCCTAAAGACTTAAAGAAAACTACCGAGAACATCTGGCGCTATTTAAAGAAAAAACATCACTTAAAATATTTGGGATTGATTATTACCGACAGCCATTCCTCGCTTTTTCGCCGCGGCACCATTGGTTTTGGCATTTCCTGGTGCGGTTTTGAACCATTAAAGAACTACGTCGGCAAACCCGACATTTTTGGCAGATTTTTAAGAACCGAGCAGATGAATGTGACCGACGGCATTGCCGCCGCCGCGGTTTTAAATATGGGTGAAGGCAACGAACAGACCCCTCTGGCGGTAGTAAGCGAAGTTTCCGGCATAGAATTTGTAGATAGAACTCCTAACAAGCAGGAAATCGAGGAAACAACCGTAACATTGGACAACGACGTCTATTCCGGACCGCTCAAATTGATTAAGTGGCTTAAAGGCGGAAACTAAAATCCTCCAACAACAGTGACATCGGCTTTAATCGAATCGTAGGGATTGTAACCGAACAGTTCAAAATCCTCAATTTTAAAATCGTCGATATTTTTTATTTTGGGATTAATTTTCATTTTCGGAAATGGTCTTGGTTTTCTTTTTAATTGCTCTTTTACTTGCTTCATGTGATTGGAATAAATATGCACATCTCCAAACGTGTGCACAAATTCTCCGGGTTTTAACCCGACAACTTGCGCCATCATCATCGTAAATAAGGCGTAGGAGGCGATGTTAAACGGAACGCCCAGGAAGACATCGGCGCTTCGGTGGTACAACTGCAAAGACAGTCTGCCCTTATTAACGTTAAATTGATAAAGCGTGTGACACGGCGGAAGCGCCATTGATTTTCCCAGAGAGGCCATTTCATAGATAAACTCCGGATTCCAGGCCGAAACAACGATTGATTTCCGAAAAGGTGTTGTTTTAAGCTCATTTATCGCCCACGCCAGTTGATCAATCATCCGTCCGTCGGAAGTCTTCCATTTTCGCCATTGGACGCCATAAACATTTCCCAAATCTCCCCATTTTTTTACAAATGGCTCATTTGCCGGCAAGTCTTTAATTTTTTGCACAAATTCGTCTTGTGTCAAGACCGGAACCGTACCTTTTTCAGCCGCTTTTTTGTAAGGTTTATACGCCCATTCATTCCAGATACGGACATTCCTGTCCACCAGGTATTTAATGTTTGAGTTGCCCTGGATAAACCACAACAGCTCTTCGATAATTCCCCGCAAAAATACTTTCTTGGTGGTTAAAAGTGGAAAGCCCTTTGACAAATCAAAGCGAATTTGCCGGCCAAAAACGCTTTTGATTTTGACGTTGGGATTATTAAAAACCGGCTTATAGATTCCGTTTGCGAGGATATCTTCGAGTAAATCCAAATATTGGTATTCTTCATGTCTAGTCTTTTTCATAAGGCTATTCTATACCTGTTTTTCTCTTTTTGTCGCCGAAACCCGACCGCCTTGCCATTGCCCGCGATACTGCGAACCAACGCCTTTTATTTCGTGGAATAAAACGTGGGCAAAACGCGCTCCCATTTCGATTTCGACCGTAATCGGTCCTTCATTTTTCAGGCCGAAAGTCAGTTCTCCCTCATATCCAGGCTGAACAGGACCGGTTCTTAGGAAAAGTCCCGACCTAAAAGTGGTAGTTCGAGGCAAAATTACGGCCGACAAATTAACGGGCAGGTTTATTTTTTCGATAGTTTTGACTAGAAAGAAATCGCCCGGCTTGATTTTGATGCTTTTATGCTTACCAAAAACAGCCACGGATTCTATATCCGGGGTTTGACGATGCGTCTCTCCTAAAAAGGCTTTCCCGGAAATTTTATAAACTTCACCCAAACGCAGGTCAAAACCGGCGCCTTCGGGATTGGTTAATTCTCTTTCCGACAACCCCTCGACCAGCTTTTTGCTTTTGACTAACTGCAATAATTGTTTTGGTGAAATAATCATTTCTGTATTTTTCCTACCAATTCTACAATTTCTTTGGTGACTTCGTCCAGTGGTTTTTCGGCGTTAATTGAGGTTAGTTCATTTGGAAAAGTCTTGAATAACCAATCATAACCTTTTTCAATTTTAACGTTCATTTGATGATTGTCGTAAATCTCGGTGTGTTTGGCCGAACCGGAAATTCTTCGCAAAGATTCTTTCAAAGAAACGTCGAGATAGATTGACAAATCGGGCAAAATGAATTGATGATACATGGAAAGTAAACTTAAAGCGGTTACCGAAACCTCTTCCCAATTTGTATAATCCGTGCCCTCCCGGTCGGCAATTCCGTAAGCAACGGATAACCAGAAATAGCGGTCCGAAATTACCGTTTCGCCCTTTTTTAGTCTTTCGATTAAATCAAATTGCTGGATAACCCGGTCGGCGGCAAATAAGTATTGATAAGAAACCGGCGGGATATGTTTCTTATTCCCGGTTAAAATTTCGTTTCGGATATAGGTACCGATTTCATTGTCGGTGGGATTTTTAGTGATAAAAGTCTTTTCTATTTTGGAAAGGATTTCGCCCAAACGTTTTACTTGCGTGGTTTTGCCAGACGCTTCAATTCCTTCCAGAACAATAAATTTTCCGGGATATTCGTTTCTTCTAAAATCCAGGTCAAACGCTATGTGGTATTTCATAACTCTTCGTCGATTTTTGACTCTCCGGGACCGACTTGACCCAAATATTTGGCGGACTTTTTCTTGTAGTATGGCACTTCGGCTGGGGATGTAAGTTGTTCAAAAGAGATAGAACAGATTCTCATATTAGGATAAAGTGCTACGGGTAATTTTCCCATATTTGCCAGTTCTAAAGTAATATGTCCCCGCATCCCAGGGTCAACCGATGCAGCTGTGGAGTGGATGATAATCCCCAATCTTCCAATGCTGGAACGTCCTTCCAAACGTCCCAATAAATCATCCGGCACTTCCAATTTCTCGACCGTTGTTGCTAACACAAAATCTCCGGGTTGAATAATAAAGGCCGTTCCCTCTTCTACTTTTATTTCTTTTGTAAATTCGCGTCCGGCGTTTTTCTGCGGATCAATTACGCCGTGCACACCCGATTCAAAAATACGAAAAGTGTTTCCCAAACGCAAATCAATGGAACAAGAACCAAGTTGTATTGCCAAATCCGGTTCAGGAGTGATTTTAACTTTTCCTGAACTGAGGGCTTCTCTTAAATCTCTATCCGAAAGCACCATAAATCTTATCTAGTTTAACATCTGAGGAAGATTTTTTAAAGAGTTAAGAATTCCACTTTTCAAGCTCCGCAAGTGGAACATCCTCTATTATTTCCGCTGGAAGATTATCAACAAACTGTAAAAGCGCTACCGTCCCCTTCTTAGGATCCGGTTGCAACATAGTCCATCCTCCGCTTCTCGGTTTTCCCTGTCCATCAAATACTTTAACCGTTTCTCCCTGTTTAAGCGGCGTACCGGGCACGTGCATATTTTCTGAAGATTTCTGAAACGCAGGTATGGAAACCTCATGGCCCAACTCTCCTCTTCTTTGACGAGCTCTCATTAAATGCTCGAGAACCGACTTTATCTTTCCAGCCTCTGTAACCGCATTCAAAGGAATTTCCCCGTTGTATGCGGCGATAACCTTTTGCGCTTCCTCTTCGGCAGGAATAAATTCACGTGGATCATGAAAATCTGCAATGTCTCCGCCCTTTAATCTTCTTATAACGCTAACTAAATCATCAATGCTACGTTGACCGATACCGGTTATATCTTCGTCCAAACTTGTTGGTCTATTTAGATTTATCAACTGCTGTCTTGTCATGTACCTAACGTGCTTTTGTCCCTGTTGATCCGTTTTGATAACTCTCATGCCCTTCTCATCCTCTCCTTCAAAAGTCCATTTTCCATCTATACGCAGTCCGTCATCTTTAGGGTCAGTTGATTCATAATTCGATCTGTAAACAGAAACTTCCGAACCAGGAATTACTTGAAAATCGCGTTTTGGGGATTCAGGTGGCCTAGGGAATTGTGCTTTTGTTTCCGGGCGAAGCGGCACATAGAAATTTTTATTATCAAACTGAGGACCATTATCTGCAGCCATATTAATTTAGTCTAACATGCAGGAAATCTGTTTGCAAAGAGGATTAGAGCTCTTCGACCACCCAACCATCATCTGTCTTGTTGACGAAGACCGGCTTTACTTCGATATCTTGGGTAACAAAATTGCGGATTTCCCTGGCCGCTTCAATTGTCTGCTCCTTATGCAGCTCATCTTCCACCGGATTGCCGGCGCAATGCTGGTGCCCGTGGACAATAATCCCCTTGGAATGGTGTTTTTCTAACGAAATTAGAACTTTCTTTTTGATTGAATCCAACAGCTCGGTTGAAGGATTTTTAGCCAATAATCCTACCAAACCGGCCTCGGAAATAGTATCGGGATATAAAACGCCATATTTGTCTTGTCCGTACTTAACAATTGGCGCTTGAACCCGACCATCCATGCAACCAATCGATGTGAAAAATGTGTCGCCTAAATCTGCCATGCAATAAATATACAACATCAAAGACTAGCTTTCAACCCTTGAAATATAAGCCTATAACCCGTATAATACTCCGGCTTATGTCAGCAGAACAACCAATCTCACACGACCCACGCATTCTTGTTCCGGGAGAACCGGAATTCAATACCTATTTCGAACACAGTCCAATTACAATTGATAGCCTTTTAGCCGATAATCATTCTCAAAAAGCGGATCGAAGGCGCAGGAGATTTGAAGAAGACAAACAAAACGGTTCACAGGTGGTAATATTTAGATGCTCTGATTCAAGATACATTCTTACCTACCGAAAAGGGATTACGATTTCTTCTATTGCCGCGGGTGGGCCCAAGAAACAATTTAAAGATATTTGCGACAATGAATGCGTTCCTGGAATTATTGTACTTCCTCATGAAAATTGTGGAGGCTTAGGTGCTAAGTCTATTTTAGAAGAATTTGGTTTTCCCGAAAATCCGAATGAAATGGACATTTACGCGCAGGATCAAATTCCCGATTCCGACCCCGTTGTTATGGCGGCAAGAACAGCAACCAATGTTTCAAGAATTGTCGCGGACAAACCTGTTTTAGCAGCAATTCATAAACACAACAATGGCGATATTATTCCTTTAGCGGTTTATCGCAACGGCAAGCCCAGTTTTCAAACAGGAACCCCTGAAGTGTTTGCGGATTTTTTCAAATTTCAGCAAAGTTATGTTGCCCACATCAAATCGGAATATCCAAGTCTTGAAGAAATTCAAGCGACGCAAAATCCAGAGCTGATGGTTATTACCCGAAACCGTAGGCCTTTGGAGGTTGGATTTCCGGAAATAACGCGCAGGCCGGGAAGCGCATTTAGAATCTTGAGCTCAAGGCCGGAGGACGGCAACATAGGCAATATTGATCCTGAAGACGCAGCATTAGTAACAGCTCAAACCTATTATCCAATAAATCATTTTAGCGACCTGAAAAGAATTCTAATAGAAACAGAGACTATGGACGCTTCGATTAATATGACTATGCAACTACTGCACAAACCTTGGGCAAAAATCTGGGCTACTAAAAAGGACTCGGAAATCTATGTTGCCCAAACTATCCATGGAGAAATTGAAGACATCAAAAAATACCCTCTCTAAAAACCGCTTAATGTGGGTCGTGATGGAATCGAACCATCTACCTCTTCTTTATCAGAGAAGCGTTCTACCAGTGAACTAACGGCCCATAATCACCTTATTTTACCAGACAATGCGCTTCGAAGACAAGCTATTGCCTATCTAAAGGCTTTGGCTGAGACTCCTGTTGTGATATTTCACTGGAAGTATAATTCGCTCCGGCTATTACAGTTCCCGATAATACTGTGCCTTGGATAAGAAATCCGACGCCCAACCCTTGAGCAGTTGGCTCGTGCATAATAAAAGTTCCCGCAGCCAAAATCACTGCTCCCACTACCGCTTCCACGAACGGAGCGCCTAAAACAATTGCTGTTTCGACACGTTCTACTCTTGGCATATCTTCTCGGGGCAGGAATATTGAGGCGCGAAGGGGACTCGAACCCCTGAATGACTGTTCTGCAAACAGCTGTGTTAGCCGCTTCACCACCGCGCCAAACCAAGCTAAGTATAGCAAAACTGAGGGTTATTTGGAAGATTTGAACTCTTGACCGCCCATTT